>Ga0207710_10000031_pt1 | contig 285157 bp, 224 predicted proteins | sample KBSS24metaG_FD_184400 | JGI IMG/M metagenome (GOLD analysis project Ga0207710, IMG submission 184400) | Switchgrass rhizosphere microbial communities from Kellogg Biological Station, Michigan, USA - KBS S2-4 metaG (SPAdes) (version 2) | ecosystem: Host-associated > Plants > Roots >...
CATTCCGAACCCGGAAGCTAAGCTCTTCAGCGCCGATGGTACTGCATGGGGGACCGTGTGGGAGAGTAGGACGCCGCCGGACTTATATATGTGGGGCCGTTCTGGACATCCAGAACGGCCCCACATTAGTTTGGAGGAGAGTGACGGTCGCTGCCGGCGGTCGGGTAGCCCCACACGGTTGGGCGTCCTACTATCGGACGTGAAACGTCAGGTGCGGCGGGCTCGGTGGCCCGCCGCCGGGTTCGGGGAGCCGTGTGATGCCATCGATCCAGCAGACCCCGGCGGGCCTGCACGTTCCCGTCCACCCCGTGCGTGTCGTCACCGCCACCGCCCTGTTCGATGGGCATGACGCTTCGATCAACATCATGCGTCGGCTGCTGCAGGCGCAGGGCGCCGAAGTCATCCACCTGGGTCATGACCGAGGCGTCGAGGACGTCGTGACCGCCGTCGTCCAGGAGGATGCGCAGGGCGTTGCCCTGTCCTCCTACCAGGGCGGCCACGTGGAGTACTTCAGCTACCTGGTGGAGCGCCTGCGTGCACGCGGCGCGGAGGACGTGCGGGTCTTCGGCGGCGGAGGCGGGGTGATCGTGCCGGCGGAGATCGAGCTCCTGCACGCCCGCGGTGTCAGCCGGATCTTCTCGCCTCGGGACGGGCAGGCGATGGGGCTCGCCGCGATGGTGAACACGATCATCAGAGCCTGCGATGTGGACCTTGCGGCCGCCGGCCCGAAGATCGAGGAGGTCGTCGGGGGAGACCAGGGGGCGCTGGCCCGCGCCCTCACCGTCCTCGCGTCCGATCGGGAGACCGGCGAGTTCGCCGCAGCGCTGGGGGAGGAGGCCGCCCAGCGCCCGCCGATGCCCGTCCTGGGGATCACCGGTACCGGTGGTTCGGGCAAGTCGTCGCTCACCGACGAGCTGCTGCGCCGCTTCCGGCTCGACCAGGGTGAGGACCTGCGTATCGCCGTGCTCGCCGTCGATCCCAGCCGGCGCCGCGGCGGTGGGGCCCTGCTCGGCGATCGGATCCGGATGAACGCGCTCGACGAGGGCCCGGCCGCCCGCACCTACTTCCGCTCGCTCGCGACCCGGCGGGCGGGCAGCGAGGTGCCCGGGCGGTTGCGGGAAATGATCAACGCCTGCCGCGCCGCCGGCTACGACCTGGTGATCGTCGAGACGCCGGGCATCGGCCAGGGTGACGCGGCGATCGTCGACTACTGCGACGTCTCCCTGTACGTCATGACACCGGAGTACGGTGCGGCCTCCCAGCTCGAGAAGATCGACATGCTGGAGGTGGCGGACGTCGTCGCCGTGAACAAGTTCGAGCGCCGCGGAGCGGCGGACGCCCGCCGCGACGTCGCCCGCCAGCTGCTGCGCAGTCGAGAGGCCTCCGACCTGACCTGGGAGGCCATGCCGGTCTTCGGCACCTCGGCCGCCCGCTTCCACGACGACGGCGTCACCGCGCTCTACCACCACCTGATCGGCCTGCTGGCGGAGCACGGCCTACGAGCTGGCCGCCCGGGTGGACTGGCCCCCGTCGCCACCATGACCTCCCGCGGCCTCGAGCCCGTCGTCCCGCTTGCGCGCACCCGCTACCTCGCCGAGATTGCCGAGACGGTCCGCGGCTATCACGCCGAGACGGTGCACCAGGCCTTCCTCGCCCGCCGCCGCGAGCACCTCTCCACCGCGCTCGTCGCACTGCGCGAGGCCGAAGCCGACGCCGATACCGGCGCACTCGCCGCACTGCGGGCCCGGGCCGACGCGGCTCTGGCTCCCTGGGCCCGCGACCTGCTGACGCAGTGGCCGGCCACCGTCGCCGCCCGCCAGGGCGAGGAGCTCACCTACCAGGTCCGCGGGCGCGAGATCCGCACCCCGCTGCGGCGGGCGACCCTCGCCGGCAGCCACGTGTCCCGGGTCGCGCTGCCCCGTATCGACGACGACGCCGCGCTCCTGCGCTTCCTGCGACGGGAGAACCTGCCGGGCGCCTTCCCCTACACAGCCGGGTGCTACCCCTTCAAGCGGGCCGGGGAGGCGCCGGCGCGGATGTTCGCGGGTGAGGGTGATCCCTTTCGCACGAACCGCAGGTTCCATCTGCTCTCCGAAGACGCGCCGGCCACCCGCCTTTCCACGGCGTTCGACTCCGTCACCCTCTACGGTCGCGATCCCGCCGCCCGCCCGGACATCTACGGCAAGGTCGGCACGTCCGGCGTGTCGGTCGCGACCCTGGACGACATGAAGGCGCTGTTCAGCGGTTTCGACCTGTGCGACCCCACGACCAGCGTCTCCATGACGATCAACGGGCCGGCGCCGGCGATCCTGGCGATGTTCCTGACCACCGCGATCGACCAGCAGCGGGACGCCTACCGCGCCGAGCACGGCCACGACCCGGACGCCGACCAGGATGCCGAGATCGCCGCCCGCGCCGTGGCCACGGTGCGCGGCACGGTGCAGGCAGACATCCTCAAGGAGGACCAGGGGCAGAACACCTGCATCTTCTCCACCGAGTTCGCGCTGCGGGCGATGGCGGACGTGCAGGAATGGTTCATCGAGAACGACGTCCGCAATTTCTACTCGGTCTCGATCTCCGGCTACCACATCGCGGAGGCGGGCGCGAATCCCATCACCCAGCTCGCCTTCACCCTGGCGAACGGCTTCACCTACGTCGAGTCCTATCTGGCCCGCGGCATGGACATCGATGCCTTCGCCCCGAACCTGTCGTTCTTCTTCTCCAATGGAATGGACGCGGAGTACACCGTCATCGGTCGGGTCGCCCGGCGGGTGTGGGCGGTGGCGATGCGGGAGCGCTACGGCGCCGGGCCGCGCTCGCAGATGCTCAAGTACCACGTCCAGACGTCGGGCCGTTCCCTGCACGCCCAGGAGATGTCGTTCAACGACATCCGGACGACCCTGCAGGCGCTGTGCGCCGTCTACGACAACTGCAACAGCCTGCACACCAATGCCTACGACGAGGCGGTCACCACCCCCACGGAGAGCTCTGTCCGACGGGCCCTGGCCATCCAGATGATCATTGATCGGGAATGGGGTCTGGCGGCGAACGAGAATCCGCTGCAGGGCTCGTTCATCGTCGACGAGCTGACCGACCTGGTGGAGGAGGCGGTGCTGTCCGAATTCGAGCGGATCAGCGACCGTGGGGGCGTCCTGGGCGCTATGGAGACGGGCTATCAGCGGGGTCGGATCCAGGACGAGTCCATGCTCTACGAGCGGCGCAAGCACGACGGCAGCCTGCCCGTCGTCGGCGTCAACACGTTTGTGTCCGCGCAGCCGGACGCCAGTGCCGCCGATTCGCACGGTCCGCAGGAACTCGCCCGGGCCACCGAGGAGGAGAAGGCCTCGCAGCTTGCCCGCCTCACCGACTTCCAGCGGCGCCACGCCGCCGAGGCCGGGCCGGTGCTGGCGGAGTTGCGTTCCGTGGCCGCCGGTACCGGAAACGTCTTCGCGGCGCTCATGAAGGCGGTCCGCGTCTGCTCCCTCGGAGAGATCACTCAGGCGTTCTTCGAAGCCGGCGGCCAGTATCGGCGGAACGTGTGAATCCGGGCTGAATCCGGCGGCGGGGACGATCAGAAGTGTCCGGTGAGTCTTTGCCTGTGCATGGCGTCCTGGGGTGCAATGGACGCCGGAGACGTCCCTCGACGCGCAGGAGCGACCGAAGCTGTGGCCACCCCCAAACCGCTGCCCACCGATCCCATAGCGGAGGCCCACCGGCACTGGACGGCGCACGGGTGGGGCGAGGTGGCAGATGGCATGGCGGCGGTGACGTCGCTGATGCGGGCCCAGCAGATCATGCTCGCCCGGGTCGACGAGGTCCTGCGCCCACTGGACCTCACCTTCGCCCGCTACGAACTGCTGATGCTGTTGCTGTTCTCCCGGCACGGCGCCCTCCCGCTGAACAAGATCGGCAGTCGGCTGCAGGTCCATCCGACGAGCATCACCAGCGCCGTCGACCGGCTGGAGGCCCGCGGCCAGGTGCGCCGCAACCCGCACCCCACCGACCGCCGGGCGATACTGGCCGAGATCACCGACGAGGGCCGGGCCACCGCCCTGGCCGCGACCGAGAAGCTCAACGACACCGTCTTCGCCGATCCCGGCCTCGGCGACGGCGGGGTGCGCACGCTCATCGCCCTGCTCACCGACCTGCGCCGCACCGCCGGCGACTTCTGATGCCGGCGCCGCTGCCGGCGTCCTTCCGCGTCTGGGCTGATCCCGGCCTCGCCGTGCTGCCGGCCGCCCGCGGCGACGGCGGCCAGGTCCTGCTCGGCGGTTCGCCGCTGCGCATGGTGACGCTGTCCCCCGCCGGGGCCAGGGTGTTGGCCGCCCTGCGCGGCGCGGCCACGGTGGCCGAGGCCGGCCCCGGCGCCGGCGCGCTCGCCCGCCGTCTCGTCGATGCGGGCCTCCTGCACCCCCTGCCACCCGGGTCGACGCAGCCGCCGGAGATCACCGCCGTCATCCCCGTCCGCGACGGCGCAGCCCGGATCGGCGCTCTGGTGGCGTGCCTGCGCCCGCGATGTGCCGAGGTCGTGGTCGTCGACGACGGCTCCCGCGACTCCACCGCCGCCGTCGCGGCCGCAGCCGGAGCCCGGGTGATCCGCCACTCCCACCCGCGCGGCCCGGCCGTGGCCCGGACCACCGGGGCGCGGGCGGCCCGCACCGACCTGATCGCCTTCTGCGACAGTGATGTCCGCCCCCTCGGCGACTGGCTCGACCGCCTCGCCGCCCATTTCGCCGACCCCGCGGTCGCCGCGGCCGCCCCGCGGGTCGCCTCCCCGGTCCCGCCGGGTGTCCGACCCGGCCGGCGGGACCGCTACGAGGCGGCGCGCTCGCCGCTCGACCTGGGACCCGACCCGGCGTCGGTGCGGCCCGGAGCCCGGGTCTCCTACGTGCCGACGGCGGCCCTGCTCATCCGCCGCTCCCTGGTCGCCTTCGACCCGGCGCTGCGCTACGGCGAGGACGTCGACCTGGTCTGGCGGCTCGTCGCCGGCGGGCACACGGTGCGCTACGAGCCGTCCGCCGTCGTCGAGCACGAGCCACGGGAGTCGCTCTGGGCCTGGTGCCGGCAGCGCCACGGTTACGGGCGCTCGGCGGCGGCCCTGGCGAAGCGCCATCCCGGCGTGCTGCGCCCGGCCCGCGGGGCGGCGAGCACCATCGGCGCCGCCGTCCTGCTCGCCGCCGCCGGGCCGCCCGCCGGAGCCGTCGTCGCGGTGCTGGCCGTGGCGTCCGCGGGGCGAACGGTACGAGCACTCACCCGCCGCCTCGAGCGCGTCGAGCGACCGATGCGCGCCGCGGTCACCCTCACGGCCCGGGGCCGCCGCCACGGCGTACGCGCCGCCGCCGAGACCGTCCGGCGGGTGTGGCTACCACCGCTGGCCTGCGCCGGAGCCCCGGGCCGCCTGGTGCTCGCCGCCGCCATGGTGCCGCTGGCCGGCGACTGGTGGACCGAGCGCCCGGACGTCGGCCTGGTGCCCTACGTGCTGCTGCGGCTCGCCGACGACGCGGCCTACTGCGCGGGGGTGTGGACCGGGTGCCTGGCCCGGGGCAGTCTGGAACCGCTGCTGCCGGCCGCGCCGTTACCCTCTACCATGTGACCTATCTCGACCACGCGGCTACGACGCCGATGCGACCGGAAGCGCTCGCCGCGTTCACCGCGGCGCTCGCCCTCACCGGCAATGCCTCGTCGTTGCACGCCAGCGGCCGTCGGGCCCGCCGCGTCGTCGAGGAGTCCCGCGAGGCGCTGGCGGGCGTCCTGGGCGCCCGCCCGTCCGATGTGATCTTCACCGGCGGCGGCACGGAAAGCGACAATCTCGCCCTCAAGGGGCTGTTCTGGGAACGCCGCGCGGCGGCGCCGGCGCGGCGGCGGGTGCTGGTCAGCGCGGTCGAGCACCGCGCGGTGCTCGACACCGTCGCCTGGCTCGGTGCCCAGCAGGGTGCAGAGGTGGAGCTGCTCGAGGTCGACGCGGCCGGCATGGTCCACCCGGACACGCTCGAGGCCGCCCTGGCCCGCGACCCGGACTCCGTCGCCGTCGTCTCCGTCATGTGGGCGAACAGCGAGGTCGGCACGGTCCAGCCGGTGTCGCGGCTCGCGGCCGTGGCCCACCGCCACGGCGTGCCGTTCCACACGGACGCCGTCCAGGCGTTCGGTCAGATCCCGGTCGCGGTCGACGCCGGCGCCGAGGGCCCGGACGCGATCACCATATCCGCCCACAAGGTCGGCGGCCCGGTCGGCGTGGGCGCCCTCGTGGTGCGCCGCGGCCTGGCGATGCAGCCCCTGACCCACGGCGGTGGCCAGGAGCGCGACATTCGCTCCGGGACCCTGAACACCGCCGGTGTGGCCGCGTTCGCCGCCGCCGCGACAGCGGCCTGCGCGCAGGCGCCGAACGAGGGCCCGCGCCTCGCTGCCCTGCGTGACGACCTCGTCCGCCGCGTTCAGGAGCAGGTCCCCGGCGCCACGCTGAACGGCCCGCCGCTGGCCGAGCTGCCCGGCGGTCCCCGGCGCCTGCCCGGCAATGCCCACATCACCTTCCCCGGCTGCGAGGGCGACTCGCTGCTGATGCTGCTCGACGCGCGCGGCATCGAGTGCTCCACCGGCTCGGCCTGCTCGGCGGGCGTGGCCAGGCCATCGCACGTGCTGCTGGCGATGGGCGCGAGCGAGGACCACGCCCGCTCCTCGCTGCGCTTCTCCCTGGGTCACACCTCCCGGGCCGCGGACGTCGACGCGCTCGTCGAGGCCATCGGCCCGGTGGCGGAACGTGCCGGCCGCGCCGGTGCCCTGGCAGGACGGAGGTGACCAGCTGATGCGCATCCTTGCCGCCATGTCCGGCGGTGTCGACTCCGCCGTCGCCGCCGCGCGCGCCGTCCAGGCGGGCCACGACGTCACCGGCGTGCACCTGGCGCTGTCCCGCTCGCCCGAGTCGGACCGCACCGGCGCCCGTGGCTGCTGCACGCTGGAGGACGCCCGCGACGCCCGCCGTGCCGCCGACGTGCTCGGCATCCCGTTCTACGTGTGGGACCTCGCCGAGCGATTCGAGGCCGACGTCATCGACGAGTTCGTCGAGGCCTACGCCGCGGGCCGCACGCCCAACCCGTGCGTGCGCTGCAACGAGCGGATCAAGTTCGCCGCCGTCCTCGACCGCGCCCTCGCCCTCGGCTTCGACGCGGTCGTCACCGGCCACCACGCCCGCCTCGACCCGGACGGCACTCTGCGCCGCTCCGTCGATCCGGCCAAGGACCAGTCCTACGTCCTCGGCACGCTGCGGCCCGAGCAGCTCGCCGCCGCGCGCTTCCCCCTCGGCGACACGACGAAGGCCCAGGTACGGGAGGAGGCCGCCGCGCGCGGCCTCGCCGTCGCAGACAAGCCCGACAGCCACGACATCTGCTTCGTCCCGGACGGCGACACGGCCGCCTGGCTGCGCCAGCGGCTCGGCCCTCGCCCCGGCCCCATCGTCGACGCCGGTACCGGCGACACGCTCGGCGAGCACGACGGCACCTACGCGTTCACCGTCGGCCAGCGCCGCGGCCTGCGCCTCGGTCGCCCGGCAGCGGACGGCAGGCCCCGCTACGTCCTCGACATCTCCCCGGTGACCAGGGCGGTGACCGTCGGCCCCGGGGAGTCGCTGGACGTCTGGCGCCTGGTCGCGGACCGCGCCGTGTGGCCGTTCGAGGGCGTCGTCTCCTGCCAGGCCCAGGTGCGTGCGCACGGCGGGGTCGTCCCCGCGCGGGCGGAGGGCTGCGGCGACGAGCTGGTCGTGTCGCTGGAGGCCCCCGTTCGGGGAACCGCCCCCGGCCAGGCGGTCGTCCTCTACGACGGCGACCGCGTGCTGGGCGGAGGGCACATCCGCGCCACGGCATGATGGCGGGGTGACGAACGCTGAGCCCGTGCTGTGGCCGGCGGGCGCCGCCACCGGCGTCGGGTCCCTGCCCGGCACCGAGCCGGCCGACGCCCAGAAGCTGGTCTTCGACGAGCTGCCCGACCTGCCGCACCTTCCCGAACTGCCCGCCCGCGGCCCCGGCGCGTCGATGATCGGCCGCGCCGGCGCCGTCCTGCTCGACCTGCCCGTCGACCTGCAACCGGCCGGCTGGCGCCTGGTGCCCCGGCCGGGGATGGACCTGCGCCGGGCCCGCGGCATGCTCGAACACGACCTGGACACGCTCGTCGAGGTCGCCGACGGATATCAGGGACCATTGAAGGTCGCCGTCGCCGGCCCGTGGACGCTTGCCGCCCAGCTCGAACTTCCCCGCGGCCACAAGGCCCTGTCCGACCCCGGCGCCACCCGCGACATCGCCGAGGCACTCACCGCCGGCCTCGTCGAGCATCTCGGCGAACTCGCCCGCCGGGTGCCCGGGGCACGTCTGCTCGTCCAGCTCGACGAACCGACGCTGCCCGCCGTGCTCGCCGGCCAGGTCCGCACGCCCAGCGGCTTCTCGGTGTTGCCACCGGTCGAGGAAGGCCTGGTCGTGGCGCGACTGACGGACCTCGCCGAAGCCGCCCGGGCCGCGTCCGGCGTCCTCGGCATTGGCGTCCACTGCTGCGCACCGTCCGTGCCGCTGGCGGCGCTGCGCTCCGCCGGCCTGGACTTCGTGGGCCTCGACGCCGCCCTCCTCGGCCGCGGCGACGACGACGCGGTGGGCGAGTTCGTCGAGTCCGGGGGCCGCCTCATCGCCGGACTCGTCCCGACGGACGGCGGTTCCCCGAATCTGTCGGACGTGCGCCGTACCGTCGAGCCGGTCACAGCACTGTGGGGCCGGCTCGGATTCCGGCCCGAACAACTCGGGGAGGTGGTCGCCGTGGCGCCAGCGTGTGGCCTGGCCAGTTTCGGTGCGACGGAGGCGAGGGCGATCCTGCGCCACTGCCGCCGCGCGGGCCGCGTCCTGGTGGACACGCCGGCATGAGCGCCAGCGCCGACCCCCGCCCCCGCGCCCGCGCCACCGAGCTCGCCCGCGAGCTGGAGGAGCACGCCTACCGCTACTACGTGCTTGACTCGCCGACGGTCTCCGACGCCGAGTACGACCTGCTGATGCGCGAGCTGACCGCCATCGAGGAGCAGCACCCCGACCTGCGCACCCCCGATTCGCCGACGCAGAAGGTCGCTGGCTCCTTCTCCACCCTGTTCACCCCGGTGGAGCATCTCGAACGGCTGCTCTCGCTGGACAACGTCTTCGACGACGACGAGTTCCATGCCTGGTCCGCCCGCGCGGCCCGCGAGAGCGAGGTCGACGCCTGGCTGTGCGAGCTGAAGATCGACGGCCTGGCCGTCGACCTGGTGTACGACGAGGGCCGCCTCGTTCGCGCGGCGACCCGCGGCGACGGCCGGACGGGGGAGGACATCACCCCGAACATCCGCACACTGTCCAGCGTGCCGACCCGCCTGCGCGGAGACGCCATCCCCGAGCTGCTCGAGGTCCGCGGCGAGGTCTTCTTCCCCACGGCGAAGTTCGCCGAGCTCAACGCGTCGCTGGTGGAGGCGGGCGGCAAGCCGTTCGCCAACCCGCGCAACGCCGCCGCCGGCTCCCTGCGGCAGAAGGACCCGCGGGTCACCGCCGGCCGGCCCCTCGACATGATCGTCCATGGGCTGGGCGCGCACCGTGGCTTCGACGCCGTCTCCCAGTCCGGCGCCTACGCCCGCCTCGCCGAGCTCGGCCTGCCCGTGTCGCGCCGGTTCGAGGTGGTGGCGACCATTCCCGAGGTGCTCGCCTACATCCACCGCTGGGGCGACGCCCGCCACGACGTCGAGCACGAGATCGACGGCGTGGTCGTCAAGGTCGACTCCTTCCCGCTGCAGCGCCGGCTCGGCTCGACCTCGAAGGCACCGCGCTGGGCGGTCGCGTTCAAGTACCCGCCGGAGGAGGTCACGACGAAGCTGCGCGACATCCGCGTCAACGTCGGCCGCACCGGCCGGGTGACCCCCTTCGGCGAGCTGGAGCCCGTGCTGGTCGCCGGCTCCACCGTCGGCCTCGCCACCCTGCACAACATCGACGAGGTCGGCCGCAAGGGCGTGCTCATCGGCGACACGGTGGTGCTGCGCAAGGCCGGCGATGTCATCCCGGAGATCGTGGGCCCGGTCGTGGACCTGCGCGACGGCACCGAGCGGGCGTTCGTCATGCCCACCCACTGCCCCGAGTGCGGCACCGAGCTGGTGCGGCCGGAGGGTGAGGTCGACATCCGCTGCCCCAACACGGTCTCCTGCCCCGCCCAGCTCCGAGAGTCGATCTTCCACCTCGCGTCGCGTGGCGCCCTCGACATCGACGGCCTCGGCTACGAGACGGCGACCGCCCTGCTGGAAGCCGGCCGGGTCCGCGACATCGGCGACGTCTTCCACCTGACCCCCGAGTCGTTCGAGGGCCTGCGCGGCTTCGCCCAGAAGAAGATCGACCAGATCCTGCGCGGGGTGGAGGAGGGCCGACACCGGCCGCTGTGGCGGCTGCTGGTCGGCCTGTCCATCCGCCACGTCGGCCCCACCGCCGCCCGTGCCCTGGCCCGCGAGCTGCGTTCCCTGGACGCGATCGCCGCAGCCCCGGCCGACACGCTCGCCGCGGTCGACGGCGTCGGCCCGAAGATCGCCAGCGCCGTCGTCGACTGGTTCGCCGACGAGCGGCACCGAGACATCGTCGCCCGCCTTGCCGCCGGCGGCGCTTCCCTGGCCGACGCCGGCGCCGACGAGGGCCCGCGCCCCCTCGACGGCGTCACCGTGGTGATCACGGGCACCCTGCCCGAGCCCTGGAGCCGCGACCGGGCGACCGAGGCCGTGCAGTCCCGCGGCGGCAAGGTCACGGGCTCGGTCAGCAAGAAGACCACCTTCGTGGTCATCGGCGCCGACCCCGGAGCCGCCAAGTACGACAAGGCCCGCAGCCTCGGCGTCCCGGTCCTCGACGACGCCGGCTTCACCGTCCTTCTGGACCGCGGCCCCGACGCCGCCCGCGAGCTCGCCGCGCCCCTCGACGCCACCCCGGACGCCGCCGGGGCCTAGTCGCCTCCCTCGCCGGTGAGGTACCCGAAGGCGTCGAGGTCGAGGATGGTGAGGGCGGGCGGCGTGTTGGCGATCGTGGTTGCGTCGGGTCGGACCGCGTCGACGGTGTTGTCGGCCGCGCGGCGCAGGGTGATGTGCTCGTCGTGCAGCATCCGGTGGTGCCGCGAGCAGATGAGGACCAGCCGGTCGATGTCCGTGTTACCCCCATGGTCCCAGTCGAGGGTGTGGTGGATCTGCAACCAGCGGGTCCGCCGGCAACCCGGATACCGGCACCGGCCGCGGTCGCGTAGATAGACCGCGTCGCGCAGGCGCTGGGTGGGATGGCGCCGCCGGCGGCCCAGGCGCAGCGGGTTGTCGTGCTCGTCGGTGTGCAGGTCTCGGACCCGGGCGTCGCAACCCAGCCGCGCCAGGACGGTGGCGGGGAGCCCGATCCGCGGCCCCAGCACCCCACTGATGGTGCCCTGCATCCGCTCCCGTCGGTCCTCGCCGCCCTCTGCCGGTGGATTCACGCTGCCGGCATCGGGGGTCTCGAGGTGGACGTCGAGGGTGTGCCCGGGGTTGACAAGCGCGGGCGGGTCGTGATGGAAGTACGCGTCGGCCAGGGCGATGAGCGCGTCGAGGTCGGTGGCCGGCGTCTCGACCTCGCTGGACGCCGGCGGGCTCTGCGGGCTGTCGGTGCCCGCTGGTGTGGTCGCGTCGAGGCTGACGCGGACGGCGTGCAGCGCGGCTGTGACCCGGGCGGCGTCGTGGGCGGGCATGACCGCGGAGAAGGTGACCATGCCGTCCGCCCTGGTCCGCCACCGCAACCGGCGCGCCCTGTGCTCGGCGTGGGGATCGGCGTGCCGCTGACGGTGACTGGTGACGAGGTCCTCGAGCTCGTCGGCCGTGCTGGTGTGGGCCCGCTCCACCCAGCCGCGCTCGGTGTCGGCGTCGGCGACCCGGCACAGCGCGCGGACCTTGGCGTAGGAGAGCTGGCCACGGGCGAACGCCCGCCGGACCACCGGCAGCCGGCGCAGGGCATGGGCGACCGCGAGATGGGCGCGGGCGGTGCGTTCGGAGATCCGCACTGCCACGCGAGCCAGTCAGCGCACGTCGCCCTGCCGTCGTCCTTCCACCCGCCGCGCCGGTCGAAGGCGGCGAGCAGGCACAGCCACAGACACGTGCCAGCGGCGAGCCGACCGGCCCACCGGCGGATCGCCGTCCCCACCTCCGCCAGCGGCGCGCTGTCGGCGTCCAGAGCGAGGTCGGCCAGTTCCGCCAGATCGACGTCGGACATCTCGGGGCCGGAAGTCATGCTGATCACCAGGTTCAGGGGGCGAGCGGACGATCACCGGACGGGACGATCCTCGCACCCGCCTCCGACAGTTTCCGCCCACCCGAACAGGCCGCGGCACAGCCACATTCAGCCTCGACGACACGGCCCTGCACCAGGCTTGACGATCACCACAAGCCCGAGCTCATCCGGTCCCGCGGGACCGCGGCCGGCTCAGCGGTGTCGGCGGCCGGCCAGGCTCGCGGCGATGCCGGCGAGGTGCGCGAGCCGTTCGATCTCGGTGCCGCGGAACGCCGGGCCACCAGGCCGGCCGAGGAGGATCACCAGCTGGCTGTGGCCGACAGGAGCGGCGGCCAGGGCCATGCTCACGGCCTGCCAGCGCGGGGGGAAGCCGCCTTCGTCCGCGCCGATCGGGCGGGCGGCCGCGAGGGGCATCCAGGGCAGGGCCAGGCGGACCCGCTCCGGCACGCCGAGATCGTCCCCGCCGAGGGTCGGAGCGCCGACGGATGCCTCCCGTACCCGCACGTCACCCGCGTCGACCTGCTCCAGCAGCACGGCCCAGTCGGCGTTGAACACGCAGGGCGCGAGCTCCGCGAGGGTGGCCGCGGCGTCGGCGGGCCGGTCGGTCAGCGCGTCGGCGAGATCCAGGTCGTTGGCGACCTCGCCGCCGTCCGCGAGGAAGGGACGCAGTGACTCGACGAGCACCCCCGCGACGGACTGGGCAGCGCTCAACGCCCGGTCGGCGAGCCCGCCGGGCGGCAGCACCACCAGCAGGTCGTCGACGGCCCCGGCAGCACTGCGCTCCACGACGGTGACGCTCAGGATGTCGATACCGGCGCTGCCCAGGGCGGTGGCGACCGCGCCGAGGGTGCCCGGGCGATCCGGGAGGACTACGCGCATCAGGTACGACATGTAGTTGAGCATGCACAGCGAGCGTGACGAAGGCATGGCCGATCGGTCACACCGAGATGTCCTGGCGTGGCACCGAGGCCCAGGTCAGGGCAGTCCAGGTGAGCGCCGTCGATCGAGGGTGCGACCCGGCCCGTACGATGACTGAACGGCGTACACGACGAGACAGAGGGGCCACACGCCATGGGGATCACGCGGGACGAGGTAGCTCATCTCGCCCGGCTGTCGCGGATGTCGGTGACCGACGACGAGCTCGACGCGCTCGCCCCGCAGCTTGAGGCCATCCTGTCAGCGGTCGCCCGGGTCGCGGAGGTAGCGGCGGCGGACATCCCGCCGACCAGCCATGCCGTGCCGCTGACGAACGTGTTCCGCCCGGACATCGCCCGCCCGTCGCTGCCCGCCGCCGAGGCCCTGGCCGGCGCCCCGGCCGCCGAGGACGGTCGCTTCCGGGTGCCCCGCATCCTTGATCCGGACGAGTGAGGTCGCCGCCCCTATGACCGACCATTCGATATCCCCCGACGTCGTGCACCTGACGGCGGCGGCCACCGCTGCCGCGATCGCCGCGGGGGAGCTGTCCGCGGTCGAGGCGACGCAGGCGGCGCTTGACCGCATCGCCAAGGTCGACGAGACCGTTCACGCCTTCCTGCACGTCGACGCCGACGGTGCGCTCGCCGCGGCCCGCGCGGTCGACGAGCGGCGGGCCGCCGGGGAGGCGCTCGGCCAGCTCGCCGGCGTCCCGCTCGCGCTCAAGGACGTCCTGACCGCCCGCGGCATGCCGACCACCTGTGGCAGCCGCATCCTCGAGGGCTGGCACGCGCCGTACGACGCGACCGTCGTGTCGCGGTTGCGCGCCGCCGATGTCGTCGTGCTCGGCAAGGTCAACATGGACGAGTTCGCGATGGGGTCGTCCACGGAGAACTCGGCCTACGGGCCGACCCGGAACCCGTGGGACATCACCCGCATTCCGGGCGGCTCCAGCGGGGGATCGGCCGCGGCCGTCGCAGCCTTCGAGGCGCCGCTGGCGATCGGTACCGACACCGGCGGCTCGATCCGCCAGCCGGCGGCCGTCTGTGGTCTGGTGGGCGTGAAGCCGACCTACGGCGGGGTCAGCCGCTACGGGCTGGTGGCGTTTTCCAGCTCGCTCGACCAGGCCGGCCCGCTGGCCCGCACCGTCACCGACGCGGCGCTGCTGCACGCGGCGATCGCCGGCCACGACCCGCTTGACTCGACCAGTGTCGACGTCGCCGTGCCGCCAGTGGTGGAGGCGGCGGGGCGCCGGGACGTGCGCGGGGTGCGCGTCGGGGTGGTGCGCGAGCTCGCCGGCGAGGGGTACGACCCCGGCGTCGAGGCCGCGTTCGCCGCCGCCGTCGAGACCCTCACCGAGCTCGGTGCCGAGGTCGTCGAGGTCAGTTGCCCGCACTTCCAGTACGCGCTGCCGGCCTACTACCTGATCGCGCCGAGCGAGTGCTCGTCGAATCTGGCCCGCTTCGACGCGATGCGCTTCGGGCTGCGCGTGGGCGACGACGGCGAGGCCGGCGCGGAGGAGGTCATGAGCCGCACCCGTGAGGCCGGCTTCGGCCCTGAGGTGAAGCGGCGCGTCATTCTCGGCACCTATGCGCTGTCGTCGGGCTACTACGACGCCTACTACGGCCAGGCGCAGAAGGTTCGCACCCTGATCAGCAGGGACTTCACGGCGGCGTTCGAGCAGGTCGACGTGCTGGTGTCCCCGACGACGCCGACGCCGGCGTTCCCGCTCGGGTCGAAGGTCGACGATCCGGTCTCGATGTACCTGTCGGACCTGTGCACCATTCCGTCGAACCTGGCCGGGGGGCCGGCGATGAGCCTGCCCGCGGGCCTGGTCGACGGCCTGCCGGTGGGGATCCAGATCATGGCGCCGCCGTTCGCCGACGACCGTCTGTACCTGGTCGGCGGCGCGCTGGAGGAGGCCCTTGACGCCCGTCGTGGCCATCCGCTGCTCGCCGCGGCTCCGGCGTTGTAATGGTCACGCTGCGCAGTGGTCGGCAGGACCGAGTCCTGGTCGGCGTTGTCTGGGCGCTCACCGTGGTGGTGCTCGGCCTCGGCATCGCGACCGTCAACCCGATCCTGCTGCTGTGGGGCGTGATCGGGCTGCCGGCGGCGGTGTTCCTCACCTACGTGCACGTCCGCGACACCCGGCAGGCGCCGCCGCCTCCGCCTCCAGCCCCAGACGAGGAGAATCCCCGGTGAGCACTGTGGCTCTGCCGTCCTTCGCTGACGCCGTGGCGCGTTATGAGCCGGTGATCGGCCTGGAGACGCACGTCGAGCTCGGCACCGTCTCGAAGATGTTCTGCGGCTGCGCGACGGCGTTCGGCGCCGAGCCGAACACCCAGGTCTGCCCGGTGTGCCTGGGCCTGCCCGGCTCGCTGCCCGTCGTCAACGAGGCAGCGGTGCGCTTCGCGGTGATGATCGGGCTCGCACTGCACTGCGACATCGCGTCCTGGTGCCGGTTCGCGCGGAAGAACTACTTCTACCCGGACATGCCGAAGAACTTCCAGATCAGCCAGTACGACGAGCCGCTGTGCACGGACGGCTGGCTTGACGTCGAGGTCGACGGCGAGGTCCACCGGGTCGGGATCACCCGGGTGCACATGGAGGAGGACACCGGCAAGTCGCTGCATGTCGGAGGTGCGACGGGCCGCATTCACGGGGCCACGCACTCGCTCGTCGACTACAACCGCGCGGGCATCCCCCTGGTCGAGATCGTCACCGAGCCGGACGTGCGGTCCCCCGAGGTGGCGCGCGCGTACGTCGACGAGCTGCGTGAACTGATCCGTGCGCTCGGGGTCTCCGACGTCCGGATGGAGCAGGGCTCGCTGCGCTGCGACGCGAACGTCTCCCTGCGTCGGCGCCCGGCGCCGGGGGAGCCTGACGCGCCGTTCGGTACCCGCACCGAGACGAAGAACCTGAACTCGCTGCGCTCCGTCGAGCGGGCCGTGCGCTACGAGATCACTCGCCAGGCGGCGATGCTCGACGACGGCGGTCGGATCACCCAGGAGACCCGCCACTTCGACGAGGCGTCCGGGCGTACCTCGGCGGGGCGGTCGAAGGAGGAGGCGACCGACTACCGGTACTTCCCGGAGCCGGACCTCACTCCGCTGGCGTTGTCGGCCCAGTACGTCGACGACCTGCGTGCCGGCCTGCCCGAGCTGCCGGCGGCACGGCGGGCCCGGCTCATCGCCGAGCACGGGTACACGGCCCGTGACCTCACCGATCTGCGCAACGCCGGCGTGCTCGACCTGGTCGAGGAGACGGTGGGCGCGGGGGCGACACCCACCGCGGCGCGCAAGTGGTGGCTCAACGAGCTGGCCCGCCGGGCGGCCGACGCCGGGGTCCCGCCGCACGACCTGGCGATCACCCCGGCGGACGTCGCGCGCGTCACCGTTCTGGTCGCGGATGGGCAGCTCACCGATGCGCTCGCGCGCAAGGTGATCGACGGCGTGTTGGCGGGCGAGGGCACTCCGGACGAGGTCGTCGCCGGGCGGGGGCTCGCCGTGGTCGCGGACGACGTCGCCCTGACGGCGGCTGTGGATGCCGCGATCGCCGGTGCGCCCGAGATCGCCGAGAAGGTGCGTGGCGGCAAGATCAATGCTGTCGGGCCGCTGGTCGGTGCCGTGATGAAGGCGATGAAGGGGCAGGCGGACGCGGCCTCGGTGCGCGCGCTGCTGCTGGAGCGGCTCGGCGCTGTCGGATAGGCGCCAGGTCCGCACACGTCTGGGTGGATAGGGTGACGTGTCGCTTGCCCCCGGGGGTGTCTGACGCGTTTCTCCTTCCGTATCCGACCCGCGTGTCGAGTTGCTGAGGACGAACGGCGCGTCGGATGCGCGGTGCCGGAGGCCTTCGTAGGGTGAGCATCCGATCGGGGTCTGCGTCATCGAGGGGAGGGGGGTCGCCGTGCCCCTCACACCGTCCGGATTCACCGCTTCGACGTCGAGGCGTCGTGGTCGCGGCCGGCGGCGGGCGATCATCGCCGCTGTGGTCGTTCTCGTGCTGGCCGCGGGGAGCGGGGTCGGCTACGTCCTGAAGGACCGTTCCGACCAGCGGGCGGCCGACCGGCGGGTGCAGACCGCCGCGGCGGCCTACCTCGCGGCCTGGCGGACGGTGGCGACCACTGACAGCGACGCGGCGGGGCGGGCGGCGGTGAGCGCGCAGGCGCTGCCGGGCAGCATCAGCGTGGCGGACCTGGTGGGCACGATGGTCGATGTGCGAAACAAGCTGCTGGTCACGGGGGCGTCGTTCGTCCCGGGGTCGATCCAGCGCAAGGGCACCACGGCGAGCGCGCCCTACGTCGCGAAGCTCACCCTGTCCGGGCTGCCCGCGCCCCTGGAGTACGCCGGCGTCCTGCACCTGACCTCGACGGATCATGGCTGGAAGGTGCGGGCGGAGTCGGCGGCGGTGCATCCGGCGCTGCGGCCGGGGCTGCATCTGGACCGCACCGCGTCCACCGGGCACCGGGGAGAGATCCTGTCCGCCGACGGGCAGCCGCTGCGCGAGTCCGGTGACCTCGCGGGCAACCTGGTCGGGCGGACGGGGCCGCTGTCGGGGCTGGAGCGGGTGTACGACGACAAGCTGCGCGCCCAGGGCGGCGCCGTGGTCGTGCGCGATGCGCAGAACCGGACGGTGCAGACGCTGCACACCTATCCCATGACCGATGGCCAGGCCGTGCGCACCACGTTGGACATGCGGGTGCAGCAGGCCGCCGAGGGCGCGCTCGCCACCGCGGCCCGGCCGACGGCGGCGATGGTGGCCATCGACACGCGCACCGGGGGTGTCCTGGCGCTGGCGAACCATCCCGCCACCGGGGCGAGCCGGGCGGTACGGGGCAAGTACCCGCCCGGGTCCACCTTCAAGATCGTAACGGCGACGGCGGCGTTGATGAGCGGAAAGTCGCCGAACACGGCGCTCGACTGCACCCAGAACATCACCGTGGACGGTCGGACCTTCCAGAACGCCGAGGCCGAGCAGTTCGGCTCGATCCCGCTGCGGACCGCGTTCGCCAAGAGCTGCAACACCGCCTTCATCCAGCTCGAGGAATCGCTGCCGAAGGGTGCGCTGGAGAGGGCCGCCGCGCTCTACGGCTTCGACGGGGCCGCGCCGCTGGACATCGCGAGCGTCGGCGGCAGCTTCCCGACCCCGCGGGATGCGGCGGAGTCCGCCTCCGCGGCGATCGGGCAGGCCCGCATCGAGGCCTCGCCGCTGCAGATGGCGAGCGTGGCCGCGGCCGTCGCGAGCGGGACGTGGCGCCAGCCGTTCGTCGCGGGGGCGCCGGCGCGCAGCAACGCGATCCCGGCCGCCGTGCTCCCGCCGCTGCGGGACTTCATGCGGGCGGTCGTCACCGAGGGCACGGCGGCGACGGTGCCGATGCCGGGCGAGGTGTACGGCAAGACCGGGACCGCGGAGTACACGGACGGCAACCCGCCGCCGACGCACGCCTGGTTCGTCGGGTACCGCGGCGATGTCGCGTTCGCGGTCGTGGTCGAGGACGGTGGCTTCGGTGCCGAGACGGCGGCCCCGATCGCGGCCCGGTTCCTCAGCGCGCTGGATGGCGCGGCCAGCGGCCGCTGAGGGCGGTTGCTTGACGTGGGGCGAGAACTCCGGCACGGTAGATCCGTGCACCGTCAGATTCTCGTACTTGTAGAGCGCGCGTAGTCGATCACCTCGACCTCGTGCGCCGCCCCTCAGTGCCCATGGCACGAGGGGCTTTTTCGTGCCCGGCCCCGCCGCCGCAGAGAGATTCCCCGGACTGTCAAGGAAGACGCCCACATGACGCGAGAGATCACCGGAGCCCAGTCGCTCGTCCACTCCCTCGAAGCGGTCGGAGCCGAGGTGGTCTTCGGCATCCCGGGCGGCGCGATCCTGCCCGCCTATGACCCGTTGTTCGACTCCACCCGGGTTCGGCACATCCTGGTCCGTCACGAGCAGGGCGCCGGCCACGCGGCCGAGGGATACGCCCAGGCCACGGGCCGGGTCGGGGTCTGCATGGCGACGTCCGGCCCGGGCGCGACGAACCTCGTCACGCCGATCGCCGACGCGTACATGGACTCGGTGCCGATGGTCGCCATCACCGGCCAGGTCGCCAGCGCCGCGATCGGGACGGACGCCTTCCAGGAGGCGGACATCTGCGGCATCACGCTGCCGATCACCAAGCACAACTTCCTCGTCCACTCCGCCAACGACATCCCGCGCACGATCGCCGAGGCGTTCCACCTGGCGGGTACCGGCCGGCCCGGGCCGGTCCTGGTCGACCTGCCCAAGGATGTGCTGCAGGCGGTCACGGCGGTCCTGCCGCACGAGGTGTGGCCGCCGTCGCTGGACCTGCCTGGCTACCACCCGGTGGTCCGTCCGCACGGCAAGCAGGTGCGTGAGGCGGCACGGATGATCAGTGCGAGCCGGCGGCCGGTGCTCTACGTGGGCGGCGGGGTGCTCAAGGCGCGGGCGGCGGCGGAGCTGCGCACACTGGCCGAGCTGACCAGGATCCCGGTCGTCACGACGCTGATGGCGCGGGGGGCGTTCCCCGACTCGCATCCTCAGCACCTGGGCATGCCGGGTATGCACGGGTCGGTGGCCGCGGTGACCGCGCTGCAGAAGGCGGACCTGCTCATCACCCTCGGCGCTCGTTTTGACGACCGGGTCACCGGTCGGTTGTCGTCGTTCGCGCCGAACGCCGCGATCATCCACGCGGACATCGACCCGGCCGAGATCGGGAAGAACCGGGCGGCCGACGTGCCGATCGTCGGCGACTGCCGCGAGGTGATCAACGAGCTGATCGCGGCGCTGGTGGCGGAGGAGAAGCCGGACCTCGAGGCCTGGTGGCACACGCTGGATGGCTGGCGGCGCACCTACCCGCTGGGGTACGACCAGCCGGCCGACGGGTCGCTCGCGCCGCAGCAGGTCATCGAGCGGATCGGCGCCATCGCCGGGCCGGAGTCGATCTTCGCGGCGGGGGTCGGTCAGCACCAGATGTGGGCGGCGCAGTTCATCTCCTACGAGAATCCCTATACCTGGCTGAACTCCGGCGGCGCGGGAACGATGGGGTACGCCGTGCCCGCCGCGATGGGTGCCAAGGTGGGTCGTCCGGGCACGACGGTCTGGGCGATCGACGGGGACGGTTGTTTCCAGATGACCAACCAGGAGCTCGCCACCTGCGCGCTGGAGGGAATTCCGATCAAGGTGGCGGTCATCAACAACGGGTCGCTGGGCATGGTGCGGCAGTGGCAGACGCTCTTCTATGATCAGCGGTATTCCAACACCGAGCTCGGCACGCACCCGGCGTCGCCGCGCACGGGTGTGAAGCGGGTGCCGGACTTCGTCCGCCTCGCCGAGGCCCTGGGCTGCGTCGGGCTGCGCTGCGAGTCGCCGGGCGAGATCGACGAGACGATCGAGAAGGCGATGGCGATCGATGACGCGCCGGTCGTCGTCGACTTCGTCGTGCATCCGGATGCCATGGTGTGGCCGATGGTCGCCGCCGGTGCGAGCAACGACGACATCCGGGTCGCGCGTGACATCGCCCCCGACTTCGACTACTCCGGCGACGCCGAGGTGAACCTCTGATGACCCACCACACCCTGTCCGTCCTGGTGGAGAACAAGCCGGGGGTGCTGGCCCGGGTGTCGGGCCTGTTCTCCCGCCGCGGGTTCAACATCGAGTCGCTCGCCGTCGGCCCGACCGAGCATCCGGACGTCTCCCGGATGACGATCGTCGTCGCCGTCGAGGACCTGCCGCTCGAGCAGGTCACCAAGCAGCTGAACAAACTGGTGAACGTCCTGAAGATCGTCGAGATGGACACCTCCGTCTCGGTGCAGCGGGAACTGATTCTGGTCAAGGTCCGCGCCGACCTCTCGGTCCGGTCGCAGGTGCTGGAGACCGTCGCACTGTTCCGTGCCAAGGTCGTCGACGTCGCCCAGGACGCCGTCACAATCGAGGCGACGGGCACCCGCGACAAGCTGGACGCGCTCATCCGGATGCTGGAACCCTTCGGGATCCGGGAGCTGGTGCAGTCCGGCATGGTTGCGCTCGGGCGCGGCTCTCGGTCGATCACCGACCGCAGCCTGCGCGCCGTCGAACGATCCGCCTGATATCCAACGAGGAGAAGACCCCCACAATGGTCGAGATCTACTACGACGATGACGCGTCGCTTGACGTTCTGGCCGGCCGCAAGGTCGCTGTCATCGGGTACGGCAGCCAGGGCCACGCGCATGCCCTCAACCTGCGCGACAGCGGTGTGGACGTGCGCGTCGGTCTGCCGGAGGACAGCAAGAGCCGGCAGAAGGCGGCCGAGGAAGGCCTGCGGGTGCTCACCCCGGCGGAGGCGTCCGCCGAGGCGGACATCATCATGCTGCTGACCCCGGACACCACGCACCGCAAGATCTACGCCGAGTCCATCGCGCCGCACCTGAGTGACGGCAAGGCGCTGGCCTTCGGGCACGGCTTCAACATCCGCTACGACCTGATCACGCCGCCGGCCGGTGTCGACGTGTTCATGGTCGCGCCGAAGGGCCCGGGTCACCTGGTCCGCCGCGTGTTCGAGGAGGGCAAGGGGGTGCCCTGCCTCGTCGCGGTCGAGAACGACGCCACCGGGAAAGCGCTGGCCCTCGCGCTCGCCTACGCCAAGGGGATCGGCGGCACCCGTGCGGGCGCCCTGCGCACCACCTTCACCGAGGAGACCGAGACCGACCTCTTCGGCGAGCAGGCCGTCCTGTGCGGCGGCGCGAGCGCGCTCGTCCAGGCCGGGTTCGAGACGCTGGTCGAGGCGGGCTACACCCCCGAGGTCGCGTACTTCGAGTGCCTGCACGAGCTCAAGCTCATCGTCGACCTCATGTACGAGGGCGGCATCTCCCAGATGCGCTACTCGATCTCCGACACCGCCGAGTACGGCGACGTCACCCGCGGCCCGCGGGTCGTCACCCCGGCGGTCAAGGCCGAGATGCGCAAGATCCTCGGCGAGATCCAGGACGGCACGTTCGCTCGCGAGTGGGTCGCGGAGGACGACAACGGCCGGCCGAACTTCACCAAGCTGGTCGAGGAGGGCAAGCAGCACCCGATCGAGCAGGTCGGTGGCAAGCTGCGCCCGATGATGTCCTGGATCGCCCGCTAGCCGCGGGGCGGGTCTGGCGTCATAGGCTTGGGCCCGCCCACGCACCTCATCGCTAGGAGGGTCTCCGTGCCCGTCGTACTCGTTGCCGAGGAGCTGTCGCCGGCCGGGCTGGAGGTGCTGTCCGGGGACTTCGAGCTTCGTCATGTCGACGGCGCCGACCGATCGGCCCTGCTGCCCGCGCTCGCCGACGTCGACGCCGTGCTCATCCGCTCGGCGACGAAGATCGACGCCGAGGCGCTCGCCGCCGCCGGTCAGCTCAAGGTCGTCGCCCGGGCCGGCATCGGGCTGGACAACGTCGACGTCGCCGCGGCCACCCAGCGCGGCGTCATGGTCGTCAACGCGCCCACCTCGAACATCGTCAGCGCCGCGGAGCACGCGATCGCGCTGCTGCTCGCGGTGGCCCGCCGGGTGCCGGCGGCCAACCAGTCGCTGCGTGGCGGCGAGTGGAAGCGCTCGAAGTACACCGGCGTCGAGCTGGTCGAGAAGACCCTCGGCGTGGTGGGCCTGGGTCGCATCGGCATCCTGGTCGCCCAGCGCCTCGCCGCCTTCGGCATGAAGGTGCTCGCCTACGACCCGTACGTGTCGGTCGCCCGCGCCTCGCAGCTCGGCGTCACCCTCGTCGACCTCGACGAGCTGCTGCGCCGCAGCGACGCGATCACGATCCACCTGCCCAAGACCAAGGAGACCCTCGGCCTCATCGGCGCCGAGCAGCTGGCCCGCACGAAGCGCGGCGTCATCATCGTCAACGCGGCCCGCGGTGGGCTGGTCGACGAGGCGGCCCTCGCCGAGGCGGTCGCGTCCGGGCACGTCGGCGGCGCTGGTATCGACGTGTTCGTCACCGAGCCGACGACCAGCTCGCCGCTGTTCGGGCTCGACAACGTGGTCGTCACGCCGCACCTGGGCGCCTCCACGCAGGAGGCGCAGGACAAGGCCGGCCTCGCCGTCGCCCGGTCGGTCCGCCTGGCGCTGCAGGGCGAGTTCGTGCCGGACGCGGTGAACGTGCAGGCCGGTGGGGTCGTCGCCGAGGATGTGCGGCCGGGTCTGCCGCTCGCGGAGAAGCTCGGGCAGCTGTTCACCGGGCTCGCTGGCGGGCTCGCCGCCGCCATCACCGTCGAGGTGCGCGGGGAGATCGCCGCGCATGACGTGTCGGTGCTGCAGCTCGCCGTGCTCAAGGGCGTCTTCACCGACGTCATCGAGGAGCAGGTCACCTACGTCAACGCGCCGCTGCTGGCCAAGGAGCGGGGCGTCGAGGTGGCGCTCGAGACCCTTGAGGACAGCCCGGACTACCGCAATCTGGTGACGGTGCGTGGCGTGCTCGCGGATGGCACCGCGGTGTCGGTCAGCGGGACGCTGGTGGGGTCGCGCCAGGTCGAGAAGATCACTACCATTGACGGGTTCGAGGTCGACATCCGGCCGGAGGACCACCTGGCGTTCTTCCGGTACGAGGATCGCCCGGGCATCGTCGGTGCCGTGGGTGCGCTGCTCGGCGAGGCGGGGATCAACATCGCCAGCGCCCAGGTGAGCCGGCTCGAGGCGGGCGGGGAGGCACTCATGTCCCTTTCGCTGGACGACGCCGTCGCCGCGGACATCCTCAGTGACATCGCCAAGATCATCGGTGCGTCCTACGCGCGGGCCGTGAACATCCACGCAGAATAGTCCCGCGAACTCCATGTCGGGTTTACCGTGGCAAGCATGGCGTCGCGGCATCAGGACCCGTTCGAGGGGCTTCGCCTGGATGAGCGTTTCGTCCGCGGAGCCCGCTTTCTCGAGCCGTCCGCGGCGGAGCGTGGCCAGGTCGTGCCCGCGCCCCGGGGCCTGCCCGGCTTTCTGCACAGGCTGGTGTCGCCGCCGCGGCTGCCGGGGCGCTCCCGACGGATCGCCAGGATGGTCACCTTCCTGGCGATCGTCGTCGGGATGATCACCATCACGGTGGTGGCGCTGCGGCAGACCGCCACCCGGGGCGGGGTGGGCACCAGCTCCCGGCTCGGCGCCCTGGCGGCCTCGCCGGGCGGGTCGCCATCCGTGATGGCGGCGGTCGGGGGAGGCCTGGCCGAGCCCCCCGCGGGCTACGCGGTGACCCCCACGCTGCTGGCCGTGCTGCGCCGCGGCGACTGCCTGACCTGGACTCCCTCGGCGGCGCTCACGCCGGTGGCGCCGGTCCGGGTCAGCTGCGACCAGCCGCATATCGACGAGGTGACCCGGCTGGTCGACCTCGACCCCGTGTTCACCCGCTGGCCCGGTGCGTCGACGGTCGCGCAGGCGGCCCAGGATCGCTGTGCCGGGGCGCTGCGGGACTTCGCCGGCGCCATCGATGCCGCCCCCCACCACATCGTGGGGACCATCTACCCCTCGGAGCCAAGCTGGCAGGACGGCGCCCGGCTGGTCGCCTGTACCGTCCGCGCCGACGATCTGCGCCCGCGGCCCGGCCCCTTCCGGGTCGTGGGGTCGATCGGGACCTGACTCGGGTAGTGTGTTCCGCGATGCGTGCGCTTCTCCTTCTTAGCCGCCGCGGCGGGGCCTGATTCAGCTGGCTTCCTCGTCGCGGTGTCGTCGTGCGCCAGCGTCGAGACGCTCGTTCTGAGGAAGCAGGAGCTCCATGAGCACGCAGACCCCCTCCGGCATGCCGATCGCCAAGTACCGGCCCTTCGCGCCGGTTCCGCTGCCGGACCGCACCTGGCCGCAGCGGTCGATCACCCGCGCCCCCCAGTGGTGCAGCGTCGACCTGCGCGACGGCAACCAGGCGCTGATCGACCCGATGACCCCGGCCCGCAAGCTGCAGATGTTCGAGCTGCTGGTGGCGATGGGCTACAAGGAGATCGAGGTCGGCTTCCCTGCCGCGAGCCAGACCGACTTCGACTTCATCCGCCAGCTGATCGAGGAGGATCGCATCCCGGATGACGTCGTCATCCAGGTGCTGACCCAGGCCCGCGAGGAGCTGATCGAGCGCACGGCCGCCTCCCTGGTCGGCTCGGACCGGGCGCTGATCCACCTGTACAACTCGACGTCGACGCTGCAGCGCCGGGTCGTGTTCGGCCTGGATCGGGCCGGCGTCACCGAGATCGCCGTGCAGGGCGCGCGCTGGTGCGCCCAGTACGCCGAGAAGCTGCTGGACGGTACCGACGTGCGGTGGCAGTACAGCCCCGAGTCGTTCACCGGCACCGAGCTGGAGTACGCCGTCGAGGTGTGCGAGGCGGTCATGGACGTGTGGCAGCCGACGGCCGAGCGGCCGGTCGTGCTGAACCTGCCGGCGACGGTCGAGATGTCGACGCCGAACGTCTATGCCGACCAGATCGAGTGGGTCGGCCGGAACCTGACCCGGCGGGACGCGGTCATCCTGTCGCTGCACCCTCACAACGACCGGGGCTGCGCGGTCGCGGCGGCCGAGCTCGGCGTCATGGCCGGGGCCGACCGGGTCGAGGGCTGCCTGTTCGGCAACGGCGAGCGCACTGGCAACGTCTGCCTGGTCACCCTGGGGCTGAACCTGTTCTCACAGGGCGTCGATCCGATGATCGACTTCTCGGACATCGACGGCGTGCGCCGTGCGGTGGAGTACTGCAACCAGCTGCCCGTCCACCCCCGCCACCCCTACGGCGGCGACCTGGTCTACACCGCCTTCTCCGGCTCGCACCAGGACGCCATCAAGAAGGGCTTCGAGGCGATGGAGCGTACCGGGCAGGCGCTCTGGGAGGTGCCCTACCTGCCGATCGACCCGAAGGATGTCGGGCGCTCCTACGAGGCCGTCATCCGGGTCAACAGCCAGTCGGGCAAGGGCGGGGTCGCGTACCTGCTGAAGTCCGAGCATGCGCTGGACCTGCCGCGACGGCTGCAGATCGAGTTCTCCGGCGTCGTGCAGCGCCACACCGACTCCGAGGGCGGTGAGGTCACGGCCGACGAGCTGTGGCAGATCTTCCGTGCCGAGTACTTCCTGGACGCCCCCGGTCCGCTGGAGTTGTTGGGTTCTCGGACGACCGCCGCGTCAGGGGAGCGGGATGAGGTGTCGGTGTCGGTACGGGTCCACGGTGAGGACTCGGTGATCACCGGGGTCGGCAACGGGCCGATCGACGCGTTCGTCGCGGCGCTGGCGACCCGTGGGCTCCGCGTGCGGATCCTGGACTACAACGAGCACGCACTGGGGTCCGGCGCCGACGCGCGGGCCGCCGCGTACCTGGAGGTCGCGGTCGACGACCGGGTCTTCTGGGGGGTGGGCATCGATCCGAACATCGTCACGGCCTCGCTGCGCGCCGTGGTGAGCGCCGTCAACCGCGCCAGCACGGCTCGTCAGCCGGGCTGATCGTCGATGTCGCGGATTCCGCGGCGGACCTGCTCGAACAGGGATTCCGGTACCTCGGTCATGCCGTGGTCGACACGCGCGTGCGTGTCGACCGACCGGATGAGATCGTCCTCGTTCGAGGCCGCGATCCGCGTCTCGCACCCATGAATGATCGCGCCGCAGTAGAATTCCTTCATGGCGGGCCGCCGGATCGTGATCTCCGCGGGATATCCCCCGGAGGCAGCCGGGCTGGGCGCCATGAGGGCCTGCGCGGTCCAATAGCGGTTCCGTCTCATGTCGACATTTCCGCGAGACGCAGCATCAGACGCTCCATCCTGACCAGGCCGAGGGGTCGCCCCATCTCGGTCACGATTATCACGGGGTCGAACCGGCTGGCCCGGGCCCGGGTCATGGCCCGGCGCGCGACCTCGGTCACGGACTCCTCGGGGCGGGCGAACAGGGTTGTCGGCACCCGCCGCGGCTCGGTACCCGCCCCGGGTCCGCCGGACAGGTGCAGGGCCACCGGCCGGCAGCGGTTGGACACGATGATGGTTGCCCGGTGGGAGCCGTGGTCGGCGCCGGTGCGCATCGGGCAGCTGGGGCAGTCCGGCGACATCGCGCACTGCCCGGAGTCGCCGACGCTCACGGCTGCCCGCTCCATCAGGCTCTCGATGTTCGTCGCCCGGGTGGCCCGCTCGGACAGCTGCCGGATCCGCCGGGCGACCGCCGGGTCGAGCTGCTGCCAGGTCGGTGACGGGCGACCCAGCAGGAAGCCCTGGCCGAGGGGCACGCCCAGGCCGACGAGCATCGCCAGTTCGTCGAAGCGTTCGATGCCCTCCGCGATGACCCAGGCGTTGAGCCGGCTCGCGAAGCCACCGACCAGCTCGGTCAGAGCGATCTTGACCTGGTCGTCGTCGATGTTCACGACCAGGGAGCGGTCCAGCTTGACGAAGTCCGGCCTGATCCGGGCGAGCTGGCGCAGACCGGAGTAGCCCGAGCCGACGTCGTCCATGGCGATGAAGGCGCCACGGTCGCGCAGCTCGCTCGCGACCGTGGTCAGGCCCGCCGTGGCGTCGAGATCGACCGCCTCGTTGAGCTCCAGTACGAGCCGGCGCAGGTCGGCGCCCCGCCAGACGGCGGCGACCGGCCGGGTCTCGAGCAGGTGCGGCAGGACGTTGACCGCGAGGAAGCAGCGGTCCGGCAGGGTGTCGCGGGCTGCGATCGCCGCGGCGAGGACCCGTGCCTCCAGCTCGGCGGCGACGCCACGGCGGTCCGCCGCAGCGAAGAGCTGATCCGGTGTGAGGCCGGGATGGCTCTGGAAGCGGGCCAGCGCCTCGTAGCCGGCGATCACGCCGCGCTGGAGATCGACGACCGGCTGGAAGGAGAGCGCGGGCTCGGCGGGATCGGCGAGTACCCGGTCCAGGTCCGGGCCGGTGGCCTCGGCAGCGACCGGCGGCGGGCGGCGCACGCCGACAGCCTTGTCGGCATCGGCATCGACGTCGGCGAGACCACGGACCCCCGCCCCCGCGGGAGACCGCTGTCGACTCATCATGCGCCGTGCACCCCCTTGCCTTCAAGCACGTCGCACGGGCCCTGTAAGTGAGGTTCTTACCATCTGGCTTCGGCGGGAGGTATGAGTACCGTCCGGAGTTGTGGGTCCTGCGCTCTTCCGTGTGACCGGGGGGTGGCGCGCGGATTTCCGGCAGCCGTCCTTCTTTCGTCGTTCCGTGGAGAGTGCCGCTGTCTATGCGGTGTGGTCGGCACGAGGCGCCAGTCTCACGTTTTTCTGGACAGTGATCCGCACTTTTTTCGGCCGGGTCGCGGAGGGTCGGGCGAGCTGGAGCCAGGAGTAAATCCCACATCATGAACAACCGTCGTGGATATGACGTTGTCATTTCCCGCGTCGTGATTGCGCAGGGTGATGGTGGGGACCGGTCGGGGTGGTGGTCGTCCGGAGCGGTGCGGGCGGTGTGGTACTGGCGTTGGCTGTGGCCCCCACCGGCGTGACCTGGGTCGACCATCGGAAATCCGACTACAGTCGGGCCCATGAGGCTTGCGGTGATCGGTGGTGACGGGATCGGCCCCGAGGTGGTTGCCGAGGGGCTGCGCGTGCTGCGGGCGGTGCATCCCAAGGTGGAGACGACCGAGTACGACCTCGGCGCGGCGCTCTGGCACCGCACGGGCGAGACGCTGCCCGACTCGGTGCTCGCCGAGCTGCGCGGCCAGGACGCGATCCTGCTCGGCGCGGTCGGAGACCCGGGCGTTCCCAGTGGTGTCCTCGAGCGGGGCCTGCTGCTGCGGCTTCGCTTCGAGCTTGACCATCATGTGAACCTGCGGCCGGTGCGGCTGTACCCCGGGGTCCGTTCGCCCCTGGCCGGTGACCCGTCGATCGACATGATCGTGGTGCGGGAGGGCACCGAGGGGCCCTACGCGGGTGCCGGCGGCGTGCTGCGGCGCGGGACGCCGCACGAGGTCGCCACCGAGGAGAGCCTCAACACCCGCTTCGGCGTCGAGCGGGTCGTGCGCGACGCGTTCCGCCGCGCGGCCCGCCGCCCGCGTCGCCACCTGACGCTCGTGCACAAGAACAACGTGCTGACAAAGGCCGGGGACCTCTGGTCGCGCACGGTCGCCGAGGTGGGGTCGGAATTCCCCGAGGTCACCGTCGAATACCAGCACGTCGACGCGGCATCCATGTTCTTCGTCACGGACCCGGGCCGGTTCGACGTGGTGGTCACGGACAACATGTTCGGCGACATCATCACCGACATCGGCGCGGCGATCACCGGTGGCATCGGGCTCGCGTCCAGTGGGAACCTGGACCCCTCCGGCGCCCACCCGAGCATGTTCGAGCCGGTCCACGGCAGCGCGCCCGACATCGCCGGCCGGCAGCTGGCCGACCCCACCGCGACGGTGGCCTCCGTTGCCATGCTGCTGGACCATCTCGGCCACCATGAGGAGGCCGCGCGGGTCGAGGCGGCGGTGGCCGCGTCGCTCGCGGAGCGGGCCGGGGCGGCGGCGGGCACGGTGTCGACCCGCGAGCGCGGCGAGGATCTGGCGGCCCGCGCCGCCGGCTGACACCGTTCGTCCTACCTTTTCGATCTGTCGCATTCTGGCCGGGAGTCCGCTGTGCCCATTACCCCCACCTCGAAGATCTGGATGAGTGGCGAGTTCGTCGACTGGAACGACGCCCGCATCCATGTCCTCAACCCGACCCTGCACTACGGCTGGGGGGTGTTCGAGGGTATTCGCGCCTACGAGACCGCCGACGGGCCGGCCGTCTTTCGCCTCACCGACCACATCGCGCGCCTGTACCGCAGTGCGAAGATCTATGTGATGGAGCCGCCGTTCACCCAGGATCAGGTCGTCGCGGCCACCAAGGAGACGATCGCGGTCAACGACATCGCCTCCTGTTACATCCGCCCGCTGGTCTACCTCGGCTACGGCGAGATGGGCCTCAATCCGCTGCCCTCGCCGGTCGAGGTCATGATCGCGGTGTGGCCGTGGGGCGCCTACCTCGGTGAGGAGGCTGAGGCGAACGGCGTCCGCGCGATGATCTCCTCCTGGAAGCGGAACGACCCGAACATCACGCCGCCGGCCGCGAAGGCGTCCGGCCAGTACCTGAACTCGTCCCTGGCGAAGGTCGCGGCGGTCAAGGCGGGCTACGACGAGGCGATCCTCACCAGCCCCAACGGCCACATCGCGGACGGCACCGGGGAGAACGTCTTCATTGTCTCCGGCCGCAAGGTGATCACGCCGCTGCTCACCGACGGTCCGCTCGGCGGCATCACCCGGGCGTCGATCATGCAGATCGCGGCCGACCAGGGCTACGAGGTGGTCGAGCAGCACATCGTCCGCACGGACCTGTACCTGGCGGACGAGGCGTTCTTCACCGGCACGGCGGCGGAGATCGTGCCGATCGTGTCGGTCGACGATCGCCAGGTCGGCACCGGCAAGCCCGGGCCGGTCACCCGCGAGCTGCTGGAGATCTTCCACCGGGCCACCCGGGGCGAGCTGGAGCGCTATCGGTCCTGGAACGAGCTCGTCGGCGGCTGAGAGTCGATGGCGTGGTCGAGGTCACAATCCGGCCACGCCATCTGCCGTTTCGCTCTGGCCAACTGCATCCGGCCGGCCTACCGTCGCGGGTAGAAGCGTTTCACGAACGCACAAGCGTCGGGAGGCCGCCGTGCGGGTCTCGGAGGGGATGAGCCCCCTTGTTCTGATGATCGGCCCTGGTCACACCCTGCGGCAGGCGGCCCGGCTGATGGCCGCCCGGCGGGTGGGTGCTGCCGTCGTTCATGACGCGGATAGCGAGGGGTATGGAATTCTGACCGAGCGCGACATTCTGCGTTCGGTCGCCGCGGGGCAGGATCCGGATGTCGAGGTCGCGGGTGAGCATCTCACCCGCGATGTCGTCTTCGCGGATCCCGCCTGGTCGCTCGACGAGGCGGCGGCCGCGATGCTGCGCGGGGACTTCCGCCACCTCGTTGTCACGACTGGTGGTGACGTGGCGGGCATTCTGAGTATGCGCGACGTTGTCCGCTGCTGGAGTGACCAGCATGTGACGGTATGATGCGCGCGTGTCGTACGCCGAGGATGTTCCCGATGCACCCCAGCGCGCGGCGGACGGTCGGCGCTACGGTCACCGCATGCACGACAATGAGGCGGTCGCCCTCCTCCGCGCGACCACGCTGTTGAAGGAGCTGGACGAGGAGGACCTGCTGCGGCTCGCCTCCCGGGCGGTGACGCGGCGGTTCCGTCGCGGGCAGGTCGTCTTCACCGAGGGCGAGCCGGCCGACACCCTGCTCGTGGTGGCCAGTGGCCGGCTGAAGATCCTCACCAAGGCGGATGACGGACGTGACCACGTCCTGAACATCGCCGGTCCGCGGGAGACCCTGGGCGAGCTGAACATCGTCGAGGCCGGCACGCGCTCGGCGAGCGTCGAGGCGCTCGAGCCGAGCATCGCGCTCGTCCTCGACCGCAGTGCGGTGTGGGAGTTGGTGCGGGAGCGGCCGGCCGTGGCCGAGCAGCTCATCCGCGCGCTGGTCGCCCATGTGCGGCGGCTGACCGGGGCGAACGCCGATCTGGTCTTCCTCGACCTGCCGCGCCGGGTGGCGAAGCTGCTGCTGCTGCGGATGCGTGAGGTGGGCCGCCCGGTCATCGAGCTCGGCCTCACCCAGACCGAGATCGCCTCACTGCTGGGCGGCTCCCGCCAGTCGGTGAACCAGGCGCTGCGCGAGTTCGAGCGGCGAACCTGGATCCTGTCCGAGGGGCAGACCATCACGATCCTGCAGGTCGACCGGCTGCGGCGGTTCGCCGGGGACTAGTGTCCCACGTCACAGTCGGTACATGTCGGCTCTGTTACATCGTAGGCTTGTCCTCCGGCGGCGAACCCGTCTCCGCCGCGCGTTCCGGTCACTGACCCATGGGACCGGGCGCGTGGCGGCCCAGGACGCGCGGGCCGGCCGCATCACCGGAGAGGCATCCCCTGTGCGGCCATACGATCCCGATTCCCTGCACATCTACGACACGACCCTGCGTGACGGCACCCAGCAGGAGGGTCTGTCGCTGTCGGTCGGCGACAAGCTCGCGGTGGCTCGTCATCTCGACGATCTCGGCGTCGGTTTCATCGAGGGCGGCTGGCCGGGGTCGAACCCGAAGGACGCGGAGTTCTTCGCCCGCGCCCGCACCGAGCTCACCCTGTCGACCGCGCGGCTGGCGGCCTTCGGCGCGACGCGCCGCGCGGGCCGGGTCGCCGCCGACGATCCGCAGGTCGCCGCGCTGCGCGAGGCGGGGACGTCCGTCGTGTGCCTGGTGGCGAAGTCCGACCTGCGCCACGTCGAGCGCGCGCTGCGCACCGACGCGGCCGAGAACCTCGCCATGATCCGGGACACGGTGTCCCACCTGTCCACCGAGGGCAAGCGGGTCTTCCTCGACGCCGAGCACTTCTTCGACGGTCACCGGGCCCACCCGGACTACGCGCTCGAGGTCGTCCGGGTGGCCGCCGAGGCCGGCGCCGAGGTCGTGGTGCTCTGTGACACCAACGGCGGGATGCTGCCGACCCGGATCGGCACCGTGGTCGCGGACGTCCTCGCCGCGACCGGCGCCCGGCTCGGCATCCACTGCCACGACGACACCGACTGCGCGGTCGCCAACACCCTGGTCGCCGTCGAGGCCGGCGCGACCCACGTCCAGGGCACCGCCAACGGCTACGGCGAGCGCTGCGGCAACGCGAACCTGTTCAGCGTCATCGCGGGCCTGGAGACCAAGCTCGATCGCGCCGCGCTGCCCCCGGGCCGGCTGCGCGAGATGGTCCGGGTCGCCCACGCGATCGACGAGGTGACCAACTCGGTCCCCGATCCGCACCGGCCCTACGTCGGCGCGAGCGCCTTCGCGCACAAGGCCGGGCTGCACGCGAGCGCGGTCAAGATCGACCCCGACATGTACCAGCACATCGATCCGGCCGCCGTCGGCAACGACATGCGGATGCTGGTCTCGGAGCTGGCGGGGCGGGCGACGATCGAGCTCAAGGGTCGCGAGCTCGGCCTTGATCTCTCGGACGAGCGCGAGGCGCTCGGCCGGGTGCTGGAGCTGGTCAAGGAGCGGGAGGCCGCCGGATTCTCCTACGAGGCGGCCGAGGCGTCCTTCGAGCTGCTGCTGCGGGACGAGGTCAGCGGCCGGGAGCGGTTCTACACGCTGGAGTCCTGGCGGGTGATCGTCGAGCAGCGCCCCGACGGCCAGGTGGTCAGCGAGGCGACCGTAAAACTGTCCGCGCGCGGCCTGCGGCACGTGGCGACGGCCGAGGGCAACGGGCCCGTCCACGCCCTGGACACGGCTCTGCGGGACGCGCTGGAGAAGGCCTACCCTGGCCTGTCCGACCTGGAGCTCGTCGACTACAAGGTGCGGATCCTCGACGGCAAGCAGGGCACCGGGGCGGTGACGCGGGTGCTCGTCGGTACCGGCGACGGCCGCTCCCGCTGGGACACCATCGGCGTGGACGAGAACATCATCGCCGCCTCCTGGTCCGCGCTCGAGGACGCCGTCACCTACGGTCTGCGGCGCCAGGGCGAGCGCCCGGACCCGGGCGCTGCCTGAGGCTCGCCTGCGCTCAGTCCTCGATCTCCTCCCACCACTGGCACCACCAGTCACCGCCGACGAGGATCCGCAGCTTGGGATGCCAGCAGTAGGTGATGTCCCGGGAGGTGTCCAGGTAGTACAGGCAGTTGTCGCAGCGCTCGTCGCCGTTCGGCTTGCCGCGCAGGATCGCGTCCTCGGCGAGGTGCCCGAGCTTGACGCTCAGCTCCTCGTCGATCGGCTTCGGCTCGGGGGCGCCGACGTCGTATACCGGTGCTGTGTCGTTCAGGGGTGTGGTGTCGGTCTCGCTCACGGTGCTCCTTCTTCCGCTGGATGTGGACCGATTCTGGGGCACCTCCCCGCGTTCTGGCGAACCCGATCACCGTCCCGCTGGCGGCCGGATACGGTCGCAGGGTGCGCATCGCGAGGTTCACCGATGGTTCTGAGCCCGGTTTCGGGGTTGTCGAGGGGTCGGTCGAGGAGGGTACCGCCGAGGTTGCCGGGATCGCTCCCCACCCGTTCGGCGCGTTCTCCTTCACCGGCGTGCGCCGGCCGCTCGGCGATGTCCGGCTGCTGGCGCCGGTCCTGCCCAGCAAGGTGTTGTGCGTCGGCAAGAACTACGCCGACCATGCCCGGGAGATGGGCGGGGAGGCGCCGGCGCGGCCCGTGCTGTTCCTCAAGCCCTCCACCAGCGTCGCCGGCCCGGGTGATCCCATCGTGCTCCCGCCTGACAGCGAGCGGGTGGACTACGAGGGGGAGCTCGCGGTGGTGATCGGCCGGCTGTGCCGGGATGTGCCGGTCGAGCGAGCTCTCGAGGTGGTGCTCGGCTACACCTGCGCGAACGACGTGACCGCCCGCGACCAGCAGGCGGCCGACGGGCAGTGGACGCGGGCCAAGGGCCATGACACCTTCTGCCCGATCGGCCCCTGGATCGAGACCGAGCTCGACCCGGCCGACCTCGCCCTGCGCACCACCGTCGACGGCGAGCTGCGGCAGAACTCCCGCACGAAGCTGCTGGTGCACGACGTGCCCACCCTCATCGCGTACATGTCGGCGGCGATGACGCTACTGCCCGGGGACGTGCTCCTGACGGGCACTCCGAGCGGCGTGGGGCCGTTGCGGGCCGGCCAGACGGCGGCGGTGACCGTCGAGGGCGTCGGCACGCTCACCAACCCCGTGACGGCCCGCTGAGCGCACCTGCGGGGTGGGCTGGGGGAGATCGGAGCCATGCCCGCTGTGCATCGGACCCCCTGGGTGCGGCGAACCTTGGACGATGAGGTACAGTAGGCATCGCCCGAGCGAGGGGCCCATGGGGTATGGGGTAATTGGCAGCCCAACGGATTCTGGCTCCGTTAGTCTAGGTTCGAGTCCTGGTACCCCAGCAGCACCACGTCGGATATGTCCGGCGATGGTGTATAGTAGGACAGGTAGTAAGGGGAAACATCGTACAGCACATCAAATCTAAAGTCTTGGCCCCGTCGTCTAGCGGCCCAGGACGCCGCCCTCTCAAGGCGGTAGCGCCGGTTCGAATCCGGTCGGGGCTACAGCGGGTTTATATCTTATCTTCTTCAGTAGAGGACCATAGGTATGCCCCGGTGTCAAACATCCCGATGGCCCACGGATCTTGATCCGTGGGCCATCGTCGTCTCTGGGCCCGGGCGCGCCGGGCCGGTGCGCCCCCGCCTACCGCACGACGGTGAGGCGGGGCGTGGCCGCTGGGTGGCGGGCCATGGTGCAGGCACGGCAGGTGCAGGAAGCAGGGCCACCCCAGCCGTGCGCCTCGGCCTCGGGGGCGTCGGCCTCGGGGCTGGAGACCAGCCGCAGCTGGGGGCGGGCCGGCAGGGCGAGGACGGCGGGCCGTGTGACGTCGTCGGTGGCGGCAGTCGGCACGGTCGAGGCTGTCATGGCCACTGGGGGCACGGTGTCCTCCTCCATGGGCGGCCGTCTGGGGGCCACCTCGCGGACCACAGCCTGGCCGGGAGACCAACGGTCGCGCCATGCTCCGTTGAGCCCGGTGTCGGGTGGTGCGGATGGCCTAGTCAAACCTGGGCACTGTCGCCATGCGACACCACCCTTGACAACCATGGTGCTCCCGGGCTCCACCGGTAGAAACTGGCGCGGATGTCCACCGTCAGTCCATCGACCCCCGAGCGGGCCCGGCGTCGACACGGCAGCCCCCGCGCCGGTCGTGCCTCCAGGCGCGACGGCCGCCCGCGTGCCGCGGCGCCGCTCTCGCCGCTGCCGGCGCCGCCGTCCGAGCACGGTGCTGGGGTGCAGTCGGGTCGCTACCGGCGCCTGACCACGCTGCTGCCGCAGGGCCGCGGGCTGCCGATCGAGGACTGGACGGCGCGGCACACCCTCATGTGCCTGGTGCTGGCGGCACACCTGCCGATCATCGTCGCCTACGCGGTGTTCCGGGATCTGAGCCCGGCTCACGGCCTGCTGGCGGCCAGCCCGCCCGCGTTGCTGTTCGGGGCCGCGGTCGCGCCGGGTCGGCGGCGTGTGCGCGCCCTGGCCGCCAGCCTCGGCCTGCTGTGCTGCTCGGTCGTCCTGGTGCACCTCTCCAACGGCCTCACGCCGATGTACTTCCACTTCTTCGTGGTCGTCGCGCTCATCGCGCTCTACGAGGAGTGGACCGTCTACGTCCTGGCGATCGCCTTCGTGTTCGTGGCGAACCTGACCATGAGCAAGATCGTCTCGGCCCGCGCGCCGGTGATGGACAACGCATGGCTGCTGGCGGGCCTGCACGCCGGGTTCATCTTCGCCCTCGCCTGCGCCCAGATGGTCTTCTGGCACTACAACGAGCAGTCCCGCCGGCGCGTCGAGCACTACCGACAGCAGCTCTACGAGGGCCAGCAGAGCCTCATGGCGCGCCTCGAGGAGACCGACCGGATCCGCAGCGACCTCGTCGCCACCGTGTCGCACGAGTTCCGGACGCCGCTGACCGGCATTCGCGGCAACCTGCTCACCATCAAGCGGCGGCGTGACCGGCTTTCCGACGCCCAGCTCGACGACCTGCTCGACGCGGCAGTGAACTACTCCGACCGGCTTTCCCGGCTTCTGGAGAACATGCTGACGGCCGCCACCGCCACCGGGACCGACGAGACGACCATCGCCGACGTTCCCGAGGTGGTCCGGCACGTCCTGGCCACTCTGCCGTACACGAGCTCACCCAGCAGCGTCACGGTGGACCTGCCCGCCGAGCTGCCTGTCCAGATGTCGCGCCAGGCCCTGATCCAGGTGGTCGCGAACCTGGTGGACAACGCCCTGCTGCACTCCTGGCCGGGCGCGCCGGTGCGGCTCATCGCCGGCCGGGTCGGGGACGAGGTGGTGCTGCGGGTGCGTAACCCCGGGCCGGATCTCGATCCCGCCACGATCAACCAGCTTTTCGAGCCGTTCACGCAGCGCGATGGCACCGCCACCCGCTCGGCCGACGGGGCCGGGATGGGCCTCTACGTCGTGCGCCGGCTGGTCGAGGTGCACGGCGGCCGGCTGCGCATGTCCTCGGACAACGGCGAGATCATCGTAGAGGTCGACCTGTGGGCGGCCTCGGCATCGGCGCCGACGCTCGCCCCCCGGGCCGAGCCCGAGCTGCCGGTCCCCATGCCGCTGCCCAGCAGCCTGCGCCTGGACGACGAGTCCCGCCAGCTGCGGCCTGGCGGCGGCTCGCTGGGGCGCCAGCTACGGCGTGACGACGTCCGCTCGCTGCCTATGGACAACTTCGGCTGAGAGCCACCAGGCCCGGGTCTCAGGCCCCGCCGGGCACTTCGTCCCTCAGCCCTGGCCCCGGGCATCGTCAGGCGCCTTCGTACGGGGCGGCGTCGGTGCGTGCCTGACCACTGCGCCTGCCTGACTACCTCGCCGACGTCGCCCACGCAACCGCCGCCGCGCTGGAAAATCACTCTGTGCTCCGGAGACGCGAACAGTCTCGTTCCCACGCATGAGCCGCGAGCGAGTGCCGGTGGTGGAGGCGACGACGGGCCGCCTTCGCCCGCACCACCGAACAGCTACCGAGGGTGACGGTTTACTTCGTGGTGGCGGGGGCGGTGGTGGGCGCGGCGGTCGGCGTCGGGGCCGGGGCCTTGCAGCTGAGGTTCAGCGTCACCGTGGTGGAGTTGCTCGGGTGCCGGCCGGTGTTCGGCGAGTAGGACAGCACGCTGCTCGTGTAGCCGGTGGGGCAGGAGCCGTTGACCCAGGGGAAGCCGGCGTTGCTGAGCGTGGACTTGGCCGCGGCCTCGGTCATGCCCCTGACGTTGGGGACCTCGCGGCAGTCGTTGCCCTGGACCTGCAGGCTGATGGCCGTCGTCTTCGCGATCTTCCCGGTCTTCGGTGACTGGTGCACGACCGCGTCCACCGCGCCAGTGTCGTAGCAGTCGAACGACTTGTTGACGTTGGTGAAGCCAGCGCCCTGCAGCTTGCTCGTCGCCGCGTTGAACGACATGCCCTCGGTGTTCGGCACCGTCGCGGTGCCGTCGTCGGTGGGCGACGGGGACGGGCTGGCGCCCGCCGTCGGGCTGCTGGCCGGCGTGGTCGCCGCGGCACCGCGGCTCGGCGTGGCGCTGGGGATGGTCGTGGGCTTGCCGGCCGAGTGCTGGCCGGGCCGCGGAACGGCCGCGCCGGGGCCGACCCCCACGGCCACTCCGGGGGTGCCCAGGGGCAGGGTGTTCGCCGAGGCGCTGGCGCTCGGGTCCGCGGAGGTCTGGATGCCGCTGTCGGCGGACAGGGAGGTGTTCGCGTCTCCGCCGGAGGCGAGCGCCCACCCGCCGGCGCCGGCGACGAGGGCGACCACCAGCCCCGCCCCGGCCGCGATGCGGGTGCGCCGACGGCGGTCGGTGCCGGCGCGGGAGCCGGGCCCCGGTCCGGGTCCGGACGGACCCGGCTGGCTGCTCGCGGGAATCGCCGACATGACCGTGTTGGTGTCCGCCGCCGGGCCGCCCGAGCGGGCGGGGACGCGGACCGCGGGGACCATGCCGGTCGGCGCCTCACCGGTCCAGTCCGTGGCGCGGGTCGAGGTCCTGGCGCTGGGCGCGCCGCCGCCGACGCGGGTGGCGGCCATGGTCACGCTACCGGCGATCTGGGTGTGCTCGAGGTCGTTCCAGTCGCGTCCCCCCGCACCGGCACCGGCCGCTGCGGCAGCCCCGGTCGCGGCGGGGGCGCTGACGGCGACGCCCCGGGCGGTCGGGCGGACCACCCGCTGTGTGCTGGCGCCCGTCACCCGCAGCCCGACCTCGAGCGCCTCCTCGAGGTCCTCGGCGGCCTCGGCCGCGCTGGCCGGGCGCTGGCGCGGGGACTTCGAGAGCATCCGGGCGAGGGCGTCCCAGACCGGGTCGGGGACACCCGCGATCGGCTGCGGCTCGTCCTCCCGGTGCGCGCGCAGCAGCTCGACCGGGTTTGCCGAGTCGAACGGGGGGGAGCCGGCAAGGATCTCGTAGAGCACGACGCCGGCGGAGTAGACGTCCGCGGCGGGCGTGGGCGGCGCGCCCGAGCCCAGTTCGGGGGCCATGTAGAGCGGTGTGCCGACCGGTCCGGTCGGATTCGCCTGCGAGGCGCTGATCACCCGGGCGATGCCGAAGTCCGTGAGCCGGACGATGGGCCGCTCCGGGGCGGAAGTGTCGATGAGGATGTTCTCGGGCTTGACGTCGCGGTGCACGATCCCGGCGGCGTGCACGCTGTCGAGGGCCCACAGCGTCCCGACCGCGAGCCCGACGGCCTCCTCGGCCGGGCGTGGGCCGAACTCCCGCAGGTGTGCCCGCAGGTCGGGCCCGTCCACGAGGTCCATCACGATCGCCAGCGTGTCCGGCTCGTTGACGAGGTCGCGCACCGCGACCAGACCGGGGCTGTCGAGGTCGACGAGCAGGTCCCACTCCCGCAGGAAGCGGTCGACGATCGCCGGGTCGTCCGCCAGCTCCCGGCGCAGCACCTTGATGGCGACCGGGGCACCGTCAGACACCCGCGCACCCTGCCAGACCTGGCCGGTCGTTCCCTGCCCGAGCATCTCGTGCAGCACGTACCGCGAACCCAGTTTGCGCACCGCGCCCTGCCCCTTCTTGGCGCCGCCCGTGGCGGTCGGACCTACGACGGCACCGCCGCGGGCGACATTTGCCGGTCCGCGTGGAGCCCGGAGAGTGCCCCGGTCGACCGCACCCACGGCGTTGGCGATACATATCGCTTGCTCGCAGGATGACAATGACCCCGTCGGGCCATCCGGTCTCCCTCTCCGATCATCCGAGACGGACGACTCGAATAGGCTACGACGTCGGCACCCCTCGGCCGGCAGCGGGGGACGAAACGGCGCTGCCCGCCTCGGTGTCGGCCAACGGGCGTAGTCAGAGTGCCCATTGAGCGTGGGGCCCGAATGGGGCTGGCGCCACGTCGAAGAAGCAGGGACATCGCGGGGAAATGTGTATCCGTGATCTCGGCCGCCCGGCGTTCACATTTCGGGTGTGGGTTGCCTCGTGCCGATCTGTAGTGGTTCGAGAATGGTGCCCGGGTTGGTGAGCGGTCGTGCCGACAGCGCGGCCGCCGCGGCGATCACCGCCGGCCCGTGCCGCCGCCCGGGGGAGCGGGTAAGCCGCTCCAGCGGCCCGGACAGCGACACCGCCGCGATCACCAGGCCGGACTCGCCGCGGACCGGCGCCGACACCGACGCGAGGCCCGTCTCCCGCTCGCCGACGCTTTCCGCCCAGCCCTGTGCACGCACCAAGGCCAGCCGCGCGGCGTCGAAGGGAGCCGCCGCGAGCAGGTCCGGCTCGGGGTGCTCCGCGTAGGCGAGCAGTACCTGCGCCCCGGAACCGGCCGTCATCGGCAGGACGGCGCCGACGGGGACCGTGTCGCGCAGTCCGCTCGCCCGCTCGGACGCGGCCACGCACAGGCGCAGCGCCCCGCGCCGCACATAGAGCTGGGTGCTCTCGCCGGTACGGTCGCGAAGCTCGGTGAGCACCCGATCCGCCCGGTCGGCGAGCTCCCAGGGCAGCGGGGCCCCGACCCCGGCGGCCAGCCGCGGCCCGGCGACGAACCGGCCGGCGCCGTCCCGCCCGACGAGGCGGTGCACCTCCAGCGCGCTGGCCAGGCGGTGTGCGGTCGCCCGGGTGAGCCCGGTGCGGGTGACCAGCTCGGCGAGGGAGGCCGGGCCCCGCTCCACGGCGGCCAGGACCATGGCGGCCTTGTCAAGGACGCCGACTCCGCTAAGCTGTTCCATAAGCTGATATTGCCATCCCATACTTTGAGACTCAAGGGGTAGCCATGGGGCGCACACTCGCGGAGAAGGTCTGGGACGCCCATGTGGTGCGCCGCGCCGACGGCGAGCCCGACCTGCTGTACATCGACCTGCATCTCGTCCACGAGGTCACCTCGCCGCAGGCGTTCGAGGCGCTGCGCCTCGCCGGGCGGCCGGTGCGCCGGCCCGACCTCACGGTCGCCACCGAGGACCACAATGTCCCGACCACCGACACGCTGTTGCCCATCGCCGACCCGGTGTCGGCGGCGCAGGTGGAGGCGCTGCGCAAGAACTGCGCCGAGTTCGGGGTGCGGCTGTACCCGATGAACGATCCGGGGCAGGGCATCGTCCATGTGGTCGGCCCGCAGCTCGGCCTGTCCCAGCCCGGGATGACGATCGTCTGCGGCGACAGCCACACGTCCACCCACGGTGCCTTCGGGGCGCTGGCCTTCGGCATCGGGACGAGCCAGGTCGAGCACGTGCTGGCGACCCAGACGCTGCCGCAGCGGCGGCCGCGGACGATGGCGGTGACCGTCGAGGGCGAGCTGCCCGCCGGCGTCACCGCGAAGGACCTGATCCTGGCCATCATCGCCCGGATCGGCACCAGCGGCGGCGCCGGGCACGTCATCGAGTACCGCGGCGCGGCGATCCGGGGCCTGTCCATGGAGGGCCGGATGACCGTGTGTAACATGTCCATCGAGGCGGGCGCGCGGGCCGGGATGATCGCCCCGGACGACACGACCTTCGAGTACCTCGCCGGCCGCGCTCGGGTGGCCACGGGCCCGGAGTGGGACGAGGCCGTCGCGTACTGGCGCACGCTCGCCTCCGACGACGACGCGACCTTCGACCGTGAGGTCGTCATCGACGCGGCGAGCCTGACCCCGTACGTGACCTGGGGGACGAACCCCGGCCAGGCCGCGCCGCTCGGCTCGAGCGTGCCCACGCCCACCGACTACGACGACCCGGCCGCCCGTGCCTCGGCGGAGCGCGCGCTGACCTACATGGGCCTCACCGCCGGGACGCCGCTGTCCGAGGTCGGGGTCGACACGGTGTTCATCGGCTCCTGCACCAACGGTCGGCTCTCCGACCTGCGCGCCGCGGCGGGCGTCCTGCGCGGGCGCCAGGTCGCCGACGGCGTGCGCGTGCTCGTCGTGCCCGGGTCGATGCAGGTCAAGGAGCAGGCCGAGGCCGAGGGCCTGCACGAGGTGTTCGAGGCCGCCGGGGCCCAGTGGCGCAGCGCCGGCTGCTCGATGTGCCTGGGGATGAATCCGGACACGCTGCGGCCCGGCGAGCGCAGCGCCTCGACGTCCAACCGGAACTTCGAGGGCCGCCAGGGCCCGGGCGGGCGGACCCACCTGGTCTCGCCCGAGGTCGCCGCCGCCACCGCCGTCACCGGCCGGCTCACCGCGCCGGCGGATCTGTAGAAGGGAGCTTCCGTCATGGAGGCGTTCACCATCCACACCGGTCGGGCCGTGCCGCTGCGCCGCAGCGATGTGGACACGGACCAGATCATTCCGAGCGAGTGGCTCAAGCGCATCGAGCGGACCGGCTTCGGTGCCGGTCTGTTCGCCGAGTGGCGGGCCGATCCGGCGTTCGTGCTCAACGACCCGGCCCACGCGGGCGCCTCGATCCTGGTCGCCGGCCCGGACTTCGGCACCGGCTCCTCCCGGGAGCACGCCGTCTGGGCGCTGCAGGACTACGGCTTCCGGGCCGTGATCTCGTCGCGCTTCGCGGACATCTTCCGCGGCAATGCGCTCGGCAACGGGCTGCTGCCGGTCGTGCTGCCGCAGGCCGCCGTCGAGGCTCTGCAGGCGGCGGTCGAGCGTGATCCCAACGTGGAGATCACCGTGGACCTCGACGCCCGCCAGGTGCGGGGCGCGGGCGTCGAGGAGCCGTTCGAGCTCGACGACTTCACCCGCTGGCGCCTCATGGAGGGGCTCGACGACGTCGGCCTGACCCTGCGGCACGAAGAGATGATCAGCGATTTCGAGCGCACACGGCCGGTCTGGCTGCCGACCTCGGCGTAGTACGGACTGACACCACGGCGTATCCCCTGCGGGGACGCCACCCGGCTTGTGATTGATTTCACACCGGCCGCGGCGCGCGGGCTCGGTCGTGTGGGACCGTCGCCGCAGGCGTCCCAGGTGGGAGGGTTCGGCCGTCGCCTGAGGCGTTTGGATGGCTACGGAGCAGAGTTTTGCCTGCCACAGTGAAGGCGGCCGGCTACCAAACCGTGACATTGTGCCCAAAAAATCAGATATCTGTAGTCACTCAAAGTGATGAATCTGCCGGATGGCCCGCGTCGGCCGTACAGGGCGCATCCCGCCGCCCACTGGCGCGAACCCGCTGACGTGCGGGTTTGTGTGACGCGACACGGTCGCGGGAATTGCCCTCGACAGTGGAGATGCCTACGGTGCAGCGCAGTGTGATGCCCGATCTGCTCCCCACCCCGCGCCCTGCGGGGGGCGTCCGGAGGTTGTCGTGAACAAGTCCCAGTTGGTTGACCGCATCGCCCAGCAGATCGAGGGCGGACGGTCGAATGCCACCAAAGCGGTCGACGCCGTGTTCGACGCTATTCAGGAGGCCGTCGCGAGCGGCGAGAAGGTGACGATCACCGGCTTCGGCGTGTTCGAGCGGGTGGAGCGCGCCGCGCGGACCGGGCGCAACCCGGCGACGGGCGAGCCGGTGCACGTCGCCGCCTCGGTCGTGCCGAAGTTCCGGCCCGGCTCGGAGTTCAAGTCGAGCGTGTCGTCGAGCAGCGACTGACCCGCGGTGCGGGCGCCGGACTCACCGGTGCCCGCGCCGCACGGCCTCGGCCATCAGGTCGTGCTGGTAGTCGGAGAGGCGGACATCCTCCGCCCCGGTGGTCCGCCGCTCCCACCGCCCGTCCGAGCGCAGCTCCCACGCCGACACCTGGTCGGAGAAGGCGTGGTCGAGCATCCGGCGCAGGGTCGCCCGGTCATCGGGGTGCCCGACGCGGACGAGCGCCTCGATCCGGCGGTCGAGGTTGCGGTGCATCATGTCGGCGCTGCCGATCCAGAACTCGTCCGTCGAGGCGAACTCCAGCACCCGGCTGTGCTCGAGGAAGCGCCCGAGGATCGACCGGACATGCACCGTCTCGGACAGCCCGGGCACCTCGGGGCGCAGCGCGCAGATGCCGCGCACCAGGCAGTGCACGGGGACCCCGGCCTTGGACGCGTGGTAGAGCGCGTCGATGACCTGCTCGTCGACCAGGCTGTTCACCTTCAGCCGGACGCCACACGGGCGCCCCTGCGCGGCGGCCCGGGTCTCGGCGGCGATGCGCTCCAGGATCCCGTCCCGCATGTGCTGCGGGGCGACGAGCAGCGAGCGGTACTCGGTCTGGCGGCTGTAGCCGGTGAGCACGTTGAACAGGTCGGTCAGGTCCGCGCCGACCTCGGGGTCGGCGGTGAGCAGGCCGAGGTCCTCGTAGAGGCGGGCTGTCTTGGGATTGTAGTTGCCGGTCCCCACATGGCAGTATCGGCGCAGGCCGCCGCGCTCCTGGCGGACCACCAGGCAGGTCTTGCAGTGCGTCTTGAGCCCGATCAGGCCGTAGACGACGTGGCAGCCGGCCCGCTCCAGCTCCCGGGCCCAGCGGATGTTGGCGCTCTCGTCGAACCGCGCCTTGATCTCGACCAGGACGACGACCTGCTTGCCGGCCTCGGCCGCGGCGACGAGCGCGTCGACGATCGGTGAGTCGCCGGACGTGCGGTAGAGCGTCTGCTTGATGGCGAGCACCTGCGGGTCGGCGGCGGCCTGCTCGATGAAGCGCTGCACCGACGTCGTGAACGAGTCGTACGGATGGTGGACGAGGACGTCGCCCTCGCGCAGGACGCCGAAGAAATCCGGCGTCTCGCCCTCCTCGGTCGTCAGGCGCGGATGGGTGACCGGGACGCGCGGCGGGTCCTTGAGCTCCGGTCGGTCGAGGTCGTAGAGGCCCCACAGCGCGGACAGGTCCAGCATCCCGGCGACCCGGTGCACCTCGCGCTGGGTCACCTCCAGCTCGCGCATGAGCAGGGCGAGCAGGTCGTCGTCGATGTCGCCGTCGACCTCGAGGCGGACGGCCGGGCCGAAGCGCCGGCGGGCCAGTTCCCGCTCCAGGGCCTGCAGCAGGTCCTCGGCCTCGTCCTCCTCCACCTCCAGATCCGCGTTGCGGGTGACCCGGAACAGGTGCGAGTCGATGACCTCCATGCCCGGGAAGAGCTGGTCGAGGTGCGCGGCGATGACCTCCTCGAGCGGCACGAAGCAGGCGCTGCCCGGCTGGGAGTCGGCGCCGCACGGCCCGGCGCCGTTCGCGTCCAGCGGCACCCGGACGAGCCGGGGCACGTTCTGCGGCACCTTCACCCGGGCGAAGTGGTCGACGTCCCCGCCCGGCTCGCGCACCTGGACCGCCAGGTTGAGCGAGAGCCCACTGATGTAGGGGAACGGGTGCGCGGGATCGACCGCGAGCGGGGTCAGAACCGGGAAGATCTGCTCGTGGAAGTAGTCGTGCAGCCGCTCGCGCTGCGGGTCGCTGAGCTGCGACCAGAACCGGATGCTGATGCCGGCGTGGGCGAGCGAGGGCACCACCTCGTCGGTGAAGCACCGGGAATGCCGCTCGGTGAGGTCGGCGGTGGCCCGGCTGATCAGGGCGAGCTGCTCGCGCGAGCTCAGGCCGTCCGCCGAGCGCATCGCGAGCCCGGTGGCCTCGCGGCGCATCAGCCCGGCCACCCGGACCATGTAGAACTCGTCGAGGTTGCTGGCGAAGATGGCGAGGAACTTCGCCCGCTCCAGCAGGGGGGTGGAGACGTCCTCGGCGAGCGCGAGCACGCGGGCGTTGAAGTCGAGCCAGGAGGCCTCGCGGTTGATGAACCGGTCGGCCGGCAGATCCGACGGCGCCGGCGTCCGCGGCGCCTCCAGCGGTTCGAGCAGGCCACTGCGTGGCTTGCGCTGCGGCTGTTCGGGTCGGGTCGCCACCAGCTCGCTCATGCTGTAAATGGTGCCAGTCCCAGGCCGACTCGGCATCGGCACGGCATGTCCCGATATACCCGCTGCGTCCGGTGCCAGGCGCGGCGCTGCGCGAGCGTGGCCGCACGCGAAGTCCGCTGTGACGGGGGGATTGCCGCCCGCAGGTGGAGGCACGCACGTGGGGCTGGACGTTAACGGTGGGGAAACAGCCGAAGGCGATTATTGGCAGCGTGACGGAAACATCGGCCGCCGGCCAGCCGTCCGAGCCGATGATGCGTCCGTCGGTCGTCGCGGCCCCCCGTGCCCGGGGTGTGTCTGATCTCACGTCTGCCGTGGGAGGAGTGGACGATCTCCTCGGCCTGTCGGCGGGCGTCAGGGTGGCCTACCGGATCACCCAGCGGTTTCGCTATCGCTATGACGCCCCGGCGTCCGATCTGGTGCACCGGCTGGTCGTGGTGCCGCCGCGCCGGCACGGCGACCAGGCGCTGCTCAGCGAGCGGCTGACCGTCTCGGCACCAGGCGCGAGCACGACCTGGGTGCGCGGCGAGGGTGGCACCTGCATCGCGAAGGTGCGTCTCGATGAGGTGCCGAGCCAGCTCGATCTCGATGTGGACGTTCATCTCGAGCGGACCAGCGGTGGTCCGTTGCCGTGGCTGCGGGCCACCGCGCTGACCGGGCGGCGGCTTCTGGATCCCACCCCGCTGACCGCGCCGGACGCGGCGCTCTCCGCCGCCGCCCGGGCGTTGGCGACGGACGACCCGGCGGCCACCGCGCGCCGCTTCTGTGCGTGGGTGCACGGCCATGTCCGCTATGCCCCCGGGTGTACCGACGTGACGACCACCGCCGCCCAGGCGCTCGCCGGTGGCGCGGGGGTGTGTCAGGACCAGGCGCACGTCATGCTCGCGCTGTGCCGGGCGGCCGGTCTTCCCGCCCGGTACGTGTCGGGCCACCTGGTCGGCGACGGCCCGTCGCACGCCTGGGTGGAGGTGATCATGCCCACCGGGGCCGCCGAGTACGAGCCCGGCGCGGTGGCCGTCGCCTACGACCCCTGTCATGATCGCCTCGCCGACCTCCGGTACGTCACGGTCGCCGTCGGACGGGACTACGCCGATGTCGCACCCACCTCGGGGGTCTACAGCGGTCCGGCGCGGGGTGTGTTGCAGGCCGACCAGCGGGTGGTGGCCGCCCTGGTCATCGCACCGAGCCGACCAGGGGAGACCCGTGGGGACCGCGCGGCACGCGAGGCATCTGCCCACTCTTTGTGATAGAGCGATCACGCGCTACGTTGACGAGGGCGGCAACGTCCGCTGTTGACAACTTCAGGTTATTTGTTCGGCCGTTTCCGTCGCCCATCGAGGGTTCCTCTTGTCCCGGGCGGCCCACGGGCGGCCGACACACGGGGGAGGAGGGCGGGGCGGGTGATGCTCGTCGACGCCACCGCCATCGTCACCGGTCTGGCCGCGGCGCTCTGCTGCGCGTGGGCCGGGCGCCGCCTTGGTCGGGCGCGGGGCCGGTGGCTCGTCTGGCTCTCGCTGGCGCTGTCGTCCTGGACGCTGGGCCGGACCGCATGGCTGCTGCACCGCTGGGCCCAGCCCACGGCCGGTCGACTGGCGGAGATCGGTCAACTCATCACGCCGATGCTCGCGCTCGCCGCGCTCGCGGCCGTGCCCGCGAGCCGGGCGCGGCGCGCGCGGGCCCGGGTGCCGCGCTCGGAGGGCGGGCCCCTGCCGGCATCGGTCGGCCGGCCGGCCACCGCGCTGGACGAGGTCATCCTCGGTGGCTCGCTGTGCCTGCTGGCGTGGTCCGGCGTCCTGGCGGGGCTGGCGGGCGGGTCCGGGCCGGCGGCGACCGCGGGCGGCGGGACCACGCGGCAGGTCGTTGACGCCGTGCATCCCGTCGTCGTCCTGGTGCTGGCCCTCGCGGTCGTGCACGTCGCGGGCTTTCGCCAGCCGGCGGACCTGCCCTCGGTCGCCGCGGCCGGGGCCGGGCTGCTGTTCCTCGCCCTCGCTGGGCTCTTCGGTGAGCGGGCGGCGGGGCGGGCAGGAGGTCCGGTGCAGGCGCCCGTGGCCGCCCTGACCGCCTCGGCGGCGGTGACGGGGGCGCTGCTGGTCGTCCTCGCCGCGCTGCGCGCCGGCCGAGCGGATGGGCGGGCGGGCATGGGGGTGGGTGGGCGGCGCTCGGGGGCCGCCGCGTGGGTGCGGATCACGGCACCGCACCTGGCCGCCGTCGCGGTGGCCGCGCTGGTGCTGGGGCGGTCCCGGGTCGGCGCCGCGCCGGATCCCGTCGAGATCGTGGTCGGCGTCGGGCTCGTGGCCGCGATGATCGTGCGGCAGATGGTCACGGTGCGTGCCGGCCAGCGGCTGGTCATGGCGCTGGGCGAGGCCCAGCGCGAGGCGCGGCACTGGATCACCCACGATCCGCTCACCGAGCTCGCCAACCGGGGCCTTTTCCACCAGCGCCTGACCGACGCGCTGGTCGCCAGCCGCCGCGGCGACGGGCACGACGTCGCCGTCCTGTACTGCGACCTCGACGACTTCCGGGTCATCAACGACAGCCTCGGCCACGGGGCCGGCGACCACCTCCTGCGGGCCGTCGGCCAGCGCCTGCGGCACTGCGTCCGCACGTCGGACACGGTCGCCCGGCTCGGTGCCGACGAGTTCGCCGTGCTCCTCGACGGCGGCCGGGAGCTGCCGGAGCAGGTCGCCGAGCGGGTGCTCGCGGCGCTGCGCCAACCGGTCGACGTCGGCGGCCACCACTGGCCGGTGCGGGCCAGCGTGGGGCTGGTCGTGGCCGGACGGACCCAGGAGACGACCGAGGCGCTGCTGCGGCGGGCCGACACGGCACTGCACGCGGCGAAGCAGACGGGCAAGAACCGGCTGGTCGTCTACCGCCCAGGGCTGGGGGCCACCCCCGGCTCCCAGCTCGTCTCCGGGACCCATCTCGCGGACGCACTGGCGACGGCGCTGCGCCGCGGCGGCTGGTCCGCCGGATTCGCCGTGCACTACCAGCCCATCGTGCGGCTGCGGGACCGCCGCCCGGTCGCCCTGGAGGCGCTGGCCCGCTGGACGGCTCCCGGGCGCGGGCCGGTGCCCACCGAGACGTTCGTCGCCGCCGCCGAGAACAGCGGCATCGTCGGCACGCTCGACGACATGATCCTCAGCCAGGCCTGTGCCGAGATCGCGGTGGCCTACCCTGATCCCACGCTGCGGCTACACGTGAACGTCTCGGCGAGCCGGGTCACCGACACCACCCTGCTCGACAGCGTCGCCCGGGCCCTGGCCGCGAGCCGCTTCGACCCCGCCCGCCTCGTCGTCGAGATCACCGAGACCAGCCGGATCAGTGATCTGCACGGCGCGCGGGAGGTGCTCGACGAGGTCCGCGCGCTGGGCGTCGCCGTCGCCCTCGACGACGTCGGCGCGGGCCACAGCACGCTGGCCGCGCTGCACCTGCTGCCGGTGGACGTGGTCAAGCTCGACCGGACCCTGCTGGAGCCGCCGCGGGAGGGGGTCCGCGGCGCCACCCTGTGCCGCTCGATGATCAGCATGGCGCACGATCTGGGCGCGGTTGTCGTGGCCGAGGGCATCGAGCGGGAGAACCAGGTCGCGGAGCTGGCGGCCCTGGGCTGCGAGCTGGGTCAGGGATACCACTTCGCACGCCCCGGGCCGCTGCCGTCGACGCTGGTCCAGCGGTGGACCGAGGGGACGGACGCCGACGGGGCCGCCCCTGGCGACGGATCCGCAGGGCGACGGCTCGGGGTGGCGGGTCGGTGGCCGCGGACCGCCGGGCCCTCGGCAGCCGCGATCTGAAGCCCACCGGTGAGCGCCGCGGCGGTGGCGGAGCCCACCCCCAGGGAGCGGGCCTCGTCGAGGTCCTCGAGTGTGTCGACATCGCGGCGCAGCCCGGGCACGTCCGAGCCCAGCGCGGCGGTGATGTCGACGGCCCCGGAGCGCCGGTGTGCCTCGTTGCTGCGCGGGCCGAACGCCGGCGCCAGGGCGGTGCCGGCCGCCGCGGTGAGCAGGACGGTGCCGGTGCCGGCCGCGTCGGCGAGGACGGCGCGCGCGTGGCTGGACGCGGCGAGCAGCGCCCGGCGCAGTTCCGCGGGCCGCAGCGCCGGCAGGTCGGCCGACAGCGCGGCCAGGGGGCGTCCCGGCCACCGCTCGCCCGCGACGGCGGCGCCGTGCGCCAGGGCGGGATTGAGGCCCGCGCCGGGCGTGTCCGGCAGCACGACCAGCCGGTGCCGCGCCGTCGCGGGCAGCTCCGGCGCCGAGGCCAGCGCCGACTCCACCGCCGGGTCACTGGTGATCACCGAGACGCCTGCCACCAGCTCCTCCGAGGTGGTGAGCACGGCCGTGACCGTGTCGACGGCCATGGCGAGCGCGAGCCGGCCGCGGTCCGGGTGGTGCAGCCGTGACTTCGCCCGGGCCAGGTTCTTCAACGGCAGCAGGACTGTCCACGGCGCCGGGCCGGGTGGGAACGACACGAAGGCGACCATAGGCCATGGCACGCCCGGCCTCCGGCGCGCGGACACGCCCGGTCCGGGTGCCCGGGACGGTCCCGGACGTATCGTCGGCGTCGTCAGGGACGGCCTCCGGGCGGGAGCCGGCGCGGCGTGCCTGGTGGGCGGCGTATCGAGCGTGATGCCCGGGTAGGTGCCGGTTACGGTCGACGGTGAGGATGCGGCGGCACCGCGCCCGCGCGGCGCCCGATCCCGACGCCAGTCCGGGGAGCCGAGCCGAAGGGAACCACCATCGTCGAGTCCTCCAGCGCCGTGGCCGACCGCCGGCCCGCCGCGAATCTGACCACCCATGGCGGTCTCCGGCCCGGGCGGGCGCGGTGAGGCGGGTGGCGGTGCTGACCGCCGGATCCTGGGGCACCGTCTTCGCCAAGGTGCTTGCCGACGCGGGCGCGCGGGTCGACCTCGTCGCCCGGGACGCGGACGTGGCGCGATCGATCAACGAGCGGCACGTCAACCCGCGCTACCTGCCGTCGGTGCGCCTTCCCGACCTGGTCCGGGCGACCGTGAACCCGGAGCCGGCGCTCGCCCGCGCGCAGCTGGTGGTGCTGGCGGTGCCGTCGCAGGCGCTGCGGTCGGTGCTCGGGCCCTGGGCCGCGCTCGCCGCGCCCGACGCGATCTACGTCAGCCTGATGAAGGGCGTGGAGGCGGCGAGCAGGCTGCGGATGAGCCAGGTCATCGCGGCGGTGGCGGGCGCGCCCCCGGAGCGGATCGCGGTGGTGAGCGGCCCGAACCTGGCCCACGAGATCGCCGTGGAGCACCCGGCCGCCACCGTGGTGGCCAGTGCCTCGGCGCGCACCGCGCAGACCGTCCAGGCCGCCTGCTGGACGCCGTACTTCCGCCCCTACACCAACGCCGACGTGATCGGCTGCGAGCTCGGCGGCGCGGTGAAGAACGTGATCGCGCTGGCCGCCGGGATGCTCGAGGGCATGGGGTTCGGCACGAACAGCCAGGCCTCGCTCATCACCCGAGGGCTCGCCGAGACCGTGCGGCTCGGCCTCGCGCTCGGCGCCGACCCGATGACCTTCGCGGGCCTGGCCGGCCTCGGTGACCTGGTGGCCACGTGCGGCTCGCCGCTGTCGCGCAACCGGACGTTCGGCGAGAAGCTCGGCCGTGGCCTCACCCTCACCAAGGTGGAGGCCGAGCAGCGGCAGGTGGCCGAGGGCGTGCGCTCGTGCCGGCCGCTGCTCGCGATGGCCGATCAGCTCGGCGTCTCGATGCCGATCACCCGGCAGGTGGAGCGGGTCCTGTACGAGGGGCTGCCGCCGCTGGAGGCGGTCAAGGACCTGATGAGCCGCGAGCCGGGACCCGAGTACCGCCCCGCGCCCTGACGCCCCTCACCCTCACCCGGCGGCGCTCACCCGGCGGCGCTCGCCGGCGCCGGAGAGACCCGGGCGCCGATGGAGCGCAGCTTGCCAACCGGGTCCTCGTAGCCCCGTTCCAGGAACCGGGTGCCGCGGATGACGCTGGTGCCGTCCGCGACCAGCGCCGCGAGCACGTAGGCGAAACCGGCGCGCAGATCCGGGATGGTGAGGTCCACACCGGTGAGCGGGGTCGGCCCGCTGACGACCGCCGAGTGCTCGAAGTCCCGGGCGGCGAACCGGCAGGACTTCCCGCCGAGGCACAGCGTCGACAGCGCGACGTCGGCACCCATCTCGGCGAGCTGCCTGGTGTAGCCGAACCGGTCCTCGTAGATCGTCTCGTGGACGACCGAGGCCCCCCGGGCCTGGGTGAGCAGCACCACCAGCGGCTGCTGCCAGTCGGTCATGAAGCCGGGGTGCACGTCGGTCTGCACGTGCGCGGCGGTCAGTGGGCGGGCCCGGAAGAACGTCATGCCCCGGGGCGTCACCTCGAACTCGCCGCCGAGGCGGCGTAGGTGGTTCAGGAACGTCATCAGGTGCTCCTGGCGGGCGCCGACCACCTCGACCCGGCCGTTGGTGGCGACCGCGGCGGCGGCGAAGGAGGCCACCTCGATCCGGTCGTGGATCGGCGCGTGGGTAGCGCCCCGCAGTCGCTCGACCCCCTGGACGACGATCGTCCGGTCCGCCTCGACGTCGACGAGGGCGCCCATCTGCTGCAGGAACAGGATGAGGTCGACGACCTCCGGCTCGACGGCGGCGTTCGAGATGACCGTCGTGCCCTGGGCCCGGACGGCGGCGAGCAGCAGGTTCTCCGTCGCACCGACGCTCGGGAACGGCAGCGCCACGTGGGTGCCCCGCAGGCCCAGCGTCTTCACCTGGACGGATCGCAGCTGCTCGACGATCTCCGCGCCCATCGCCCGCAGGCCCGCGAGGTGGAAGTCGACCGGGCGCTTGCCGATCCGGCAGCCGCCGGGCAGCGGGATCACCGCCTCGCCGACCCGGTGCAGCAGCGGACCCATCATGAGGATGGGGATGCGGTTCACCCCGGAGTAGGCCTCGGACAGCGAGGCGTCGATGATCCGGGCGGTGGTCAGCCGCACGGTCTGGGCGTCCAGCCACTCCACCTCGGTGCCGAGCTCGGTCAGCATGCCCAGCACGACGTCGACCTCGGCGATGCGCGGTACCCGGGTCAGGGTGCACGGCTCTGGCGTAAGCAGCGTCGCGACCAGCAGCTTCGTGACCGAGTTCTTGGCACCGGACGCTTCGACCGAGCCGTGTAGCGGCTCGCCGCCCTCGACCCGGTACCACCGGTGGTCCGTCCCGCCCGGCGTCGTCGCTACAGCGCTGGTCGCCCCCACGGGCTACCTCCCACGGCGATGGTGCGGATGCATCAGGTCACATCTGGCGGGGCCGATTGAACCAGACGTGCTACCCGGTTCGGGGGTCGGATCGACCGCGGCTACCTGCGGTGACGATAGCCGTGATCCACCGGCCCGATGCCGGCGCCGAGCGGGAAGCCAGCCGCGAGCGCACCGCTGACGTACTCCTTGGCTGCTCTGGCCGCCTCCTGCGGCGTGTCACCCCACGCGAGCCGGGAGGCGAGGGCGGAGGCCAGGGTGCAGCCGGTGCCGTGGGTGTGGCGCCGGTCCAGCCGCCGGCCGCGCAGCAGGAACCGCGACGTACCGTCCGTCAGCAGGTCCACCGGGTCGCCCGGCAGGTGGCCACCCTTGACGAGCACCCACCGCGGCCCGAGCTCCAGCAGCGCCTGCGCGGCCCGCGGCAGGTCCTCGGCGTCCCGGACGGCGATCCCGGTCAGCAGCCGGACCTCGTCCAGGTTCGGCGTGACGACCGTCGCACGGGGGAGCAGCTCCCGGCGCACGACGTCGACCGCGTCCGGGGCCAGCAGCGGGTCCCCGTGCTTGGAGACCCCGACCGGATCGACGACCACCGGCACCGTCACCCGCCCGAGCTCCTCGGCGACGAGGGCGACCAGCGCCGCCGAGGAGAGCATGCCGGTCTTGACCACGTCGACGCCGATGTCGTCGACGACCGCGCGGATCTGCCCGCGCACGGCCTCAGCGGGCAGATCCCACACCCCGTGGACGCCGAGGGAGTTCTGTGCCGTGATCGCGACGATCGCGCTCATTCCGTGCACGCCGAACTCGAGCATCGTCTTGAGATCGGCCTGGATGCCCGCACCGCCGCCCGAGTCGGACCCGGCGATGGTGAGCGCCCGCGGCGGCGCGCTGGCCGGTTCGTGGGATGTGGCCGGTTCGTGGGATGTGGGCCCGGCCATCACATGTCCCCCTGGTCTTCACTATCCGTAGCGAGAATCGTGGTTGCCATCACAATCGGGTACGAGAACGGGCTGCCGGACCCCAGGATTGGGGTCCGGACGAGCGCGCGGTGGGCACCGATCGACGCCCGCCGGTCGAGTAGACGAAATTCCTCGGCCGCGAAGGCTCTCATCCGGCCCGTTTGCCTGTTACCTTCTGTCGGCCCGTAGTTCTGCTCGACGGGCTGTCGACGTCCGACGAGGGAGCGTCTGTGGTCCACGCGTACATCCTTATCCAGACCGAGGTCGGCAAGTCCGCGTCGGTTGCCAAGGAGATCGAGCAGATCCCCGGGGTCACCCAGGCGGAGGACGTGACCGGTCCCTACGACGTCATCGTGCGTGCCGAGGCACCCACAGTGGATGATCTCGGCAAGATGGTCATGTCCCGGGTGCAGTCGGTCGACGGCATCACTCGGACGCTGACCTGCCCCGTCGTCCACTTCTGACCGCCGCGGTGCCAGCCGGCCCGGGTGGGCGGGCTGTCGCCCGTCTGTTCGTGGTGCCCCGTCTGTTCGTGGTGCCCCGTCTGTTCGTGGTGCCCAGCCTGGTCGTCGGCGTGCTGGCGGCGGCCTGTGGCGGTCCGGGGCCGGTGCGCCTGACGGGCGTGCCGGTGCCCGCTCCTTCGCAGCGGGCCTCCTGCGCGGCGCTCGTGCAGGCGTTGCCCGGCTCGCTCGGCGGCGGACTCGACCGGCGTCGGCTCGACCCGCCGCAGTCGAGCGCGGCGGCGTTCGGGGCCGGGCCCGTTGTCGTGACCTGCGGGGCCGCCGGCGTCCCGGCCGGCTACCGGCCCGACGCGATGCTGTCCGAGATCGATGGTGTCGGCTGGTTCCCGGAGAAGGTGGGCGACGGCATGCGGTTCTCGACGCCGACCCGGTCGCCGCACGTCGTGCTCACGATGCCCGCCGCCGCGCTGGCGAGGACGCAGCCCTTCGACGTGCTCGTCTCCGTGGTGGCGGCCGTCCGGGCGCACAGTCGACCGACGACGGCGTGACGGCGTGACGGCGTGACGGCGGGACCGTGCCGGCCGGGCGGCGCGCTCAGCGCAGGCCGGCGCCGTCGCGCAGGGCGAGGCGCACCAGCTGGTCGACCAGCGCGGGGTAGGCGACGCCGCTTGCCTCCCACATCCGCGGGAACATCGACATCGGGGTGAAGCCGGGCATCGTGTTCACCTCGTTGACGACGACCTGGTCGTCCGGGGTGAGGAACACGTCCACCCGGGCGAGCCCCGCGCAGTCGAGGGCCTCGAAGGCCGTCACCGCGACCAGCTGCACACGCTCCAGCGCCGTGGGGGACAGCCGCGCCGGCACGTCGAAGCGGGTGTCGTCCGAGGCGTACTTCGCGTCGAAGTCGTAGAAACCGCTCGGCGATGAAACGATGATCTCCGCGGGCAGGCTGGCCCGCGCCGGCGTGCCGTCCAGCTGGCCGATCACGCCACACTCGATCTCGCGGCCGACGACCGCCGCCTCGACCAGCACCTTGGGGTCACTCGCCCGCGCGATCTTGACCGCGATGTCGAGGTCGGCCCACGCGTCCACCCGACTGATGCCGATGCTGGAGCCGCCCCGCGCCGGCTTGACGAAGATGGGCAGGCCGAGGCGTTCCTGTTCCGGCTCCGGCAGGTTCTGGCCGGCCCGCAGCACCGCGTACGGCCCGATCGGCAGCCCAGCCGCGCCCAGCAACGCCTTCATGTGCTGCTTGTCCATCGCGGCGGCGCTGGCGAACACGCCTGAACCCACGTAGGGCACCCCGGCCATCTCCAGCAGCCCCTGGACGGTGCCGTCCTCACCGAACGGCCCGTGCAGCAGCGGAAAGACCACGTCGACGCCCCCGAGCGCACCCTGGACCGCGGTCGGATCGGGAAGGAAGGCGATCTCCCGCCCCGCGGCCGCGTTGACCGTGGGAAGGGAGCCGCCCGGCGCGGTCAGGGCCTCGGCGTCCTCGGGTAGCCGAACCCAGCGTCCCTGCGGGTCGATGCCGATCGGCAGGACGTCATAGCTGTCGCGATCGAGCGCCCGTAGCACACTGCCGGCGGACACGCAGGAGACCGCATGTTCGGTGCTGCGGCCGCCGAACAGGAGGCCGAGCCGGATCCGATTGCCGGATGCTGCCGTGCCGGGGGTTCCTGCCATGCCGGGACCCTAACGGATGCGTGCGGGCGGCCGTCACGGCATTGCGGGAGTTCAGCCGCGGGTGACCTTGCCGGCCTTGATGCAGGACGTGCAGACGTTCATCCGGCGCCGGGTGCCGCCGACGATGCCGCGGACGGTCTGGATGTTGGGGTTCCAGCGACGGCGGGTGCGTCGGTGGGAGTGGGAGACCGACATGCCGAAGCCCGGCCCCTTGCCGCAGACGTCACACACCGAAGACACGAGAGACACTCCGTGGAAGTAGTAACTGTCCCGGTGCCACACGGGACATCGGGCGGTCGGACCCGCGATCGTACTCATCCCGCGCGCCTGACGGCACAGCTGGGAGAACCCGCGTGGCGGAAACCGAACCAAGCCTACCTCAGCGGTCCGAACAGCGGAGCGGCCGCCACGGCGCCGGCGGACCCACTGTGGTCCGGGGTGTGGGGGCGCCGGGTGATCGGGCGCAGAGCTGTCGGTGCGCCGGTGCACTATCTGGAGTGTGGTCGACCTCGACACGCCCCTGAAGACGCTGCTCGGCGCGCGCGCCGCCGACCTGCTGGCGGACGGCCTCAACCTGCACGCCGTCGGTGATCTCCTCGGTCACCTGCCGCGCCGCTACCACGAGCGCGGGGAGCTGACCGATCTCGCCGACCTGGTCATCGGCGAGACCGTCACCGTCCAGGCCCGGGTGGAGCGCATCGAGCGCCGCCCGATGCGGGATCGGCGGCGGTCGATGCTGCGGGTGACGGTGACCGACGGGCGCCAGTCCCTGCCGCTCACCTTTTTCAACCAGACCTGGCGGGAGCGGGACCTGCGGCCCGGGACGACGGCCCTGTTCGCCGGGAAGGTCGACGAGTACCGCGGCCAGCGTCAGCTCACGAACCCCGAGGTCCAGCTCCTGGAGTCGGGCGCGGACGACGAGGGGGCCGGCCAGGGGTTCGCGAACGCTCTGGTCCCGATCTACCCGGCTGCGGCGAAGGTGCCGAGCTGGACGGTCGCCCGCTGCGTCCGCCTGGCGCTGGACTCCCTCGAGGCCGTCCCCGACCCGCTGCCGGCCGAGTTGCGCGCCCGCCACCGTCTGCCGCCGTTCGCGGAGGCCCTGAGGCTCGTCCACCAGCCGGCCACGAGGGAGGAGGCGTTCCGCGGGCGTCGGCGCCTGACCTGGGACGAGGCCCTCGTGCTCCAGGTGGCGCTCGCCCGCCGGCGCCGTGAGGTGGAGGCGCTGGCCACCACCGCGCGCATCGCCCGTCCGGACGGGCTGCTGGCGGCCTTCGACGCGGCGCTGCCGTTCCCGCTGACCGACGGGCAGCGCGACGTCGGCGCCGCCATCGCGGCGGACATGGCCCGCGCGGTTCCCATGCACCGGCTGCTGCAGGGCGAGGTCGGGTCGGGAAAGACCGTGGTCGCGCTGCGGGCGATGCTCGCCGTCGTCGACGCGGGTGGTCAGGCGGTGCTCCTGGCTCCGACGGAGACGCTGGCGGCCCAGCACTGCCGCAGCCTGCGGGAGATGATGGGCGATCTGGCCCGTCCGGGGGAGCTTGGTGGGGACCCGCGGGCCACCGGCGTGATTCTTGTCACCGGGTCGATGGGGGTCCGCGCTCGCCGCGAGGCGCTCGAGGCCATCGCCGGCGGCTCGGCCGGCCTGGTCATCGGAACCCACGCGCTGCTGCACGAGGACGTCGTCTTCGCCGACCTCGGCCTGATCATCGTCGACGAGCAGCACCGGTTCGGTGTCGAGCAGCGGGACGCGCTGCGGGCTCGCGGGCGCCGCCCACCCCATCTGCTGGTCATGACCGCGACGCCGATTCCCCGGACGGTCGCGATGACGGTCTTCGGCGATCTCGAGGTCTCGGAGCTCACCGAACTGCCTCGCGGGCGGTCCCCGGTGGCGACGTTCGTGGTCCCCGCGGCCGTGCGTACCTGGACCGATCGCATGTGGGGGCGGATCCGCGACGAGGTCGCGGCGGGGCGGCAGGCCTACGTGGTCTGCCCGCGTATCGGCGGCGAGAGCGCTGAGGACGACCAGGGCCCGCCGCCGGAGGACCCGAACGGCCGGGGAGCGCGCCCGACGGCGACCGTCACCGAGGTGCTGCCGCGACTGGCCGAGGGCGAGCTCGCGGGGCTGCGGGTCGCGGCACTGCACGGTCGGCTGGCCCCGGCGCAGCGCGAGGCCGTGATGAACGACTTCGCCGCGGGGGAACTCGACGTCCTGGTCGCGACCACCGTCATCGAGGTCGGGGTGAACGTGCCGAACGCGACGGTGATGGTGGTCATGGACGCGGATCGGTTCGGCGTCTCCCAGCTGCACCAGCTGCGGGGTCGGGTGGGCCGTGGCAGCGCTCCAGGTTGGTGCCTGCTGTACACGGCGACGGACGAGGAGACGCCGGCGTGGCAGCGGCTGACGGCCGTCGCGGCGTCCCACGACGGGGCCCAGCTCTCCCGCCTGGACCTGGAGCAGCGTCGCGAGGGAGACGTGCTCGGTGCGGCCCAGTCCGGCGGGCGCCGGTCCCTGCGGCTGCTCGCGCTGCTCCGGGACGAGGACATCATTCGCGAGGCGCGGGTCGAGGCCGTCCGGATCGTCGAGGAGGATCCCGATCTGGACGGACACCCCGCCCTGCGGCGCCTGCTCGACGCCATGCTCGACGACACGAGCGCCGCGTTCCTGGAGAAGGGATGACCGACGCCCGATGACGCGCATCGTCGGCGGCACCGCCGGGGGCCGGCGCCTGGGCGTGCCGCCGGGCAGGAACACCCGCCCGACGTCCGACCGGGCTCGGGAGGGCCTGTTCAACTCCCTGGCCACCCTGGTCGATCTCACCGGGGCGCGGGTCGCGGACCTCTACGCGGGCTCGGGCGCCGTCGGGCTCGAGGCGCTGTCCCGCGGCGCGGCGCACGTGCTGCTCGTCGACCGCGATCCCGGGGCGGTGCGGACGCTGCGCCAGAACGTGGCCGCACTGGGCCTTCCGGGAGCGGAGGTCCTCCGCGAGTCGGTCACGAGTGTGGTGCGGCACACGTCCGGGAATCCCTACAACGTGGTTTTTCTCGATCCGCCCTATGCGATGAGCGATGCCGAGGTCGGCGAGGTGCTGTCATTGCTCGCTCGTGGCTCCTGGCTGACTGCGGACGGTGTCTGTGTCGTCGAAAGGTCTCATCGATCGAGCCCGGTCGTGTGGCCTGAGGGGCTGTGCGCTCTCCGTGACCGGAGGTACGGAGAGGGGGTTCTCTGGTACGGTATTCGATCATGAGGAGGGCAGTCTGTCCCGGTTCATTTGATCCGATTACCAACGGTCATCTCGACGTGGTCATCAGGGCGAGCAAACTCTTCGACGAGGTCGTGGTTGCCGTCATGATCAATAAGAGTAAGGCGACCTTGTTTGCCGTCGAGGAGCGGATGGAGCTCATTCGGCAGGCGCTGCGAGATCACCCCGCGGCTCCCGACAATGTCGTGATCGATTCATGGCATGGACTCGTCGTTGACTTCTGCCGGTCCCGGGGAATCCTGTCCATCGTGAAGGGGCTGCGCGCGGTCAGCGATTTCGACTACGAGCTCCAGATGGCGCAGATGAACAATTCTCTCGCCGGCGTCGAGACGCTCTTCATGAGCACGAACCCGCAATATGCGTTTCTGTCGTCGAGCCTCGTGAAGGAGGTCGCCCGTTATGGCGGCGACGTGTCCGGGCTCGTGCCGGACGTGGTGCTCAAGGCGCTGCGCGACCGGGAGCGGCAGTAGCGACCGGGCGGCGGTAGGCGCCCTGGCGTCGGTGCGGTGCGGTGCGGGGGGCCGCGGGAGGCTCTCGCCGGCTCGGCTGCCCGCGCGATCGGATAGGCTGGTGGGCAGTCGCCGGCTGACTGTGGCCGGATCCGTCCGATCGTCCGGGTGACCGGCATGATCGGGGAGCCTCCCTCCTGTGGATCCCAGCCGTCTCCAGCCGGCGTCGTCCCTGGCCGCACCCGTGCAGGTCCCGCCCTCGGCGGACTTCCCGACCCGAACCCAGACGTGAGCTCGACTGCCGAAATGACCAGATCGCAACCCCGCCGCCACACTCCCCGTGGCCCCCTGGTGCTGGACACCCGGGAGCTCGGCCGGCGCCCGGGGTCGATGCGTCGTGTCCGCACCGAGGCCGAGCTTCCGGCCAGTCTCGGTACCGAGATGATGTGGGTTGTCCCGGGCTCGTCCGGCACCCTTGACCTGCGGCTCGAATCGGTGATCGAGGGCGTCCTGATCAGCGGGACAGTCGAGGCACCTCTGCGGGGTGAGTGCGCCCGCTGCCTTGAGGAGCTGAGTGACGTCGCGGCGGTCGAGGTCCGGGAGCTGTTCTACTACCCTGACCGGGCGACCGACCTGTCGGCGGATGAGGACGTGCGCGTCCTCGTCGACGACCAGGCCGACCTGGAACCGGTACTGCGGGACGCTCTCGTGCTGAACCTGCCGTTGTCGCCCACCTGCCGTCCGGACTGTGCGGGCCTGTGTGTCGACTGCGGCGCCCGGCTGGACGATATCGGGCCGGATCACACACATGCCCGTCCCGACCCGCGGTGGGCCGCTCTGTCCGCGATGGCGCAGAGCGCTCCGACGGGAGCTGAGCAGGGTTCGCTGGACCCTGACGAGAACAAGGAGAAGGAATAGTGGCCGTCCCGAAGCGGCGCACCTCGCGCAGCAACACTCGTTCCCGTCGTTCGCAGTGGAAGGCCTCGGTGCCGACCCTTGCGAAGTGCTCGCGCGGACACGTGATCCGGCCGCACACGGTGTGCACCACGTGCGGCCGGTACAACGATCGTCAGGTGCTTGACGTCTGACCCGATGTGACCCGCATCGCCGTAGACCTGCTGGGGGAGGGGCTGCCCGCCGGACCCCTTCTCGAGGCGTTGCCCGCCGCGCTCGACGCTGACCCGCGTCTCGTGCTGATCCTCGTGACCGCCGGAGATGGGGTCGAGGCCGAGCTCGACCGGCTGGGCATCGCGCCCGGCGAGCGTGTGCTGCTGCGGTCCGCCTCCCAGCCGGTCGAGGGAGGGCCGCAGGCTCTGCGGGACGTGCGCGGCCGCCGCGACTCTGGCGTCCGGGTGGCGGCGCGTCTGGTGCGTGACGGTGAGGCAGACGCGATGGTCTCGGTGGCGCCGGTCGAGTCGGTGCTCGCGGCGGCCCAGTTCACGCACGGGCTTCTCCCCGGCGCTACCAGAGCCCTCCTCGCGGCGGTCCTCGGTGAGGGTGGCGTCGGTACCGTCCTGTGCGACGCGGGGGCGGCCGGCTTCGGCGCCGCTGACGAGTTCGCGCAGAGCGCGCTGCTCGGAGGTGTCTACGCGGCTCTGCGGTTTTCCGTGCGGGAGCCGCGGGTGGGCCTGTTGGCGGCGCGCGGCGCACTGGCGGACCCGCTGCGTGAGGCGGCCGACGAGCTGCTGCGCACCCTCGACGTGAACTACGTCGGCCCGCGCACGGCCGATCTCGTCCTCGCGGCGGCGACCCGCGCGTCGCACCGGACGGATCGGTCGCTCGAGGTCGTGGTGACCGACGGATACACCGGGGACATCGTGCTGTCGACCGTGCGAGGCGTGGTGGACAGGCGGCGCCGGGGCGGCGGGGTGAGCGGGGGAACCGAGCTGGATCCGGCATGGGGAACACTGGAGGATCCTGATGTACGGGGGGGAACGATCGTGCTGGGGGTCGACGGCGTCGCGGTGCATGCCGACCGCGGCGGAGGAGGTTCCGTGGATGCCGGCGGCGATGGTCTTCTCGCGGCCATGAGGGTCGCTTCACTGGCCGTCCGGGGTGATCTCGTGGCGCGCAACCGGGCGGCGCTCGCGACTCTGGTCGCGCGGCGCCGGGCCCGTGCCGGGCTGGTCGGATGACCCGCCAGCTCCCGCCCACGCCCCCGCGTGAAGGCCTGATCAAGGTGTTGGACGCGGACGTCGATCCAGAGCTGCTGGATCGCGCGCTGACGCACCGTTCCTACGCGTACGAGAAGGGTGGCCTGCCCACCAACGAGCGGCTCGAGTTCCTGGGCGACGCCGTTCTTGGCCTGGTGGTGACGGCGGCCCTCTTCCTGCGCCATCCCGACCTGCCCGAGGGGCAGCTGGCCAAGCAGCGCGCATCGGTCGTCAACATGCGCGCCCTCGCCGCGGTGGCGCGTGGGATCGGCCCCACGGGTCTCGGCCCCTACCTCCTGCTCGGACGGGGTGAGGAGACGACGGGGGGCCGCGACAAGGCGAGCATCCTTGCCGACACCCTCGAGGCGATCATCGGCGCGGTCTACCTGTCGGCGGGCCTGGACGTCGCCTCGGACTTCGTCCACCGGCTGTTCGACCCGCTGCTCGACGAGGCTGCCGGCCGGGGCGCGGGTCTCGACTGGAAGACCTCCCTGCAGGAGCAGACGGCTCTGCTCGCGCTCGGCCCGCCCGAGTACGTCGTCGCGGAGGCCGGGCCCGATCACGCGAAGCGGTTCACCGCCTTCGCGAGGATCGCGGGCGAGTCGCTCGGTGAGGGTGAGGGCGGCAGCAAGAAGGAAGCCGAGCAGCGGGCTGCGGCCGCCGCCTTCGCCGTGCTGGAGCGCCGGAACGCGGCGGCGCGGGCTGGCTCGGCGGCGCTGGGCGCCGCGACGAACGGCTCGGCGTCATCCTCCGGCACGCCGTCATCCTCCGGCTCGGCGTCGTCCACCGGCACGGAGGGTGACGGCGGAGTCGAGCCGGGTCCCTGACCGGCGCCGACCATGCCTGAGCTGCCGGAGGTGGAGGTCGTCCGGCGGGGGCTGGAGCGTGGGGTCGTCGGGCGGGTGATCGCCTCGGTCGAGGTATGCCATCCGCGTGCCGTGCGCCGGCACCTTGCCGGCGCGGCCGACTTCCGCTCGCTGCTCGTGGGCCGCCGGATCACCGCGGCGAACCGCCGGGGCAAGTATCTCTGGCTCGCGGTGGGCGCGGAGGCGGAGCCGGTGGGTTCGCCAGCGAGGCCGGACGCGCCCGGCGAGGATGCGCTGATCGCGCATCTCGGCATGAGTGGCCAGCTCCTGGTGGTCCCCGCGGCGACTCCCGACCAGAAGCACCTGCGGGTGCGCTTCGTCTTCGCCGATCGCGGGCGCGAGCTGCGCTTCGTCGATCAGCGCACGTTCGGTGGGCTGGCGATCGCCGTCGGCGGCGGCGCACTGCCGGAGCCGATCGCCCATATCGCCCGGGATCCGCTCGACCCGGCCTTTGACGAGGACCTGGTGGTCCTGCGGCTGCGGCGCCGGCGGACCGGCATCAAACGGGCGCTGCTGGACCAGACGGTCGTCAGCGGCGTCGGGAACATCTACGCGGACGAGGCGCTCTGGGCGGCGCGCCTGCACTACGCGCGGCCAACCGAGACCATGACCGGGCCGGAGATCCGGCGGCTGCTGTCGGCCGTGCGCACGGTCATGGCGGCGGCGCTGACGGCGGGCGGAACATCCTTCGATCGCCTCTATGTCTCGGCCGAGGGGGTCAGCGGGATGTTCGAGCGGTCGCTCGAGGTCTACGGGCGCGCCGGCCAGGCCTGCAGGCGATGCGGTGCCATCATCCGGCGGGACGCCTTCATGAACCGCTCCAGCTTCACCTGCCCCACCTGCCAGCCAACCCCCCGTCGCGCCAGATGGTAGGATTCGACCACACGTTCGAAAGCCCCGCGTCGGGGGTCCGGGCGTTGCACACGTGGTGGCGGAGGGAGCCCGCTGACCACGGTGGTTGATGTCATCGCCTCGTCCGGGCCGAGCGTGGGATCCCTCCCGCTTGGTGAGGCATCGCCGAGAGTGTCGGGAGGGGCTGTGGCCGCCCGGCACCACAGGGTTGGAGGCGCCCATGAATCCGGACGCGTTGCTCGGCCGGGTGCGCAAGCTGCTCGCCATGGCGGAGGCCGAGGGGCTGACCGAAGCGGCCCGCGAGGCCTACAACGCCAAGGCGGCCGAGCTCATCGCCCAGTACGGGATCGACCGGGCGATGCTCGAGGAAGCCGAGCCGCAGCGGCTCGCAGCCGCGGATGTCGTCGTCACCGTCGAGCCGCCCTACGCCCGGGACAAGATCTCCCTGCTGGCGAGCGTGGCGGCGCCGCTGGGCTGCCGGCTCGTCCACCGCACCATGCGGCGGGCTCATGGGGTGGACCACTCGGCGCATCTGTTCGGCATGGCCGCCGACATCCACCGGGTGCAGGTGTTGTTCACCTCGCTGCTGGTGCAGCAGGCGCATGGGCTGGCGGTGGTGCGGCCGCCTCACTGGGAGGATCCGCGTGCGTACCGGCGGTCGTGGATGGCCGGCTTCGCGCTCGCGGTCGCCGAGCGCCTGACGAAGGCGGAGCGGGTGGCCCGGGAGCGGGCGGAGGCGCGGACTCGGTCGGCTCCTGTCGCGGAACCAGGCGGGCCGTCGGTGGCGGTCGTCCTGGCGGATCGCAGCCGCCGGGTGGATGCCCATCTGGCCACTGTCTATCCACGCCTGCGGACGCCGCGTTCCCGCGAGCTTTCGGGAAGCGGAGGCCGGGAGGGGTACCTCGCCGGCGAGCGAGCCGATCTCGGTTGTGGCAACCGGGTGTCCGGTCGGATCTCACCCGCGATCGGCTCGCGGGGATGATGGGCGGCCTGCCGGGCTTCTACTTTCCGCCCGGCAGGTTCGGAACGGCGGTCTGCGTGGGACCGGAGGTTCGCGGTGGGGCGTAGCCAGGGCCAATGATCTTTTCCTGGCCGTCGACGGGCGCCGGTGTCACGTGACGGTCGCCATTGCTGCTCGCATGAGGCTGCGGCAGTGATCCGCCGTCCTGATGAAAGTCCTGACCGCATCCGCTGAGAAGAAGCGCCGATCCGAGGGCGGCACCGACAAGTGCCACGGCGGTGGGCTTACGGCGAGGGCGTAGCCGGAACGGTCGCGGGCGCTCAAGGCCCACCGGCTGCCGGGACGTGTCCGGGTGGCCCGCCATGTCTGGGAATGATGAGGTGTCCACGATGGCCAGTACCCTACCTCTCTGATGAGTGAGGGACCGGGGATGCAGGCGCAGGGTGGCACGACCGTGGTCCGCTTCACCGCGGTCGTCGTCGGTCACGTTCAGCGGGTCGGTTTTCGTGACTACGTGCGTACTCGTGCCAGGCGGCGTGGTCTGGTCGGGTCGGCCACGAATATGCCTGATGGTGCGGTCGAGGTGATTGCGGAGGGTGCCGAGTCCGCCTGTCGGGATCTCGCGCACCTTCTGCTGAGCGGCCACACCCCGGGTTGGACGGACCACGTCCAGCTTGTGTGGCGCAGGGCACAGGGTGATCTCACCGAGTTTCGCCGCAGGTGACCGCTTGTGGACGGTGCGCGTGCGACCTTGTCATCAGGATGACGACCCGGCTTTTGTGTGTTCACCGGATCGGCCGGGGGGCATGTGGCATGCTCTTGACTTTCGGTCACCCGGCGTGGGACTCTAGAGCCATTGTTGGGGGCGCACTCTGATCTGTTCGGATCTTGTGTTGTCCGACGCCCACTAGGTCACTCATCGTGGAGGACCATCACCATGGCGAAGGCCCTTTTCGGCCACGTCGGTTCCGGCAGCGACTTGCGTCTCTCTTACGAGGTGCGCCGGCTCCGTGTCCGAGTTGCGGAGCTTGAGGCGGAACTGACCCGAGTACGCGAGGTCAACGAGGCGCTGGTCGGTGGCGTCGACGTCCCGGAGGATGTCCGGGCGCTCGACACCGAGCCGGCCTTCACCTGACCTCACGCACGGCGGGGCGTCGTCCGCTGCGGCGTGTCCCACAGGTTGGGTAGTGACGTAAAGATTTTCTACCCTTTCACGTGCCCTACATCCCTTGCTCTGGGTAATCGCCAATTATCTTTGGGTGATACTCGGTTCTGAGCTGGTGGACGAAGTCTCACCAGGCGGGTGTCTTCACACCTGTCTGGTGAGGGTGAGTGGGGCAAACCTTCTAGTACCGGTTCACTTCTCCGGATGATGTTTGCCGGGGAAGCTCGTCTGGGTCGTGGCATTGGCGGAGTGTGGTCACTTGGCCGCGCTCCGCTGCTCGGTAGTATGCGGGTGTCCATCGTTGGCGGATCGCGCTGTCCGGCCGTCTGCCGTACGTCCCCTGCTGACCGCTGCTCCGGAGACCGGTGCACCTCAAGAACCTGACCCTGCGGGGCTTCAAATCGTTCGCCAGCTCGACCTCGATGCATCTCGAGCCGGGAATCACCTGTGTGGTCGGTCCGAACGGGTCCGGTAAGAGCAATGTGGTCGACGCCATAGCGTGGGTGCTCGGGGAACAGGGCGCCAAGGCGCTGCGCGGGGGCACCATGTCGGACGTCATCTTCGCGGGTACGCCCGCGCGTCCCGCACTCGGCCGCGCCGAGGTCCTGCTGACGATCGACAACTCCGACGGCGCGCTGCCGATCGAGTACACAGAGGTAACTGTCGGCCGCCTTCTGTTCCGCAGTGGCGAGAGCGAATACACGATCAATGGCACGAGTTGCCGGCTCCTGGACATTCAGGAGCTGATGAGCGATTCGGGAATCGGGCGTGAGCTTCACGTCATCGTCGGCCAGGGTCAGCTCGACGCCGTACTACACGCTCGTCCGGAGGACCGCCGGGCGTTCATCGAAGAGGCTGCCGGCGTCCTCAAGCATCGCAAGCGCAAGGAGAAGGCGCTGCGCAAGCTTGAGGCGATGGCGGCGAACCTCACGCGCCTCACCGATCTGTCCGCCGAGCTGCGTCGCCAGCTGGGCCCCCTGGGGCGCCAGGCGGAGATCGCCCGCAAGGCCGGAGTGATCCAGGCGTCCCTGCGCGACGCGCGGCTTCGCCTGCTCGCCGACGACCTGCACACCGCCCGCGAGGCCATGGCAACGGACGCGGCGGATGAGGCCCTCCTGAGCCGGCGGGTCGCCGAGACCGAGGCCGCCCACCAGACCGCTACGCAACGTGAGGAGCGGCTCCAGGCCGAGCTCGCCGAGATCGTTCCTCGCACCGCGGCCGCCCAGCAGACCTGGTATGCCCTCGCCTCGCTGCGCGAGCGGCTGCTCGGCACCCGCTCGCTGGCGACCGAGCGCGCCCGGCTCCTTCGGACCGGATCCGACGAGCTTCGGGGCCGGCGGGACCCCGAGGAGCTCGAGCAGGAGGCCACGGCCGTCCGGGAGCAGGAGGTGGCCCTCGGTGAGCGGCTGGAGATCGACCAGGAGCGGCTGGAGGAGGTCGTGGCGCGCCGCGCGGACCTGGAGGCGGAGCTGGCCCGCGAAGAGCGCGAACTGATCGCCGCCGCCCGGGCCGCGTCCTCCCGGCGGGAGGAGATCGCTCGGCTTGCCGGCCAGGTGGAGGCCGCGCGCTCCCGCGCGACCGCCGCTGAGCAGGAGATCGTCCGCGCGACGGAGGCGCTCGCGTCGGCCAGCGAACGGGCCACCGAGGCCGCCGAGTCCCGGTCCGCCCTGGACGCCGAGTTGGCGCGGATGGAAGGAGCCCGCTCGGAGCTCGCCGAGCGGCACAGCGCCGCTGTCGCGGTCCACGCGACGGCCACGGATCGGCTGGAGACCCTGCGGGCGCAGGAGCGCTCCGCCGAGCGGGACCGCGCCTCCTGGACCGCCCGCCGGGACGCGCTGGTGCAGTCATTGGCCCCCGCTGACGGCGTGGCGGCGCTGCTCGAGGCGGCGGACCGCGCCCGCCAGGAAGCCGCCACCGCCACCAGGGCTCCCGGTGGCGCGGCAGAGTCCCCGCTAGCGGCCCAGCCGTCAGCGGCTGAGGCCTCCTCGGCGGACCAGCGGTCCGGGCGCGACGGCGGTGGGCGGCGGCACGGGCGCAAGCAGCGAGCCTCCGACGGCCGGTCCGCCGCGTCCGTGCAGGCTCTGCCGCCGCTGGATGTCTCCTTTGTTCCGCTCGGAAGGCTCTCTGGCGTCCTGTTGGTGCGCGACGGTGCCCAGGGGGCGATCGCGGCCGCGCTCGGAGCGGCGGCTGACGCACTCCTGGTGGCATCGCCGGCGCAGGTGTTGGTCGCGTTCCAGTGGTTGCGCGAGGCCGACGCCGGCCGGGCAGCACTGGTCGTGGCGGACGACCCGACGGCGTCAGCCGGTGCCGTGGACGTCCTGGGCGGAGGTGGCTCCCTGCCCGAGGGCTGCGTGCCGGCGCTGGACCTGGTGGAGATCGTCGATGGACGGTTTCGCCTCGCGGTGACGTCGCTGCTCACGCGGACGGTTGTGGCGGACGACCTGCCCACGGCCGAGCAGGTCCTGAGCGCCCGGCCGGAGCTGCGGGTGGTCACCAGGGCCGGCGACGTGCTCGGGCCCGCGCTGTCGGTGGGGGGAAGCGCGAATCCACCGTCCGCCATCGAACTGCGTGCCGCCGCCGACGAGGCGGAGGCGGGCGTCGCCGAGTCGGAGCGGCGGGCGGAGGCAGCCCGGGAATCGTGGGAACCGGCGCGCGCCGAGGTGGACCGGACCCGGTCCGCGATCGACGCGGCGGCCGCCGCGCTACACGGCGCCGACGCGCGTCATCGAGCTCTGTCCGAGCAGGTCGCGCAGCTGGACCGGGCCGGCGGCAGCGCGGGAGCGGACGTGGCGCGGCTGGAGGCGGCGCGCGGCCGGGCGGAGAGCGCCCGCGACCGGGCCTACGGTGCGCTGACCGAGCTGGAGGGTTCGCTCGCCTCGATCTCCGCCGAGCCGGAGATCGACGAACGGTCCTCCGAGGAGCGGGATCGGCTGGTCAGCGCCACCTCGGCGGTACGGGCGGCCGAGGTCGAGGCACGGCTGGCCGTGCGCACCAGCGAGGAACGGGTCCGGGCCCTGCAGGGCCGGGCCGACGGCCTGATCCGTGCGGCGGCGAACGAACGCGCGGCCCGGGCGGCGGCGGCCCGGCGGCGTGAGGTGCGGGAGAGCCAGGCGGCGCTGGCCGCGGCCCTCGGCGACGTCGCCCAGCAGACCCTCGACCGACTCGACCGTTCTCTCGCCCGCGCCACCGCGGAGCGAGAGGAGGCCGACACGCTGCGGCGGACCACCGACGCGGAGCTGACCGCGGTCCGGGAGCAGGGCCGGACGCTCTCGACCGAGCTTGCCGGGCTGCGCGACGCGGCCCACCGGGATGAGCTGGCCCGCGCCGAGAAGCGCCTGCGGGTCGAGTCGCTCGAAGGCCGGGCCATGGAGGAGTTCGGGATCGGCGCGGACGACCTCGTCGCCGAGTTCGGCCCGCACACCCCCGTACCTCCGGACGACCCGGACGCCTCCCCGACGCCCTTCGACCGGGCCGAGCAGACGGCGCGGGCGGCGACCGCGGAGAAGCAGCTCAATCGTCTCGGTCGGGTCAACCCGCTGGCGCTCGAGGAGTTCGCGGCCCTGCAGGAGCGTGCCGCGTTCCTGTCCTCCCAGCTCGACGACATCCGCAGCACGCGGCGTGACCTGCTCCTGGTCGTCGAGGAGGTCGACGTGAGGGTCCGCGAGGTGTTCGCGGCCGCGTTCGCCGACACGGCTCGGGAGTTCGAGATCGTCTTCGCCACCCTGTTCCCCGGTGGCGAGGGACGGCTCGTCCTCACCGATCCCGACGACATGCTGGCCACCGGGATCGAGGTGGAGGCCCGCCCGCCGGGCAAGAAGGTCAAGCGGCTGTCGCTGCTCTCGGGTGGCGAGCGCTCGCTGACCGCGCTCGCGCTCCTGCTGGCGATCTTCCGCGCCCGCCCGTCGCCGTTCTATGTCCTGGACGAGGTCGAGGCCGCCCTTGACGACCGCAACCTCGGCCGGCTGTTGGAAGCGCTGGAGGGGCTGCGGCAGAAGTCCCAGCTCATCATCATCACTCATCAGAAGCGGACGATGGAGATCGCCGACGCGCTGTACGGCGTGGCGATGCGCGGCGACGGGGTCACGACGGTGATCAGTCAGCGGCTGCGGGAGCGCGCCGCGGTCTGAGCCGGCCCGAGGTACCCGGGTGGGTGCCCACCACGGGTGAGGGCGCTGTGTCGCCGCGACGATCTGTCAGGATCGGAGTGTGGAGCTCCTCATCCTGATCGTCGTCATCGCCGTCGTCGTGGTGGCCACCCTGGGCTTCGTCGTGGGCAGCGCCGTGCGGCGCCGTCCCGGTCGGAGCGTGGCCGGCCCCGGCGGGCCGCAGCCGCGGCTGCCCGTCGGCGACGACGCGGACGCGAGTGGTTCTGTGCCCGGCGGCGCCGGTCCACCGTCCGCGTCGCTTCCGCCAACGGCCACCGGCACCCTCGAGCCCGGCGCCCCCGGGTCCGGCACGCTCGAGTCCGGCACGCTCGAGTCCGGCACGCTCGAGTCCGGGTCTGTCGGCGCGCCGAGTGCCGGGGGTCCGGCGCCGACGGCGAGTGAGATTCCCACCGGGCCGGGTACCGAGGTCGCGCCGGCGCCGCCGCACCAGCGCCCGCCGGTGGAGACGCCGGCGCCCGCCGCGGGCAGGCTGGTCCGCCTTCGTCTTCGTCTGTCCCGCTCGCAGAACGCTCTCGGCCGCGGTCTGCTCTCGTTGCTGTCGGGAGACAAGCTCGACGAGGAGACCTGGGAGGACGTGGAGGCGACCCTGCTGGTCGCCGACGTCGGCGTGACGGCGACCGGTGAGCTCGTCGAGGCGTTGCGGGAGCGGACGAGGGTTCTCGGCGCCAGCAGCCCTGCCCAGGCCCGGGTGATGCTGCGGGACGAGCTGCTCGCCCAGGTAGGTACGACGACGGACCGGTCGCTGCGGACCACGGCGGCGGACCGGCCGGCGGTGGTGCTCGTCGTGGGCGTCAATGGCACCGGCAAGACGACGACCTGCGGGAAGATCGCTCGGCTGCTGGTGGCAGAGGGGCGCTCGGTGGTCCTGGGAGCGGCCGACACGTTCCGCGCCGCTGCCGCGGACCAGCTGGCCACCTGGGGTGAGCGGGTGGGCGCCGAGACCGTCCGCGGCGCCGAGGGGGGCGACCCGGCGTCCGTGGCGTTCGACGCGGTGAAGCGAGGCATCGAGGTGCAGGCCGACACCGTGCTGATCGACACGGCGGGCCGCCTGCACACCAAGACAGGCCTGATGGACGAGCTCTCGAAGATCAAGCGGGTGGTCGGCAAGCACGGCCCGGTGGACGAGGTGCTGTTGGTGCTGGACGCGACCACGGGCCAGAACGCGCTCGTCCAGGCCCGTGTGTTCACCGAGGCCGTCGAGCTGTCGGGCGTCGTGCTGACCAAGCTCGACGGGACGGCCAAGGGCGGCATCGTCATCGCTGTCCAGCGTGAACTGGGAGTCCCGGTCAAGCTGATCGGCCTTGGCGAGGGTCCGGACGACCTGGCGCCGTTCGAGCCGGAGGCGTTCGTCGACGCCCTGCTGGGCGAGCCTGCCTGACGGGCCGTCGCGGGACCACGAAGTGTCACGTGTCAAGGGCTTCACGTCTTCGGCTCTGTGATCTAGGCTGCATTGCTTGACGGAGCCGGCAGGCTTCCCGGCCCGCCGCGGCCACACGTCCTCGGCGCTTTCCCGGCTGGGGGGTGAGCGTCCGGCGAGGCGTCTCGCCGTCCTCAGCGCAGAGGGCGGATCCGGCCGGTCACAGACCAGGTCGGGATCCGTGCGGGAATGCCTCGCCGGGTCGCCGCTGCGTACCCGGGCGCGGAGGGTGTTGTCCCCGTCGTCGGGTGCGTACGCTGGTGACTGCGGTCCGCCTGCGATCTCGGAGTGTGCGCGTGTTCGACACCCTTTCCAGCCGCCTCGACAAGGTCTTCACGTCGCTGCGTGGTCGAGGGCGCCTGACCGACGCGGACATCGACGCGACCGCCCGGGAGATCCGGGTGGCGCTGCTCGAGGCGGACGTCGCGCTGCCCGTGGTGCGCGCGTTCGTCGCCGCGGTCAAGGAGCGGGCGCGGGGGGCCGACGTCAGCGCGTCGCTCAACCCGGCGCAGCAGGTCATCAAGATCGTCAACGAGGAGCTCGTCACCATCCTCGGTGGTGGGACGACGGAGCTGCGCCTCGCCAAGACCCCGCCGACCGTCATCCTGCTCGCGGGCCTGCAGGGCACCGGCAAGACGACCCTCGCCGGCAAGCTCGGCCGCTGGCTGAAGTCCCAGGGGCACACGCCGCTGCTGGTCGCCGCCGACCTGCAGCGGCCGAACGCGGTCAACCAGCTGCAGGTGGTCGGCGGCCGGGCCGGGGTCGAGGTCTTCGCTCCCGAACCCGGCAACGGCGTCGGGGATCCGGTCCAGGTCGCCCGGGAGGCGCTCGCGCACGCGCGTCGGCATGTGTTCGATGTCGTGGTCGTCGACACAGCCGGCCGGCTCGGCGTCGACGAGGAGCTGATGCGGCAGGCGGCCGACATCCGTGATGCCGTCTCGCCGGACGAGATCCTGTTCGTCCTCGACGCGATGATCGGTCAGGACGCGGTCGCGACGGCGGGTGCCTTCGCCGACGGTGTCGGGTTCACCGGCGTCGTCCTGACCAAGCTCGACGGTGACGCGCGCGGTGGCGCCGCGCTGTCGGTGCGGCAGGTCACCGGGCGTCCGATCATGTTCGCCTCGACCGGTGAGGCGCTCGACGACTTCGATGTCTTCCACCCTGAGCGGATGGCCTCGCGCATCCTCGGCATGGGTGATGTGCTCACTCTGATCGAGCAGGCCGAGAAGGCGTTCGAGGTCGAGCAGGCAGAACAGATGGCGGCCAAGATGGCCGCCTCGGAGTTCACCCTCGAGGACTTCCTCGACCAGATGCTCACGGTCCGCAAGATGGGGCCGATCGGCAACCTGCTCGGCATGCTGCCCGGGATGGGCCAGATGAAGGAGCAGCTCGCCCAGGTCGATGACCGCGACGTCGATCGGGTGGTCGCGATCATTCGGTCGATGACCCCGGGGGAGCGGCATGACCCCCGGATCCTGCAGGCGTCGCGCAAGGCCAGGGTCGCCCGGGGCTCGGGGGTGACCGTCACGGAGGTCAACCAGCTGCTCGACCGCTTCGCCGAGGCCCGCAAGGTGATGAAGCAGATGGCTGGCGGGATGGGGCTGCCAGGAGCCATGGGGCGGGGCAAGGCGGCCTCCGCCCGCAAGGCGGCGAAGAAGGGCAAGGGCGCCAGTCGCAAGGGGAATCCGGCGGCGCGCGCGGCGCAGGCGAAGGCGCAGAAGTCGGCTGCGCAGGACCGGCTCGCCAGGGGGCTCGGGCAGGAGCCGGGTGGCCTGCCCGACGGCATGCCGGACCTCGCCGCCCTGATGCGCCAGCAGCAGGGTGGCCTGGGGGGCATGCCGCCCCGGGGGCCGCGCGGCGGTCGCTGAGGCCGCCGGTTCCCGGCTCTCCCGGGCCACCCGCATCGGGCACCGTCTGGCAGACTGTAAGCTCTAATGTAGGCCCTGCCTGCCAGCGTCGGTGTGGCTACCCTCTGAGGTTCGTGATCGGGGAGACCCGTGATCGGGTCATGCCGAGTGGTTGTTCCGGCGCTGGAGCTTCCCGCCGCCGATCCCTCCGCACCCACGCGGGGCCCGGCGGTCCCGATACGTCTGGAGCCGTTCGACCACCGTGGCAACCAAGATCAAACTGCAGCGTCTCGGCAAGATGCGCGAGCCGCACTACCGCATCGTCGTCGCCGACGCCCGCACCAAGCGGGACGGTCGGGTCATCGAGGCCATCGGGCAGTACCACCCGAAGTCCGACCCGAGCATCATCAAGGTCGACGCAGAGCGGGTCGGGCACTGGCTGTCGGTCGGTGCGCAGCCCACCGAGCCCGTCGTCGCCATCCTCAAGGTCACCGGTGACTGGCAGAAGTTCAAGAACCTGCCGGCGCCGCCGCCGATGAAGGTCGCCGAGCCGAAGCCGGACAAGCGCGAGGTCTTCCAGGCCGCGGCGCGCGCTGCGGCGGGTGCCGAGGACCGTCCGGCGACCACTCCGAAGAAGGCGAAGAAGTCCGCCTCGGCGGAGGGCGCCGAGGCGCCGGCCGAGGACGCGTCGACGACCGCGGGGCAGTAGGTGCTGGAGGCGGCCCTCGAGCATCTCGTGCGAGGCATCGTCGATCATCCTGACGATGTGCGCGTGGACCTGAACAACGGTCGGCGCGGCCGGACCCTCGAGGTCCGTGTCCACCCTGACGACCTCGGCAAGGTGATTGGCCGCCGCGGTCGCACGGCCCGCGCGCTGCGGACGGTCATGGGCGGCGTGGGCGGCCGTGGCCTGCGGATCGACGTCGTCGATGTGGATCGTTAGCAGCGCTCCCGTCGGCGGGCGCGCCGTCCGGTCGCGTGGCTGAGCCGGTCGCCATGGCCGAGCCGATTGTCGTCGGCCGTATCGGCCGCCCGCATGGCGTGCGCGGCGAGGTCACGATCGAGGTGCGGACGGATGTGCCGCGTCGTCGGTTCGCCGTGGACGCGGTGCTGGGCCGAGAGGGCGGTGGCCCCTCGCTGACCGTCACCGCGACCCGCTGGCATTCCGGTCGCCTCCTCGTGCGTTTCGCCGGGGTCGACGACCGGAACGCGGCCGAGAGCCTGCGGGACGTCCTGCTGACCATCGACCCAGCGCAGGCCGGCCCGCCGACGGACGACGACGAGACCGACGAGGCCGACGCGACCGACCTGTGGTGGGATCGCGACCTGGTCGGGCTGGAGGTCGTGACGGTCGCCGGGGAGACGCTTGGTCGGGTGACGGACGTCGTCCACGCGCCGGCGGGCGACCTGCTCGCGGTCGGGCGCCCGGGCGGCGGTGAGCACCTCATCCCCTTCGTCCGGGACATCGTGCCCACCGTGGAGCCGGCTGCCGGGCGCATTGTGGTCGATCCACCGCCGGGGCTGCTTGACCTCGACTGATCCGGGAGCAGCCGATGCGCGCCGACGTCGTCACCATTTTTCCCGCCTACCTTGAGCCGCTCGGGCTGTCCCTGGTGGGCCGGGCACGGGAGCGCGGGACGCTGGACGTTCGCACCCATGACCTGCGCACCTGGACGAGTGATGTCCACCGGACGGTCGACGACGCACCGTACGGCGGTGGGCCGGGCATGGTCATGCGCCCCGAGCCGTGGGATGCGGCGCTCACCGAGATCACCTCGTCGAACCCGGGTGCTCGGCCGTGGGTGATCGTGCCGACGCCGGCGGGTGCTCCGTTCACCCAGCGCCATGCCGAGCGGCTGGCACAGCAACCATGGCTGGTGTTCTGCTGTGGCCGCTACGAGGGCATCGATGCCCGGGTGGTAGAGACGTGGGCCGACGACGAGATCTCCATCGGCGACTACGTCCTGGCCGGCGGCGAGGTCGCGACCCTGGTCATCCTCGAGGCGGTGGCCCGGCTGCTGCCCGGGGTCCTGGGTAACAGCGACTCGGCCGCGCAGGACTCCTTCTCCGACGGGCTGCTCGAGGCGCCCGTGTACACACGCCCGCCGGTCTGGAAGGGCGCGGAGGTACCCGCGGTGCTGCGCTCAGGTGATCATGGGGCCGTTCGCCGTTGGCGCCGGTCCGAGTCGCTGCGCCGCACACTGCGTCATCGTCCCGATCTGCTGGCCGCTGCCGAGCTGTCCGCCGAGGACCATGCCATCCTCGAGTCCGCCGCCCGCGAGTCCGCCGCCCGCGAGTCCGCCGCCCGCGAGTCCGCCACGCAGGAGGCCGGCGCGGGGCCGGAGGCGGGCTGACAGACCGGGCGTCCGGGCCGCGCACGCGTGTGGCACAGTACAATGCAGTGTCCGCCGGTTCATGACCGGTTCGGTTGGCCTCGGCTCGAGCGCTTGCCACGGTGTTCCGTGGCGCAGCCCGCCGGTGTGCGGTCCGGGCCGGGCTCAACCAGGATTGTTCGCCGTCGGCCGCCGGCCGTGCACGCGGGCGATCCAACCCCGATCTCTTCAGGAAGCGACTGCCATGCACACCCTGGACAGCCTCGACGCCGAGTCGCTGAGGACCGACGTGCCCGAGTTCTGGCCGGGCGACACCCTCAAGGTCCATGTGCGGGTGGTCGAAGGTAACCGTCAGCGCATCCAGGTCTTCCAGGGTGCCGTCATCCGTCGCCAGGGCGGCGGCGTGCGGGAGACCTTCACCGTGCGCAAGGTGAGTTTCGGCGTCGGCGTCGAGCGCACGTTCCCCCTGCACAGCCCGATCGTCTCGAAGATCGAGGTGGTGACCCGGGGTGATGTCCGCCGGGCGAAGCTGTACTACCTCCGCCAGCTGCGGGGCAAGGCAGCCAAGATCAAGGAGAAGCGGGAGTCGGTCGCCCGCTGAGGTTCCCGTCACCCTGTGCCCACCAGAGGTTCCGATCGGCGACTTGCCGACTCTTCGTGCGCGTGTTGACCCCGTTCTTGGACGAAGATAGGCAGCACGGTCCGCAGGCGACGTCGCGAGGGCGGCTGGTGGCACGTCGGCCGGTCCGATGAGGTCTGACGGCCGAGCCAGCGAGGTGGCGGAGTGAACGCATCGAGTCCGGGTGGTCATCCTTCGTCCCCGGATGCCGGCGGCGACCGGCATGTGGACGAGCGGTGGGTGCAGCCACGGGCCGAGCAGTGGCCGCAGCGTCCTGCCGGTCAGGCGGGCCCGCCTGAGGACGACGCCGCCGACTGGGCGGATGGTCCAGGCGGGCAGGGTGCCCCGGGGAACGACTCCGGGGCGGGTGCGCGCCCGTCCGGAGATCCCGACGGCGGCTCCGCCCCGCCGCGGGCCGGCGGGCGAGGCCGGCGGGCCAGCCGGCCGGGGTCGGGAGCGCGTGGCCGCGGCTCGTTCCTGCGGGAGCTGCCGGTGCTGGTGCTGGTGGCGTTCCTGCTGGCGCTGCTGATCAAGGCGTTGCTGGTGCAGGCCTTCTGGATCCCGTCCGAGTCCATGGAGCGCACGCTGCTGGTCAACGACCGTGTGCTCGTCAACAAGGTCGTGTACCACTTCCGGGACGTGCACCGGGGCGAGGTCGTCGTCTTCAACGGCAAGGGCACCGGGTTCGACCACGCGGAGTCGATCGTCCCCAAGCCGACGAACGTCGTCGGCCGCTTCGTGCGGGACGCGCAGAACCTGCTGGGGCTGGGCGCCCCGAGCGAGACCGACTTCATCAAGCGGGTCATTGGCGTCGGCGGTGACACGGTGGCGTGCTGTGACGCGCAGGGTCGCGTCACGGTCAACGGTCATCCGCTCGACGAGTCCTACGTGTTCGAGAACGACTACCAGCGCTTTGGTCCGGTGAAGGTGCCCAAGGGCTACCTGTGGGTCATGGGTGACCACCGGGGTGCCTCGTCGGATGCACGGCAGAACGGCCCGATCCCGCAGAGCAAGGTGGTCGGGCGGGCGTTCGTCCGGGTGTGGCCGCTGAGCCGCTTCGGCTTCCTCGGCGTCCCGGGTACGTTCAGCGACGTTCCAGCCGCGTCGGCGGCGCCGCGAGCGAGCGGGGCGCAGCCGCAGCTCCGGCACTCCGGCCTGGTCGCGGAGCCCGGCGACGCGGGAGTGTCCGCGGACTCCCCGGCGCTGCTGGCGCTGCTGGCGCTCACCCCGCCCGCCTGGCGAGCGCGTCGGCGTGGCCCGGCGGTGGCCTGCGCCCGGCGTGGGGTCCGCGGCGTCGCGCGGCGACGCGGATGTCGATGACCTCGCGCAGTGTCGTGATCCGGCGGGATGCCGGCATGTTCGGCTATGAGCGGGCGCTGCACCGAGCCGGTCTGGGCCCCGTCGCCGGGGTTGACGAGGCTGGCCGAGGGGCCTGTGCGGGCCCACTGGTCGTCGCGGCGGTCGTGCTGTCCTCCCGGGGCCAGCGGCGGCTGTCGGGCCTCGCGGATTCGAAGCTGCTGACCGAACGGGTTCGTGAGGACCTGTATGGCGACGTCCTGGCCGCTGCGGCGGACTGGTCGGCGGTCGTGATTCCCGCGGCCGAGATCGACCGGACGGGCGTCCATGTGGCCAACATCAGCGGCATGCGGCGAGCCGTGGCGCGCCTGCGCGTCCGGCCAGGTTACGTCCTCACCGACGGGTTCCCGGTTGCCGGATTCGGCACGGAGTCGTTGGCGGTTGTGAAGGGGGATCGGGTGGCCGGCTGTGTCGCGGCCGCCTCGATCGTGGCGAAGGTGACGAGGGACCGGATCATGCGTGCGTTGCACACGCGCTATGCCGAGTACGATTTCGCGCAGCACAAGGGATACGTCACTGCGGCCCATGCGGCGGCGCTGGCGCGATACGGGCCGTGTGACGAGCACCGGATGTCGTACGTCAACGTGGCCGCGCACGCGGTGCCGACACGGGAAGCCCGATCATCGCGGCTGGAGGACAGAGTGCTTGCGACCAGCGTGCACGGCGTCACGGAGTCCGCATGAGCGCGGAGGACCTCGAGAAGTACGAGACCGAGATGGAGCTCCAGCTCTACCGCGAGTACCGGGACGTGGTGGGGCTGTTCTCGTACGTGATCGAGACGGAGCGCCGCTTCTACCTCGCGAACGAGTATCAGATCGAGGTCAGGAACAGTGCGGACGGCGAGGTCTTCTTCGAGCTGAGCCTGCGCGATGCCTGGGTGTGGGACATGTTTCGTCCCGCCCGGTTCGTGAAGAACGTCCGTGTTGTGACCTTCAAGGACATCAACGTGGAGGAGCTGACCAAGGCGGAGCTCTGAGCCGGTAGCCCATGCTCGCCCGTCCCCAGCCTGTGGATGACGGGCGACGGTCCACATGTCGATCTTGCCCTCTGGTGCGCACGCCGGGTTCCGCAGAACCTGATCCCGGCCGGCGGGCGCGCGTCCCCCGGCGGACGGGAGCGGCGCGATGCGGGCGAAGGACGAACTGGGTCGGTTCGGAGAGGAGGTCGCGAGCCGCCATCTGGCGGCTGGCGGCGCGGCGATCCTCGACCGCAACTGGCGTTGCCGGGAGGGTGAGCTCGACCTCGTCGTCCGCGATGGGGCCGCGTTGGTGTTCTGCGAGGTCAAGACCAGGTCCGGGGAGCGCTTCGGGAGCGCCGCAGAGGCGGTCGTCGGCCGCAAGGCCGCGCGGATCCGCAGGCTTGCCGCCCGCTGGCTCGCCGAGCATCCGCACGAGCCGTCGCCGGTCCGATTCGACGTCGTCCTCGTCCTCCGGCGGCCGGCGGGTCACGTCCGCGTCGAGCACCGACGGGCGGCCTTCTGATGGCGCTCGCACGAGTGCGGGCGGTGGCCGTCCTCGGGGTCGAGGGCCATCTCGTCGAGGTCGAGGCCGATCTCGCCAACGGCCTGCCCCGCATGACCCTGATCGGCCTGCCCGACGCCTCCCTGCACGAGGCGCGTGACCGGGTCCGCGCTGCCGTCGTCAACTCCGGGCACCGATGGCCCGATCGCCGGATCACGGTGGGGCTGTTCCCGGCGACGCTGCCGAAGGCCGGCAGCGGCTTCGACCTGGCGATGGCGGTCGCCGTGCTGTGCGCCGCCTCGGTGGTTCCGGCGCAGGCCGTGGCGCGGCGCGTGTTCATCGGCGAGCTCGCGCTCGATGGTCGCGTCCGGGCTGTTCCGGGGGTGCTGCCAGCGGTGCTCGCGGCCGCCGGGGCAGGCGTCGAGCGGGTCGTGGTGCCGGTTGACAACGCCGCCGAGGCGGCATTGGTTCCGGGCGCCCGGATCGAGCCGGCGGCCGATCTCGCCGGCGTGCTCGCGGTGCTGCGGGGGAAGGCGCAGGCGCCGGGCGTGCCGCCGGCCGCGTCCACCCCCGACGTGGGCGAGACCGCCGGTGATCTGGCGGAAGTCGCCGGCCAGAGCAGGGGGCGCCTCGCCGTCGAGGTGGCCGCCGCGGGTGGGCATCACCTGTTCATGCAGGGGCCGCCAGGCAGCGGCAAGACCATGCTTGCCGATCGGCTGCCGGGGCTGCTGCCTCCGCTGGACCACAGCGCCGCCCTGGAGGTGACGGCGATCCACTCGGTCGCGGGCATCCTTCCGGCGCGGTGCCCACTGCTGACCCGGCCGCCCTACCGCAGCCCCCACCACACCGCCACGCCAGCCGCGCTGGTCGGCTCGGGATCGGCGGCCGTCCGACCGGGCCTGGCGAGCCAGGCGCACTGCGGTGTCCTGTTCCTTGACGAGGCGCCGGAGTTCGCGCGGCAGAGCCTCGATGCCCTGCGCCAGCCGTTGGAGAGCGGAGCGATCGAGATCGCCCGGGCCCGCGTCACCGCTCGCTTCCCCGCACGTTTTCAGCTCGTCCTCGCCGCCAACCCGTGCCCATGCTCACGGGCCCGGGGCTCGGGGGATGTGGGCTGTGAGTGCCCGAGCATGGTCCGTCGGCGTTACCTTGCCCGGCTGTCCGGCCCGTTGCTGGACCGCATCGACATCCAGGTGGCCCTCGCGGCCCCGAGCCGGGCGGAACTTCGGGCTGACGCGGGTCGGGCCGAGCCGTCCGCGCTCGTGGCCGCCCGGGTCGCGCAGGCCCGGGCGCGTTCCGAGGCGCGGCTGGCCGGCACGCCATGGCAGACGAACGCGCAGGTACCCGGGCCCGCGTTGCGCCGGCTCTGGCCGTTGCCGCCGCGGGTCACCGCATTGGCGGAGCGTGCCTTCGAGCGCGGCCTGCTCACCGCCCGCGGCCTGGACCGCGTGCTGCGTATGGCCTGGACCTTCACGGACCTGGCTGGGCAGGCGGTGCCTGGTCCGTCCCAGCTCGGCGCCGCGCTGGACCTTCGGTTGCCGGGATGGGCCGCATGAGCGCCGAGACCGGCCAGGACCCCTCCCATCCGGAGCTCTCCAACCCGGTGATCTCCGCCGCGGCGGCCGCCGCTTCCGCTCCAGCCACGCCGATTGCCTCTGCGTCGGCGGCGTCGAGTCCGGCAGTCTCAGGTCGGGCAGTTTCAGATCCGGCAGTTTCAGATCCGGCGCAGCCCATCCCGGCGGCGAGCTCGCCCGAGGCCGTCGAGTCCGTGCTCACCGATCCTGAGCGCCTGGCCAGGGTCGCTCTGGCCCGGGCGTTCGGGCCCGAGCATCCACGGGTGGCGGCCGAGGTGCTCCAGTACGGTGCCGCCCGGGTCTGGGCCGAGGCGCGCGCCGGGCATCCCGGGGTGGATCCACTTCGTGATCTCGAGGCGGCGGCGCGGGTGGGCGCCCGGCTGATCTGCCCGCGGGATCCGGAGTGGCCCACCGAGCTCGATGCCCTGGACCGGCTTCGGTCCGGGGGTGATCGGTCGGCGGTGGGCGCGCCACTGTGCCTGTGGGTGCGGGGCCCGGCTGACCTGCGGGAACTGGCCGCGCGCGCCGTTTCGGTGGTTGGCTGCCGCGCGGCCACCAGCTACGGCCTGCGGATGGCGGGCGATCTGGCGTTCGCCCTGGCCGAGCAGGGCTGGGCGGTCGTGTCGGGGGCGGCGTTCGGCATCGATGCGGCGGCACACCGCGGTGCGCTCGCGGCCCAGGGCCGTACCATCGCGGTCCTTGCGGGTGGGGTCGACGTTCCCTACCCGGCGGCGCACGTGGAGCTGCTCGCCGAGATCGCCCGCACCGGCGCCGTCGTCAGTGAGGTGGCGCCCGGCACGCCGCCATACCGCCGCCGGTTCCTGACGAGGAACAGGGTGATCGCGGCCCTGGGGCGGGGCACCGTCCTCATCGAGGCCGGTGTCCGCAGCGGCGCCTTGAACACCGTGTCCCACGCGCGCCGGCTCGGCCGCCAGGTGATGGCCGTACCCGGGCCGGTGACGAGCGCGATGAGCGCGGGCTGCCACCGTCTGCTGCGCGACTACCGGGAGGAGACGGTCCTGGTGACCAGCGCCGATGATGTCAGCGAGGAGATCGGCGTCGTGGGTCGGTTCGCTCCGCGAGCAGCGGCCTCGGGGTCGCGCGACAGCCTGTCGGCAGTGGTGCGGGAGCTGCTTGACGCGATGCCGTCGCGGACATCGGTGGGGGTGTCGGCGCTTGCCCGCACGATGCGGCTGCGGCCCGAGGAGGTGCTGGCGATGCTCGGGCCCCTCGTAATCGAAGGGTTGGTCGAGTCCGTACCGGACGGCTACCGGCTCACCGCGCTGGGCCGCGCTCCCTCGAACGCCCCAGCCCCCTCGAAGGCGCGGGGTCGAACCCGCCGGTCCTGACAGCCTCCGCCATGTGAAGTCTCGACCGCACCGGCTCCGTGCGGTCGAGACGATTGGCGTCCGATGTCTCCGTGGAGGCCTTGACGGAGAGGCCGATGCTCGAGACGGTCCATCAATGGCGGTGCGCGGCACAGCGGGGCATCCGGGAGCCGGGCGCCCCGGGCACGTGCCTCCGAGCGACACTGGAGGCGGAAACCCACGCACGGGCCACGGGTCCGGAGGCCGGGCCGAGGGGTTAGTGCGCGGGTGGGACGAGGCGGTCACAGCCTTCCGTCGGCACCTCGTCACGGAACGGAACAGGTCTGCCGAGACAGTGCGCGCGTACTGCGCCGATTTGGCCAGCCTGCGCGCGCACGCCGCGCGCGCGGGTGCACCGGACCTGGCGGATCTCGACCTCGCGGTGCTGCGCAGCTGGCTGGCGGCCATGCGCGCCGGAGGGGCCGCGCCCGCGACCCTTGCCCGCCGCGCCTCGCTAGCGCGGGGATTCTCCGCTTTCGCCGCCCGCCGTGGCTTTCTCGGGTCCGACGTAGCCGCGCGGCTCGTGGGCGCCCGCGCGATCCGCCAGATACCGCAGGTGCTGAGTGCGGACACCGCCCGCGAACTGCTGGACCGCGGCCCAGGGCTGACCGGCGGCGCCGCAGGCAACCGCTCCTCGGACAGGGCGAACGGCGGGTCTGCGGCGGGCCGGCGCCAGGATCATGACCGGCGGTTGCGGCAGGCCCTCGCCCTGCGCGATGCGGTGGTGCTGGAGCTGCTCTACGGCAGCGGCATCCGGGTATCGGAACTGGCCGGGTTGGACCTCGCTGATGTCGATGACGAGCGCCGGCTCCTGCGTGTGCACGGCAAGGGAGGCCGGGAGCGCACCGTCCCCTTCGGCGTGCCCGCTGCCGAGGCGCTGCGGACCTGGCGGGCGTCGGGCCGGCCGGTGGTGGCGACCGCGCGCAGCGGGGCGGCGCTGATGCTGGGGCAACGAGGCGGGCGGCTCGATCCGCGGGAGGTCCGGCGGATCCTGGAGCGCTGTGCGGCCGCAGGAATCGTCCCGTCAGGGCTGACGCCGCACGGGCTGCGGCACGCGGCGGCCACCCACATGCTCGAGGGAGGCGCCGATCTGCGCTCCATTCAGGAGTTCCTCGGCCATGCCAGCCTCGCAACCACCCAGATCTACACCCACGTCACGCCGGAACGCCTGCGTGCCGCCTTCGAACAGGCACATCCTCGGGCATGATCCCCCTCCGGCCGACGTTCGCCGGGCCGGCCGGAGCGGGACCTGACGGCTCCCATCAGGACGAGACGGCCGCCGCACCAATGGGGAGCAGCCGCGGTGGCACGCGCCGGAAGGCGGCGAGGGGATCGAGGTACACCGCCCCGCGGAGCAGGCCCCAGTGCAGGCAGGCGACGGCCGGGCAGCCGGGATGCCCAACCGTGAGCCAGCCGAGGACGTCGCCCGCGCGCACCACGGCGCCCACCGTGACCGTGGGCCGGAGCGGCTCATAGGTCGTTCGCGCGCCGCCGTGGTCGATGGCGACGACGCCCCGCCCCGCGACAGGCCCGGCGAAGCTCACCACGCCTCCCGCGGCTGCCAGCACAGGTGCCTGCGGAGACGACGCGAGATCGACGCCGCGATGGCCGGGCCCGTACGGCGTGACCGGCCGGTTGAAGGCGCGGGTCACGGCGACCGCTCCACGTAGCGGCCAGCGCAGCGTCGGCACGGCGCCGGAGGCGGGGGCGTCTGGGCTGGGGTGAGGCTCGGTCGATGCGGGTGACGGCGCGGCAGGAGGGGTTACCGCACCGCCACCCGCTCCCTCGGCGACCTGCGGGGTCATGGCTGGTCGCCGAGGGTCCCCGCGCCGGGTGGCATTCGGCGCGGGGGGCTGGGGATCCGGTGGCTGGGAGTCAGGAGACTGGGAGCTCGGAGGCCGAGGGCTCGGAGCCTGAGTGGTCGGAGGCCGAGTGGTCGGAGGCTGGGAAGCCAGGAGCTGGGAGGCAGGGTCGGACGGCATCCGAGCCGCACGCAGGGCGGGGGCGCTGTCCGCTCGCGTGCCGATCGGGACGCGAGTTGGCCAACCCAGCGCGATCAACACCGCGATCGCGGGGACAACGGGCCAGAGCGGATCGAAACGGGGCAGACGGGGCATGGTGGCGCGGGCCTCCTGGGTCGGGGGAGGTGCGGCGGCCGGTCGCGGTCCGGGGCGCTTGCGGCCGCCGCCGGCCGCACCGCGAGAGCGGCGGGGCGGCCGGCATCCACGGTGCGACGTTTCGGGAGAGTTGGGAAGCGCGCAGTTTCTGGCTGTGGATAACTTGCTTGTCACTTGTGATGGCGCGATCGGGTGGCGAGCAGGCTGCCGGACGTTCGCCCCAGGGGTGCGGCTCTGGGGGCGGCGCACGAGATGCCTGGGCCGACGCTGGGCCGCGCACCCGCATTTATGATCGTGGGGTGTCGCGCGATCCTGGCCGCCCGGGCCGAGCCGGGTCGACGGCGCAGGGCGGGACCCGCCTGCTGGGGCGCGGGGTAATCCAGTGGGCGCCAGGTGTCGTCCAGGTATCATCGTCGCAGGGCCCGTGTTGTGGGCCCAGTTCGCACGCCCGCTTCCGACGGCTGTAACCCGGCCATCGGAGGGGTCTCCTCGGTCCGTCGCTTCGCGGCGGCCACGACCACGGGGCGTCAGGGGCGTCCGCCGACAGGCGGTGCCGTCAGAACCGAGGCGCCCGGCTGGGACCGGGCGGAAAGGAGCGACGCGCCATGGCCGTCGTCACCATGAAGCAGCTGCTGGAAAGCGGCGTGCATTTCGGGCACCAGACCAAGCGCTGGAACCCGAAGATGAAGCGTTACATCTTCACTGAGCGTAACGGCATCTACATCATCGACCTGCAGCAGACGCTGTCCTACATCGACCGCGCGTACGACTTCGTCAAGGAGACCGTGGCCCACGGCGGCACGGTGCTGTTCATCGGAACGAAGAAGCAGGCGCAGGAGGCCATCGAGGAGCAGGCCGCCCGCGTGGGCATGCCGTACGTCAAGGAGCGCTGGCTCGGCGGCATGCTGACCAACTTCTCGACGGTCTACAAGCGACTCCAGCGGCTCAAGGAGCTGGAGGAGATCGAGGTCACCGGCGGCACCGAGGTTCGCACGAAGAAGGAACAGCTCGTGCTGACCCGGGAGAAGGCGAAGCTGGAGCGGACGCTCGGTGGCATTCGCGACATGAGCCGGGTTCCGAGCGCGGTGTGGGTCGTTGACACGAAGAAGGAGCACATCGCGGTCGGAGAGGCGCGCAAGCTGGGCATCCCGGTCGTCGCGATCCTCGACACCAACTGCGACCCCGATGAGGTGGACTACCCGATTCCGGGTAATGACGACGCCATTCGCAGTGCGGCGCTACTGACCCGAGTGGTCGCCGACGCCGTCGCCGACGGTCTGATGGCCCGGGCGGGTGCGTCCAGGTCCGCTGACGCGAAGCCCGAACAGTCGACTGGTGAGGAGCCCCTGGCCGAGTGGGAGCAGGCGGTCCTTCGTGGCGAGGGCATCGCCGCCGCGGGTGGCGACCAGCCGGCCGCGGAGGAGTCCGCTGCCCCGGCCGCGGAGGAGTCCGCTGCCCCGGCCGCGGATTCCGCGGACTCCGCGGAATCCGCCGAGGCGCAGCCTGGCGCGACGGTCGGCTCGGCGGTCTGAGGCAGTCGCGCGCCGGGGATGTCGTGGCGGCCCCGGCGCGCCTCGGCGGGAACCGCCTCATAGGCGCTGCCCTCGCCGCCCTGCCAGGGCTCGGATTCCGGTATGGGGTCGCGTCCCGCCGGGGCTGACACGAGGTTCGCGCCGCCGTCGCCTCGTCGATCGCGTTGGCGGAGGCGGTCCGCGTCCCGTGCCCGCCACGCGGTCGGACGCGCCGGCCGCGGCCCGCACCGCGCCGCGCGGCGGGACGCGCGTACAGGACAACGAGAGCAATCGACCCACACCGACGAGAAGAGCACCATGGCAGACATCACAGCCGCTGACATCCGCAAGCTCCGGGAGCTGACCGGCGCCGGAATGAGCGACGTCAAGAAGGCTCTGGTCGACAACGACGGCGACTTCGAGAAGGCGAAGGCCTGGCTGCGAGAAAAGGGCAAGGCCCAGGTCGCCAAGCGCGCGGCGCGCAGCGCTGCCAACGGCCTGGTCGAGTCCTACCTGCACCGGTCGGACCCGCAGCTGCCCCCGACCCTCGGCGTGCTCATCGAGCTTCGCTGCGAGACGGACTTCGTCGCGAAGACGGAGGACTTCAAGCAGCTCGCCCGTGACCTCGCGCAGCACATCGCCGCGGCGGACCCGCTGTACGTCACCGCCGACCAGGTTCCGAACGAGGTCCTCGAGGCGGAGCGCAAGATCTACGAGGCGGCCGCCCGCGAGGAGGGCAAGCCCGAGCCGGCGATCACCAAGATCGTCGAAGGCCGGGTCAACGGGTACCTCAAGGCCAGCGTGCTGCTCGACCAGCCCTGGGTGAAGGACGGCAAGGTGACCATCGGGGCCCTGCTCGACCAGGCGGGCGCCTCCCTTGGTGAGAAGATCGAGGTCGGTCGGTTCTCCCGGTTCAACATCCGGCAGGCCTGAGCGCGGAGACCGGGGCCGGCGGGTGGTCGACTCGACTGCCCGCCGGTTTCGCGTTCCGGGATCGACCGGATGCAAGATGTGGCCGGCGTGGCGTGTCACCCCGGGCTGACCGGCGGTGGCCTCGTGCGGGACACTGTTTGTGACGGCTGTGCGATCTCGCCGGAGAGGCTCCGGCGCTCCCGGGCAGCCCGAGTCGCCCGTGGATCGGTAGGCGGTAGTGCCCCGGGCGGGCGGCGTGGCGCCGCCGCACGGATGTCGGCGAGTCGGAGTGGACGGAAGGAACAGCGGTGATCGACGACACACTTCTCGATGCCGAGGAGAAGATGGAGAAGGCCGTCTCGGTCGCCAAGGAGGACTTCGCGAACATTCGCACCGGTCGGATCACCCCGGCGGTCTTCTCCAAGATCGTTGTGGACTACTACGGGGCGCCCACGCCGGTGCAGCAGCTCGCGTCGTTCCACATCCCCGAGCCGCGCATGGTGATCATAACGCCGTATGACAAGTCCTCGCTGGCGTCGATCGAGAAGGCGGTTCGCGACTCCGACCTGGGCGTCAACCCCAGCAACGACGGCACGATCATCCGCTGTGTCTTTCCGGAGCTCTCCGAGCAGCGCCGTCGTGATCTCGTCAAGGTCGCGCGGTCCAAGGCCGAGGAGGCGCGGGTCAGTATCCGCAACATCCGCCGGCACGCCAAGGACGCCATCGACAGGGCCGTGCGCGACGGCGATGCCGGTGAGGACGAGGGCCGGCGCGGGGAGAAGGACCTCGACGAGGCCACGCATCGCTATGTCGGGCAGGTGGACGAGCTGCTCCGCCTGAAGGAAGCGGATCTGCTGTCGGTTTGACCACCCTGTCCGCGGTCGCCGAGGTGGGCCCGTCGCCTCGTGTCCCCGCGCCCACCCATTCTGTCCGCCTCTGTCGAGATACAGGACGTCATGACGGCAGTCGACGGCCCGGCCGTGGTTGACGGCGGGCAGCGCGCAGGCGCGCGGGTGCCCGGCGGCGCCGCGGAGCCCGAGGCCGGATCGCCGCAGAGCGCGGAGACCGGATCGCCGCAGAGTGCGGAGAGTTCCGGCGCGGCGGACGGCCCCGCGCCGCCAGCCCGTTCGCGAGCGGGCCGTGACCTCCCGGCGGCGATCGCGGTCGGGTTGATGCTCGGCGCGATCATCCTTGCTCCGCTGTTCACCGTCCGAGCCGCATTCGTCGGTGTGATCAGTGTCGCGGTGGCGACGGGCACCGCGGAGGTGATCCGTGCGGTGCGGCTGACCGGCGTGCGGGTTCCCGCGCTGCCGCTGGTCGCTGGGGCGCTCGCGATGCCGCCGGTGGCATACGCCGGGGGGAGCACCGGCCTGCTGCTCACGCTTGCCGCGACCGTGGGCGCAGGCCTTCTGGTGCGGCTGGCCGGGCCGCGGGCGGGTCTCGTCCGCGATGTCGGCGCACTCGCCTTCGTTGCCGGCTATGTGGGCTTCCCCGCGGGTTTCGCCGCACTGCTGACCGAGCCGTCCGACGGGAGCTGGAGGGTCGTCGCGTTCCTCGGCACGGTGGTGGCCAGCGACGTCGGCGGCTACGCGGCGGGCGTGCTGTCCGGGGGACGGCACAAGATGGCGCCGAGTGTGTCTCCTGGCAAGTCCTGGGAGGGATTCACGGGCTCGGTGATCGGCTGCGTGATCGTGGCGAGCGTCCTCGTCGCCTGGCCGCTCGACGGCCACGTCTGGCAGGGCGCGCTGCTCGGTCTTGCCACGGCCTGCACGGCGACGGTGGGTGACCTGGGTGAGTCGCTGCTCAAACGGGACATCGGCATCAAGGACATGGGTAACCTGCTGCCGGGCCACGGCGGGATCATGGACCGGCTGGACTCCCTGCTGTGCACCGCCCCCGTCGCCTGGCTCCTGCTCGGCGCCTTCCTCGCCTAGGCGCGAGCGCCCCGAGCGACATCACCGCGGGAGTCGTTACCGTAAGAACAGGGGCGGTCGCTGTCGAGTGCTGGCGGCTCGCGTGGGCGATCGCCACATTCGTCTCGATGCCGGCCTGCTGGCACACTGGATCCGCGATGACTCCCACGACCGTTGAATCCGCCTCCTCGGACGGGCCCGTGCCCACCGCGGCGGGCAGGCAGGTCAGCCTGTCGCTGACCCGGCGCCCGGCCCGCCCGGCCCGCCATCTTGCGGACCTGAGCTCAGCCGAGCGCCGGGAGGCGGCCGTCTCGCTGGGGCAGCCGGCCTTCCGCGCCGACCAGCTGTCCCGCCACTACTTCGCCCGGCTGGTGGACGCCGCTGCCGGCGAGTCGATGACGGACCTCCCCGACCGGGTCCGCGAACCGCTGGTGGCGGCGCTGCTGCCGAGGCTGCTGCATCCGGTCACCACCCTGCAGTGTGACGACGGCCGCACCCGCAAGACGGCCTGGCGGACCCCGGACGGCGCCCTGCTCGAGTCCGTGATCATGCGGTATCCGGACCGGGCCACGGTGTGTGTCTCCAGCCAGGCCGGCTGCGGGATGGGCTGCCCGTTCTGCGCGACCGGTCAGGGTGGGCTGACCCGCAACCTGTCGACGGCGGAGATCGTGGACCAGGTCGTGCATGCGGCCCGGGTGCTGCGCCGGGGGGAGATTGCGGGCGGCGAGTCCCGGCTGTCCAACGTGGTCTTCATGGGCATGGGCGAGCCGCTGGCCAACTATGGCGCCCTCACCGCGGCGCTGCGCCGGCTGATCGCCCCGGCGCCGGAGGGATTGGGCCTGTCCGCCCGGGGGCTCACGGTGAGCACCGTCGGCCTGGTCCCGGCCATGCGGCGGCTCGCGGCCGAGGGGCTGCCGGTGACGCTGGCGCTGTCGCTGCACGCCCCGGACGACGAGCTGCGCAACGAGCTGGTCCCGGTCAACACCCGCTGGCCGGTCGCCGAGGTGCTCGGCGCCGCGTGGGAGTACGCCGAGCGGACCGGGCGGCGTATCAGTATCGAGTACGCGCTGATCGACGGTGTCAACGACGATCTGGCCCGAGCCGACGCGCTCGCGGCGCTGCTCGCCGGGCAGCTCGCGCACGTCAACCTCATCCCGCTCAACCCCACGGGCGGATCGTCCTGGCAGGCCAGCGCGCCGGCAGGCCAGCGCGCCTTCCTGCGCCGGCTGCGGGACCGCGGCATCGCCACCACCGTGCGCGACACGCGCGGACGGGAGATCGCGGCGGCCTGCGGCCAGCTCGCCGCCGAGCCCCGCCGGACCGGCCCGCACACGTCGGCCTCCGCAGGGCCAGCCGCGACGGTGGGCGACGCTCCCACGGGTAGCCGTGTCCTTCGGTAGCCCGGCGAACCGGCGTCGTGATACGCTGCGGCACCGCACCCGCACGACGAACACGGTCTGGCTGCCGATCACCGCCGCTGTGGGCGTGCTCCTGCTGCTGCTGTGGTACGCGATGTCCCGCGATTCAGGCCCGTCGAAGCCGACGTCCGCCGATTCGGCGGTCGGCGGTCCGGCCGGGGCCCGCCAGCGCGCGGCGGCCGCCGTCACCGCGTCCCCGGCACCCACCGTCCCACCGCCGCCGACCAGCGGCTGCGTCACGGGCCACACCCTTCCGTCCGGTGTGAGCGTGCGGACCCTGCAGGTCGCCGGTGCGCAGCGCTCGTACGTCCTGGCCGTGCCGACGGCGGGGGCGACGGCCCGTCCGCTCCCGCTCATCCTGACCTACCACGATCTCAACCAGACCACCGATGACCTGGAGGGCTACACCCACCTCGCCGACCAGGCGACGAAGGCCGGCTTCGCGGTAGCCGCCCCCCTTGGGGCACAGGGCCGTTGGAACTTCCCCCGCGCGAGCGCCGTGGGGCCCGATGACGTCCTGTTCACGGGGCTGCTGCTCAACGAGCTCACCGGCCGGATGTGTCTGGACGCGAAACGTATCTTCGCCACCGGCTACGCCGACGGCGCGAGCATGGTGCTCACCACGCTGTGCGGGCTGCCCGGGCGCTTCTCCGCGGCGGTCGTGGTCGCCCCTGGCGTCCTGCCGGCAGCCTGTGCCGGGCCGACCACGGACCTGCTTGAGATCCACGGCACCGCCGACGCGATCGCCCCGATCGACGGGGGCGGCGCCGCCCGGACCGCGCCGTTCGCCGGGCTGGTCGCCCAGTCGGCCGCGGACCGGCTCGCCCGCTATGCGTCGGCTCTGGGCTGCAGCGGGGTGAAGCAGACCGCCCGCGACACAGCCGCCTGGGAACGCACGGTCTGGGTCGGCTGCCCGCAGGGGCGCTCCGTCGGGCTGCTGGCCATGCAGGGCGCCGGCCACACCTGGCCGGGGGCGCAGGCGCGCCCGGCTCTCGGCCCGACCTCGGACGCGTTCAATGCGACCGTCGTCGCGCTGACATTCTTCGGTTACACCCCGGGGACGGCCGCAGGCGGTAGCACCGTGGTGCCGGGCCCGTCCGTGGCCCCCCAGGGGGCGGGGGCACCCTCGGCGGCGAGCACTCCCGCGCCGCCGGCCGGGCCGGCAACACCGTCGCCGACCGTGAGTGTCACGCCGACGAGTAGTGACGCTCCTGACGGAGCGGGACCCTCCGTTACACCTTCCGTGTCAGCCGCTCCCTCTCCGACGACCGCCGCCAGATGAGCCGACGGCCCCGCGACCAGGCGTGATCGGTGTCGGCGGGACCCTGGCTGGTCAATCGGGGGCCGAAGGTCACGATGGGTGTTCACCGTCGGACCCATTGCACATCTTCGGGTGGCACCTGTCATGAACCGAACAGGGCGCCGCCGGGGCGCCGAGCGGCCTGCGAGAATGGAGGTGTGGTGGAGGCTTCGAACCTGCGTGAAGTTGTTCTGCTCGGGTCGACCGGCTCGATCGGAACTCAGGCGATAGACGTCATACGCCGCAATCCGGAGCGCTTCCGGGTGGTGGCGCTGATGGGTGGCGGTTCCCGGGTGGACCTGCTGGCTGCCCAGGCGCTTGACCTCGGAGTCGCGGCGGTGGGAGTGGCCGCGGCGTCCGCCGCCCAGGACCTTCAGCTCGCCTTCTTCGCCGAGGCGACGCGGCGGGGGTACCGCAAGGGCGAGTTCGCCGTGCCGAAGATCCTGGCCGGGCCGGACGCGGCGAGTGAGATCGCCGCCTGGCCCTGCGATGTCGTGCTCAACGGCATCACCGGTTCGGTGGGCCTGGCGCCGACGCTCGCGGCGCTGGCCGCGGGGCGCACGGTGGCCCTGGCCAACAAGGAGTCCCTGGTCGCCGGTGGTCCCCTTGTCCTCGACGCGCTGGGCGGCGATCCGAACCGGCTTGTCCCGGTGGATTCCGAGCACTCGGCGCTCGCCCAGTGCCTGCGCGGTGGGCGCCAGGAGGAGGTGCGCAAGCTGGTCCTCACGGCCAGCGGCGGGCCGTTCCGGGGCCGCCGCCGCGACGAGCTCGCCACCGTCACCCCGCAGCAGGCGCTGGCCCACCCGACCTGGGACATGGGCCCGGTGGTGACGATCAACTCCGCGACCCTGATGAACAAGGGCCTCGAGCTGATCGAGGCGCACCTGTTCTTCGGCGTTCCCTACGACGACATCGAGGTCGTCGTGCATCCCCAGTCGCTGGTGCACTCGATGGTCGAGTTCACCGACGGGTCCACCATCGCCCAGGTCTCCCCGCCCGACATGCGCCTGCCGATCGCGCTGGCGCTGGGCTGGCCGGACCGGGTGGCACAGGCCCAGCCGCCGATGGACTGGACCCGGGCCCAGGCGCTGACCTTCGAGCCGCTCGACGGGGTCGCCTTCCCCGCCGTCGAGCTCGCCCGTACGGCCGGTCGCCGGGGCGGCACGGCGCCGGCGGTGTTCAATGCGGCCAACGAGGAGGCGGTGGCCGCCTTCCTGGCCGGGCGCCTGCCCTTCGTCCGCATCGTCGATCTGGTCGCCGAGGTAATCGCCGAGCACGAGGTCGTCGATCACCCCTCGCTCGATGAGGTCTTCGCCACCGAACGGGCCGCGCGCGACGCGGCGCAGCGGCTGATCCGGCGCGAGAGCGAACGGGAAACGGTGTGACGCGTCTTCTGCTCACCAGGCCCGCCGGAAGCCGGCCTGCCCGCGCCCGGCCGCGGCGTGCGGGGTGGTGGCCTGCCTGATGGAGATCCTCGGCATCGTGGCGTTCGCCGCGGCGCTGCTCGTGTCCGTGGTGGCGCACGAGGGCGGTCACTTCGTCACCGCCCGGCACTATGGCATGAAGGCGTCGAAGTTCTTCGTCGGCTTCGGCCCGACGGTCTGGTCGCGCCAGCGCGGGGAGACCGAGTACGGCATCAAGCTCGTGCCCGCCGGCGGCTTCGTCAAGATCGAGGGAATGACGCCGCTGGAGGAGATCGATCCCGCCGACGAGCCCCGGGCGTTCCACAACGCCCGCGCCCGCGCCCGGCTGGTCGTCATGTCCGCCGGCTCGACGGTGCACTTCATCATCGCGATCGTGCTGATCTACGGGGTCCTGGTGACCCTGGGTACGACGAAGATCAGCGAGACGAAGATCGGTGACACGAGCTGCGTGGCGACGACCGCCACCTGCTCGGGGCCCGGCCCGGCCGCGGCGGCCGGGATGCGCTCCGGTGACCGGATCGTGAGCTTCGACGGCGTCGCGGTGACGACCTGGCAGGACTTCACCCGCCGGGTCCGTGCCCACGGCGCGGGGCAGGCCACGCTGATGGTCGCGCGCGACGGCCACGACGTCACGCTTCATCCCACCCTCGTCGAGGTTCGCCGTGACCGCGAGACCGGCCAGGCGGGCAACGACCGGGTGGGCGCGCTGGGCGTCAGGCCGGGCATCGACACCGTTCGGTACGGCCCCCTTGCGGCGGTGCCGCGCACGTTCGACGTCATCGGTTCCGGCTTCACCGGGATGTACGACACGCTGACGCACAAGATCGACGATCTGGGCAAGGTCTTCAGCAAGGACCGTGATCCCGAGGGCTTCATCAGCGTCGTGGGGGCCGCCCGGATCGGCGGGGACGTCGTTTCCGCTCCGGACACCTCCGGCGTGGATCGGGTACGCCAGTTCCTGATCCTGGTGGCGGCGATCAACCTCGCGGTCGGAATCTTCAACCTGCTGCCACTGCTGCCGCTGGATGGCGGGCACATCGCGGTGCTGGGCTTTGAGCAGCTACGGCACGGTCTGCGCAGGCTGCGGGGCTACCGTGGACCGGTCAAGAAGGTTGACTTCGCCAAACTATTACCAGCCACGTACGCCACGGTGGTCGTTCTGCTCGGGTTCAGTCTGCTCCTCCTGTCCGCCGACATCGTCAACCCGATCCGCCTGAACCAGTGATCCCGCACGGGCACGCGCGTCCGTGCGTCCAACTGCCCTGCGTCCCGCAGCCGACAGGCCGAATCAGTCGCACGTCGATCATCTTTTCCGATTCGCCAGTGAGGACAACGTGACCGTTACTCTGGGCATGCCAACCGCTCCGGCCCAACCGCTCGGAACGCGGCGCAAGAGCCGGCAGATCCACGTGGGCAACGTCCCGGTCGGGGGGGACGCTCCCGTCTCCGTCCAGTCGATGTGCACAACGCTGACCTCGGACGTCAACGCGACGCTCCAGCAGATCGCGCAGCTGACCGCATCCGGATGCCAGATCGTCCGGGTCGCCGTGCCGAGTCAGGACGATGCGGACGCGCTGCCGCAGATCGCCCGCAAGTCGCCCATCCCGGTGATCGCGGACATTCACTTCCAGCCGAAGTACGTCTTCGCCGCCATCGACGCCGGCTGCGCCGCGGTCCGCGTGAACCCCGGCAACATCAAGGCGTTCGACGACAAGGTCGGTGAGATCGCCCGGGCCGCGAAGGGCGCCGGGATCCCGATCCGGATCGGCGTCAACGCCGGTTCGCTGGACAAGCGCCTGCTCGCCAAGTACGGCAAGGCCACGCCGGAGGCGCTCACCGAGTCGGCGCTGTGGGAGTGCTCGCTGTTCGAGGAGCACGACTTCCGCGACATCAAGATCTCGGTCAAGCACCACGACCCGGTCGTCATGATCCAGGCCTACCGGCTGCTCGCGCAGTCCTGCGACTACCCGCTGCACCTCGGTGTGACGGAGGCGGGCCCGGCCTTCCAGGGAACCGTGAAGTCCTCGGTCGCCTTCGGCGCCCTGCTCGCCGAGGGCATCGGCGACACGCTGCGGGTCTCGCTGTCCGCGCCGCCGGTCGAGGAGGTCAAGGTCGGCGTCGCCATCCTGGAGTCCCTGGGGCTGCGGCAGCGTAAGCTCGAAATCGTGTCCTGCCCGTCCTGCGGGCGGGCGCAGGTCGATGTCTACACCCTTGCCAACCAGGTCAGCGCCGGTCTCGAAGGCATGGAGGTCCCGTTGCGCGTCGCCGTGATGGGATGCGTCGTGAACGGTCCGGGTGAGGCCCGTGAGGCCGATCTCGGGGTCGCCTCGGGGAACGGCAAGGGGCAGATCTTCGTCCGTGGCGAAGTGATCAAGACGGTGCCGGAGGCTCAGATCGTGGAGACCCTCATCGAGGAGGCCATGCGGCTGGCCGAGCAGATGACGGCCGAGGGCACCGCCTCCGGCGAGCCCACCGTCAGCGTCAGCTAGTCGGTTCGACCGGATGGGCCTGCCGCTGCGCTCCGCGCCGACGCGACTGCTCGACGATCGGGATCTTCCCGCGGTGCGCGAGCTGCTGGCCCGTCATCCGGTCGCCGACGTGTTCGTCGCCTCCCGGGTCGAGGCCGCTGGCCTCGACCCGTGGCGGCTCGGCGCCGAGATGTGGGGCCACCTGGTCGATGGCCAGCTGGCCGCGGTGTGCTACTCCGGCGCCAACCTCTGGCCCGTGGCGGCGGGACCCGCCTCGGCACGGCTGTTCGCCGAGCGGGCCCGCCGGCAGGGCCGGCGCTGTTCCTCCATCGTCGGCCTCTCCTCGTCGGTCATGGCGATGTGGCGTCATCTGGAGCCCGCCTGGGGCCACGCCCGCGAGGTCCGCGCCGACCAGCCGCTGCTCGTGATTGACGGGTCGCCGCTGGTCACCCCGGATCCGCAGGTCCGGCCGGTGCGCCCGGACGAGCTGGACATCCTGCTCCCGGCCTGCATCGCGATGTTCACCGAGGAGATCGGCGTCTCGCCGGTGCTCGCCGACGGCGGCGCCCTCTACCGCGCCCGCGTCGCCGAGTTCATCGGGCAGCGGCGCTCGTTCGCCCACATCGCCGACGGTCGGGTGCTGTTCAAGGCCGAGATCGGCGCCGTGGCGGGCGACGTCTGCCAGATCCAGGGCGTGTGGGTCGACCCCGCCCTGCGCGGGCGCGGACTCGGCGCTGCCGGCACGGCCAGTGTGGTGGAGCTCGCCCGGGCCGCGCTGGCTCCCCAGGTCAGCCTGTACGTCAACGACTTCAACCACGCCGCCCGCCGGGTCTACGAGCGGGTCGGCTTCCGCCGCGTCGGCACCTTCGCCTCGATCCTGTTCTGAGCCGCCTGGCTCGAGCCCCCGGCCTGTCTGCCTGCCTCGCTGCGGCCTGGCGGGGACGTCACCGCATGGGCCGGCGCCCGTACGCGGCCGCGATCCCTGCCGCCCCGAAGGTCGACGTCAGGCGACGGAGCAGTCACGTATCTGGTCCTTGTGCCGCCCTCGCGGGCCATCTTTCCTTGTCCTTCCTGGCATGTTTTGGGCATATTGGGCGATATGCAACATTAATTGTTGCTGAACTATGTCACACCGATGGCGGCGCATGGCGGGGATCAGGGCCATCTGGCATGCTTACCATCCCGATGGCTTCGATCGACTTGCGTGGCGTGGACGATGGCCCGCGCGAACTGGGGGTTTTCATGAAACCGAGCAGACTGTGGCGCGCCCTGACGCCACTGGTCACCGCGGGAGCGCTCGCGCTGGCGGTGGTGGGCTGCTCGAGTTCCGGCAGTGACGACGCCTCCGCGGCCAGTGCGACGCCCGGCCAGGTCAGCGGCACTCTGCGGCTCGGCTACTTCCCGAACCTCACCCACGCCCCGGCCCTCTACGGGGTGGAGAAGGGGATCTTCGCAAAGGACCTCGGCACCGGCGTCACGCTGAAGACCTCCACGTTCAACTCCGGTACGCAGGAGGCCGAGGCGATCCTGTCCGGCGCCATCGACGCGGGCTACATCGGCCCGAACCCGGCGGCGAACAGCTTCATCAAGTCCAACGGAGAGGCAATCCGGATCATCTCCGGCGCCACCTCCGGCGGCGCGGCGTTGGTCGTGCGCCCGGAGATCACCTCGGTCGCCCAGCTCAAGGGCAAGACCCTGGCCACGCCGGGCCTCGCCAACACCCAGGACGTGGCGCTGCGCTACTTCCTGAAGAAGAACGGCCTGAGCACCGACACCCAGGGTGGCGGTGACGTCTCGATCAAGCCGCAGGACAACTCCCTGACGGTGGACGCGTTCAAGAACAAGGCGATCGACGGCGCCTGGGTGCCGGAGCCGACCGCCTCCCGGCTCGTCGCCGAGGGCGGCAAGGTGCTGGTCAACGAGGCCGACGAGTGGCCCGAGACCAAGGGTCGGTTCGTCACGACCGTGCTGATCGTGCGGACCGACTACCTGAAGAAGAACCCCGAGATCGTCCGTCGCCTCGTCACGGCGAACGTCGACTCGATCAACGCGCTGAACGCCGACAAGGACGCGGCGGCGACGGTGACGAACACGGCGCTGGGCAAGCTCGCCGGCAAGCCGCTGCCCGACGCGGTGCTGACCAGCGCCTGGAAGTCGCTGACGTTCACCCCGGATCCGATCGCCGCCTCCCTGCTCCAGTCGGCGAAGCACCAGCAGGAGCTCGGCCTGATCAAGAACCCGAAGCTGGACGGCATCTTCGATCTGTCGATCGTCAACGACGTCCTGTCCAAGCAGGGCAAGCCGACCGTCTCGGACTCCTGACCGACCCGCTTGCCGGGCGCCGGCCCGGGAAGCACCCGCAGGGGCGCCCCATCCGCCGGGGGCGCCACCCGCACAACTGGGGGAATGAACCGTGACCACCGCTCTGACCGACACGGCGCTGCGCATCGACGGTGTCAGCCGGACCTTCGGCGCCGGCGCCGCGAGTGTCCAGGCTCTGGACAACGTCTCGCTCGATGTGCGGCCCGGCGAGTTCGTCTGTCTGCTCGGGGCGTCGGGTTGCGGTAAATCCACCCTGCTCGGCCTCGTCGCCGGTCTCGATCTCCCGAGCTCCGGGACGGTCGACACCACCGGGCGCAGGGTGGGCATGATGTTCCAGGACTCGGCGCTGCTGCCCTGGCTGACCGCGGGTGGCAACGTCGAGGTGCCCCTGAAGCTGCGGGGCATCCGCAAGGTCGAGCGCCGTGAGCGGGTGGACCGGCTGCTTGCCATGGTCCGCCTCGCCGGCATGGCCGACCGGCGGCCCCACGAGCTCTCCGGCGGCATGCGCCAGCGGGTGAGCCTCGCCCGGGCGTTCGCGCAGGAGGCGGACATCCTCTGCATGGACGAGCCCTTCGGCGCCCTCGACGCGATGACCCGGGACCTGCTGCACGACGAGCTCGAACGGATCTGGCGGGAGACCGGCGTCACGGTCATCTTCGTCACCCACGATGTGCGGGAGGCGGTGCGGCTCGGGGACCGCATCGTGTTGCTGTCGTCCCGGCCGGGCCGGGTCGCGGAGATCTTCGACGTCGACATCGACCGGCCGCGGCGGATCGACTCCACCCATGTCGTCGCACTCGCGACGACCGTGACCGCGCGTCTGCGTGAGGAGGTGGGCCGCCATGGCCACTGAGATCGGTGTGGCCGGCAGGACGCGGGAGGCGCCGGACGCCTCCGGGGAGCGGGCTGTCGCACAGGAGGTCGACGCGGCCCTCGCCGGCCTCGACGCGCTCGACATCCCGACCGCCCATCGGCGCCCGGCGCTCGTCCGGTTCTGGGCGGCAACCTGGCCCAAGCTCGGCGCTCTGGTCCTGTTCCTGCTGCTGTGGCAGATCGTCGTCTGGACCGGCTGGAAGCCCAGCTACGTGCTGCCCGGGCCGGTGAAGGCGCTGGACGAGTTCGGCAGCCGGCTGGGCACCAGCCATTTCTGGGAGTCCATCGCCCGGACCCTGACCCGGGCGGTCGAGGGGTACGCCCTCGCGGTCGTGATCGGGACTGTCGTGGGCCTCGCGGTCGCGCGCTTCCCCCTGCTGCGCACCGCCGTGGGGTCCTTCGTCACCGCCCTGCAGACGATGCCCTCGATCGTCTGGTTCCCGTTGGCGATCCTGCTGTTCAAGCTCAGCGAGTCGGCGATCATGTTCGTGGTGATCCTCGGCGCCGCGCCGTCGGTCGCCAACGGGGTGATCTACGGCGTCGACTACGTGCCGCCGCTGCTGGTGCGGCTCGGGCGCAGCATGGGAGCCCGTGGGTTCTCGCTCTACCGGTACGTCGTCGCGCCCGCGGCCCTGCCCTCGGTGCTCGCCGGCCTCAAGCAGGGCTGGGCGTTCGCCTGGCGCAGCCTGATGGCCGGAGAACTGCTGGTGATCGTGCCCGGGCATCCGTCCATCGGCGCGGACCTGCAGAACTCCCGCGATCTGAATGACACGGTAGGCGTGATGGCCTCGATGATCACTATCTTCATCGTCGGAGTCATCGTGGACTCCCTCTTCAACACTGCCGACGCGCGGATGCGACAGCGACGTGGACTCGTCGCTGAGGGTACCTCGGCGGTGCGGGCCGCCCGGGGGCGTCGTAGGCCCGAGGCGAAGGAGCCGCGGGCCCTGGCGGGTCCGGTCGGCGCCGAACGGGAAGCCAGCGCCTCGCAGCCGCCGCCTCTCAACCCGGGTGGGTGGACCGGCGTGGAGTGAGCCAGGACGACAGCGCGGGCAGCCTGCCAACCTGTCCGGCGCGTTGTGCCACGCCGGGCGGCACAATGGGCGCATGCAGATCTCCGCTCGCGCCGACTACGCCCTGCGTGCCCTCCTGACGTTGGCGGCGAGCGACGGGCAGCTGGTCAAGGGGGAGTCCCTCGCCCTGGCACAGGATCTGCCCCTGCGCTTCCTCGAGAACATCCTCACCGATCTGCGCCGCGCGGGCCTCGTGCAGAGCCGCCGCGGCGCGGACGGTGGTTACCAGCTCGGGCGCCCCGCCGACCAGATCACCGTCGCCACGGTGATCCGGGTGACCGATGGCCCGCTCGCGAGCGTGCGCGGCCGCCGGCCGGAGGAGGCCAACTACGAGGGCGCGGCCAAAAACCTGCAGGACGTCTGGATCGCCGTGCGGGTCAACCTGCGCCGCGTCCTTGAGAACGTGACTCTCGCCGACGTGGCCGGCGGACGCCTGCCCGATATCGTCACCACGCTGAGTAATGACCCCGACGCCTGGACGACGCGGTGACGGCGCGTCAGGCGGAGCCGGGCAGCGCGCGGGTGGCCGTGGCCGGGGGGAGGCCGGCGGCCAGCCGGGCTCGCTGTGCGCGGATCGCCGCGCCGCCCAGCGCGTCGACGGCCATCCTGCGCGTGTCGGCGGTGAGGACGGCGGTCGCGTCGTGCGCCGCGGCGGCGCAGGCCTCCTCCGCCTCGGCAAGCAGCCGCAGCGCTCCCGCGACGCTCACCGGCGTCAGCGAGATCCGGTAGGCCGGTAGCGCGGGAGACGGCTGCGCACCGTGGGCCTCGACGGCGGCGACGAGCGAGTCGCGCAGCTCGCGATGGGCAAGCCAGGCAGAGCGGGCGAGTGCCTGGGCTGCCGCGGCGTCAGGGCCGAGGGGGGCGAGCGCTCCGCCCGCCGCGGCGCTGACGTAGATCGCGGCATGACAGGCGGCAAGCATGGCGTTCAGCGCCTCGATTGCTGCCGCCTGGTCCAGGCCCGGGGTCGCCCGCTCGCCGCCCGAGGGGGCCGCGGCGGCGATCGCCCGGCGCCTTCGGGTGCCCCCGCTCATCGAGGCGCTCCGGCCGGGGCGCCGGCCTGGGCGAGGTAGCCGCCAAGCAGGTCCACCCGTGCGCCGCCAGCCGCGTACAGGCTGGCGAGCAGTGGGGCGAGCGCCCCCGTCACCCGCAGGCTGTCGGTGTGCGCCGTGTCGCTGGCTGTCTGCTCGGCGTTGTGCAGGTCGGTGAGGGTCGTCCGGTGCGCCGCGGGGGAGTCGTCCATGCTCGTGGCCGTGGTTGCGCTGCCGGTCGTCGCGGTGCCCGCGGCCGGCGCCGCGCCGCTCGTGGGGGAGGCAGATGCGCTGGTCGGGGCTGCGGCCGGGACCTGGGCGGCGATCGTCGTCACGGCGACCTCATGGTGGGCGCGCAGGGAGTCGAACAGCGGGCGCAGCGAAGGGTGCCGAACCGCCGCGGCCCGGTAGGCGGTGACCAGCGCACCCGCGCGGGTCGCCGCGGCCCGGGCCGCGGCGACGTCCGAGGCGGGCAGGTCGGCGCCCGGGCCGGTGGCGGTGGGCTCCGTGGTGGAGCAGCCGGCGACGAGGGTCCCGACGAGGCTGACGAAGGCCAGGCTGCTGCCCAGCCCGGCCAGGATCTGCCGCCTGGTGGCGGATGTATGCGGTGCCGGGTCCACGGGATCGAGCTTTGCACATCGCCCCGCGGTTGCCAGAGCGCCGCCCACTCCGTCCCGGGTGGCCAGGGGTGCACGTAGGCTATGGATCTCACCTGCCGGCCGGCTGTCAGCGTGCGGTTCGGTGGGGGTGTCCGTGATCGGGGTATTGCCCTGATGGCCGCGGCGCGCCGAGTCGGGCCGGCCGGCCGGCCGGCCGGCTGCGTGCGCGGGCGGCGCCGCCCAACCGGTCCGTGGGCGGTGCCGTGCTGGGTGCTCTGCAGCCTCTCCCTGGGCCGCGGGTCGCGCAGCCGCGGCCGGTGCGGACTCGGCCAGACCGGCGCAGGGCTGTCGGTGGGCAGACGTGGGCGGCACCTGCGGCTGGCAGAGGTGGCCGGCGGGGACGGCCGGCGGGATGATCGGATCAGCACGGATGCGGGAGGGGACGAGGCAGTGGCGGGGGAGCCCGGGAGTCAGACCCACGGCGGTGGCGGCCGCCGCGCCGATGGTGGTCGGGGCGGAGCCAGTGCGGGCCGGCGGACGGCTGGGGTCGCGCCGCGGCTGCGGGACGCGCTGGCCTCGGTGCTCGCCGCCGCGGAGTTCGATCTCGAGGATGTCGCGGTGACCCGGGCGGGCGCGCGCAGCCTGGTGCGGGTGGTGGTGGACCGGGATGGCGGCATCGACCTCGATGCGGTCGCCGAGGCCAGCAGGCTCGTGTCCGACGCGCTGGACGCGGCGGAGGCCGGCGGTGAGCCGCTGACCGGGGGGGCCTATGTCCTGGAGGTCACCTCCCCGGGCGTGGATCGTCCGCTCACGGCTCCCAGGCACTGGCGCCGAGCTGTTGGCCGCCTGGTGACCGTGCGTGGTGTGGATGGGGCCGAGGTGTCGGGCCGGGTGCTGTCCGCCGACGAGTCCGGCGCGGACCTGGCTGTGCCCACCGGTCCGGCCAGGCGTGGGCGCCCGCCGCGGCGCACGGTGACGCGGGTGACGTTTGAGTGGGTGGCGCGGGCGACCGTCGAGGTCGAGTTCTCCGCCGCCGAGTATGATGATCTTCCCGGTGGCCCGTCGACCCTTCCCTCGGGCGATGCGGCGGCCTCTCCGGCGTCAGACGACTCCCCGACACCGTCGGGGCCGGAAGGTGACAACGAGGGCCGTCAGGTCGGCGCCGAGGGCGCGGCCGGTGAGGAGATGATCCGGTGAAGCTCGACGTGGCCGCTCTGCGCGGTATCGAGCGGGAGAAGGACATCGCCTTCGACACCCTGGTGCAGGCGATGGAGACCGCTCTGCTCACGGCCTACCATCACACCCCGGGCTCGGCGCCCGACGCCCGGGTGGTCATCGACCGCACGACGGGAGAGGTGTCCGTCCTCGCCCGGGAGGAAGGTCCCGACGGGACCAGTCGGGAATATGACGACACGCCTGCGGACTTCGGTCGGATCGCGACGATGACCGCCAAGCAGGTCATCATGCAGCGTCTGCGGGAGGTCCGTCAGGAGGTCACCTACGGGCAGTACGCCGACCGTGAGCACGAGATCGTCTCGGGCGTGGTGCAGCACCACGAGCAGCGGGCCGGGTCCAAGGTCGTGCTGGTCGACCTTGGTACGGTCGAGGGCGTCCTGCCGCCGGCCGAGCAGGTGCCCGGCGAGCGGCTGGAGCACGGCGACCGGATCAAGTGCTATGTGGTGCATGTCGCGCGCGGTCCCCACGGGCCCACAGTGACGCTGTCGCGGACTCATCCCGAGCTGGTCAAGGGGCTGTTCCGGCTGGAGGTGCCCGAGGTCGCCGACGGGACCGTGGAGCTGGCGGCGATCGCCCGCGAGGCCGGTCACCGGAGCAAGATCGCCGTGCGCTCCAAGGTCGGGGGCGTCAATCCCAAGGGTGCGTGCATCGGCCCGATGGGCAGCCGGGTGCGCGCCGTCATGGCCGAACTGCGGGGCGAGAAGATCGATATCGTGGACTGGTCCGCCGATCCGGCGACCTTCGTCGGCAGCGCGCTCTCGCCCGCCAGGGTGTCCCAGGTCGAGGTCACCGACCTCGCGAGCCGCTCCGCCCGGGTGGTCGTGCCCGACTACCAGCTCTCCCTGGCGATCGGCCGGGAGGGGCAGAACGCCAGGCTCGCGGCGCGGCTCACCGGTTGGCGCATCGACATCCACTCGGACGCGGAGGGGCGGGGCGCGGGCGCGAACGCGGCCTCCGGCGGGTCGGCAGATCCGGCGCCGGACGGTGCCCCTCGCCGCAGCGGCCCGCCGGCCGTCCCGCGCCGGTCCCCGGCCGCCGGTGGACCCTCTCGGGGGCGGGCGGGATAGACTTTATGATGGCGTGTCGTGCGGAGCCCGTCCGTACCTGTATCGGATGTCGAAGCCGCGCGCCGAGTTCCGACCTTCTGCGTATCGTCGTGGACGGCGGCGAGCTCCTGCCGGATGCTCGTCATCGTCTGCACGGTCGGGGTGCGCACCTGCACCTGGATCCTGCCTGTCTTGATCTCGCGGAACGCCGCAGGGCGTTTCCCCGGGCCCTGCGGGTATCGGGTCCGCTTGGATCGGGGCAGGTCAGGCGGTACCTGGAGCGCTCTCGTCCCGAACCAGCCGGAACCCGTTCGCGGGACAAGGCGGGTGGAGACGCCCCAGGCAAGGAAGAAATCAGGTAAAGAGGTAGGTGGGTTGGGTTCGCGGCAGCGGATCGCCCGGGTAAGGGGACGGACGCCGGCCAGCGCCGGCGCACGGACCGGTAGGCGGCGCCGGATGACGTCGACAGGGAAGCAGGTCGAGACAGCGATGATCGCTCAATGAGCACCCAGCCATGATCACGACCGGCAGGTAACGAGGTCACGCGGGCACGGACCGCGGGCCGAACGAAGGAGCACCGTGGCAGGAAAGGCCCGCGTACACGAGCTCGCCAAGGAGCTTGGTGTCGACAGCAAGACCGTGCTCGCCAAGCTGAAGGACCTCGGCGAGTTTGTGAAGTCCGCTTCGTCCACTGTTGAGGCCCCCGTCGTCCGCAAGCTGAAGGAAGCGTTCCCCGCCGAGGGCGGCTCCGCCTCCGGCGGCCGTCCTGGCGGCAGGCCGGCTGGTAACGGCGCGCGCCCGACGCCGCGCCCGGGTCTGGCTCCTCGGCCTGGTCCCCGGCCCGTCCCTGGCCGGCCTGGCCCGGTTGGCCGGCCTGGCCCGGCCTCGCAGGCGCCCAGCGCTCCGGCGCCGCAGCCGGCCGCCGCGGCCAGCGCCGCCCCGGCGCCGGCGGCTTCGGTGCCCGCCCCGGCGGCTCAGGTTCAGGCTCCGGCGCCGACGACCCCCGCGGGTCCGCGGCCCGGTCCTCGCCCGGCGGGGCCCGGTGCTCCTGGCGGGCGCCCGCGTCCCGGTGCTCCGGTGCCGCCCGGCTCCGGTGGGGGAGCAGGTGGCGCCACCGGCGCCCCGCGTCCCGGCCCGCGCCCGGGCCCGAGGCCGTCCGCGCCCGGGAACAATCCGTACACGACACCGTCCGCCGGCTCGCGTCCGCCGGCCGGCCAGGCCGGTGGCCCGTCCCCGGCCTCGCCGCCGCGGCCAGGTGGCCCGCGGCCGGGGCCGCGCCCGGGTGCGCCGCGCCCGGGTGGTTCCGGAGCTCCGGGCGCTGGCGGCCCGCGGCCCTCGCCGGGGTCGATGCCCTCGCGGCCGGGCCCGCGCCCGGGTGGCAGCGGCGGGATGCCACCGCGGCCCGGTGGTAGCGGTGGCCCGCGTCCCAACGCGAACATGTTCCAGCCGCGCCCGGCTGGAGGTGCCCCCGGCCGTCCGGGTGGTGGCGCTCCGGGCCGTCCCGGTGGCGGTGGCGGGCCGCGTCCCGGCGGTGGCGGCGGTTTCGCCGGCCGTGGTGGCGCTCCGGGCCGTCCCGGTGGCGGTGGCGGTGGCGGCGGCGCAGGTGCGCCGGGTCGTCCCGGTGGCGGCGGTGGCGGCGGCCGGCCGACCGCGGGTGGCCGCGGTCGCGGCGGGACGACGGCGGGCGCCTTCGGGCCCGGTGGTCGTGGCCGTCCCGGGCGCCAGCGCAAGTCGAAGCGCGCGAAGCGGCAGGAATGGGAGAGCGGCCTCGAGGCGCCGCGGATGGGCGCGATGGTGCCCCGTGGCAACGGGCAGTCCATCCGGCTCCCGCGCGGTGCCTCCCTGGCGGACTTCGCCGACAAGATCGACGCGAACCCGGGTGCGCTGGTCCAGGTCGTGTTCACCCAGCTCGGCGAGATGGTGACGGCGACCCAGTCCTGCACCGACGAGACCCTGCAGCTGTTGGGGGTGACCCTCGGCTACGAGGTCCAGATCGTCAGCCCCGAGGACGAGGACAAGGAGCTGCTGGAGAGCTTCGACCTGTCCTTCGGCGGTGAGTACGGCGACGACGTCGTGCTCGCCACCCGGCCGCCGGTCGTGACCGTCATGGGTCACGTCGACCACGGTAAGACGAAGCTCCTCGACGCCATCCGCTTCACCGACGTGGTCGCGGGCGAGGCCGGTGGCATCACCCAGCACATCGGCGCCTACCAGGTGCGGTCGACGGTCGACGGCGAGGAACGGCCGATCACCTTCATCGACACCCCTGGTCACGAGACCTTCACCGCCATGCGTGCCCGCGGTGCCCAGGTCACCGACATCGTGGTCCTGGTCGTCGCGGCGGACGACGGCGTGAAGCCGCAGACCATCGAGGCGCTCAACCACGCCCAGGCGGCGGGTGTGCCCGTGGTCGTCGCCGTCAACAAGATCGACAAGGAGGGCGCGGACCCCGCCAAGGTGCGCGGCCAGCTCACCGAGTACGGCCTGGTCGCCGAGGAGTACGGCGGCGACACGATGTTCGTCGACGTCTCCGCGCGCAACCGGGAGAACATCGACGGTCTGCTCGAGGCCATCATCCTGACCGCCGACGCCTCGCTTGACCTGCGGGCGCCGTCGGGCACGGAGGCGCAGGGCGTCGCGATCGAAGGCCGTCTCGACCGCGGCCGCGGCCCGGTGGCGACGGTGCTCGTTCAGCGAGGCACCCTGCGGGTCGGTGACTCGGTGGTCGCGGGTGAGGCGTTCGGCCGCGTCCGCGCCATGCTCGACGAGCACGGCGGCCAGGTGACCGAGGCGGGACCGGCGCGTCCGGTCCAGGTTCTCGGCTTCACCAGCGTTCCCGACGCGGGTGACAACTTCCTGGTTGTCCCCGAGGACCGGGTGGCCCGCCAGATCGCCGAGCGTCGCCAGGCTCGCGAGCGCAACGCCGAGCTCGCGCTCAGCCGTGGCCGCCCGACGCTGGAGACGATCCTCGAGCGGATGAAGGAGGGCGAGAAGACCCAGCTCAACCTCATCCTCAAGGGCGATGTCTCCGGTTCCGTCGAAGCCCTCGAGGACGCTCTGCTCAAGATCGATGTCGGCGAAGAGGTCGGCCTGCGGATCATTGACCGGGGTGTCGGTGCCATCACCGAGACGAACGTCATGCTGGCGTCGGCCTCGGACGCGGTCATCATCGGCTTCAACGTCCGCCCGCAGGGCAAGGCGACGGAGCTGGCCGACCGCGAGGGCGTCGAGGTCCGGTACTACTCGGTGATCTACCAGGCCATCGAGGACATCGAGAACGCCCTGAAGGGCATGCTCAAGCCGGTCTACGAGGAGGCCCAGCTCGGCACGGCCGAGGTGCGCGAGGTCTTCCGCGTGCCGCGCATCGGCAACGTCGCGGGTTCGCTGGTCCGGTCCGGCATCATCCGCCGCAACACCAAGGCCCGCCTCATCCGGGACGGCGTGGTCGTGGCGGACAACCTCACGGTCGAGTCCCTCAAGCGGTTCAAGGATGACGCGACCGAGGTCCGCGAGGGCTACGAGTGCGGTATCGGTCTCGGGTCGTTCAACGACATCAAGGTGGACGACATCATCGAGACGTTCGAGCAGCGGGAGGTTCCCCGCGTCTGAGGCGCACTGCCGCCCGGTGCCGGCCGACGATCACTGTCGGCCGGCACCGGGGGTACGCGCCTGAGGGCGGGAAACAATCATGTGGATCGGAACCCTCAGTCTGGATCTGCTCCTTGGGGACGTGCACTCCCTCAAGGAGAAGCGGTCGGTGGTCCGGCCGATCATTGCTGAGGTGCGCCGTCGCTTCGCGGTGAGCGTTGCCGAGACCGGACAGCTTGACCTGCACCGCCGTGCCGAGATTGGGATGGCGGTCGTCGCAGCCGACCGGGCGCACTGTGTCGAGGTGCTGGCTGCCTGTGAGCGGCTCGTGGCGGATCGCTCCGAGGTGGAGGTTCTGGCCGCGCGTGAGCGCATCCTTGCCGAGGACGACGCCGACGGGCATCCACACGCGGCGGCGGGCCTGCCCGACTGACCGCTCGCGTGGTCGGCCCCGCCTCTCGTCCGACCCGCTGGTGGGGCGGCCGCCCGCGAGGGCGGTGGGCAGCGGGGCACACAGCGGCGGGGCACACATGGGAACTGAGGAGGCGAACGGTGGCTGATCCAGCCCGGGCACGGCGGCTGGCCGTGCGCATTCGCGAGGTCGTCGCGTCCACACTGGAGCGTGGCGTGAAGGATCCCCGGCTCGGCATGGTCACGGTCACGGATGTGCGGGTGACGCCCGACCTGGTCGACGCGACGGTGTTCTACACCGTCTACGGCGACGAGGACGCGCGCCGGACGTCCGCCGAGGCCCTTGAGTCGGCCCGCGGCCTGCTCCGCAGCCAGGTAGGGCGGGCGACCGGCGTCAAGAACACGCCGACGTTGACGTTCGTGCACGACCGTCTGCCGGACGACGCGAAGCACCTCGAGAATCTGATCAGCGTGGCACGGGAGCGGGACGCGCGTCTCGCCGAGGTCCGCCGGGATGCACGCCCTGCCGGCGACGACGATCCCTACCGCCGACCGCGCACCGTCGATGACGATCTGGATGATGTCGATCTCGACCCCGACGATCTCGACGATCTCGATCAGGATGCTCTCGGTGCTGATGCCGCCGACTCCCACGGCGGCGGGCAGGGGTCCGAAGGCGTGGGATGGCGGATGTATCCGGCGTCACCAGGGCATGCTGCGGATGGCGGCGGCGGGCGTTGACAGGTCCCTGAGCGGGACGAGTCGCCCGGGCGACGGCGGGCGGCGGGGACGGCGAAGGGGCCGGCGATGACCGATCGGAGCGATGTCGTGGCGGCGGGCGGTCCCATGGCGGGCAGCGGCCCCGTGGAGGGCGGCGCCGATCCGCTGCCCACCGGGCGGGAGGACGTGGCGCGACGGCGGGCGGCCGTCGTCGCGGCGCTCGTCGGCGCGGTCGCCGCCGAGACGGAGATCCTGCTCGTCGCGCACGTCAACCCCGACGGCGACAGCCTCGGGTCGGCGCTCGCGCTGGGTCTCGCGGTGCGGTCGCTGGGTGGTCGGCCGCGGGTGACCTTCGACTCCGAGCCGTTCGCGGTGCCCCGCACGTTGCGCTTTCTCGCTGGTCAGGAGCTGCTCGCCGACCCGGCGTCGGTCGTCGGCCGGCCGGGTCTGGTGATCTGCCTGGACGCGGCCAGCCGTCCCCGGCTCGGTCGCCTCGGCCGGCTCACCGAGCCCCACGGCGTGGGTCAGGCAGGTGGCGACCCGAGCGTCCCGGGGGTCGTGGTCATCGACCACCACGCCTCCAACACCCGTTTCGGCGAGCTCAACCTGGTCGACCGGGACGCGCCCTCGACCAGCGCGATGGTCGTCGACCTGATCGATGCCCTGGGCGTCGCCCTCGACGCGGACATGGCGGCGGCCATCTACACCGGCCTGGTCACCGACACGGGCTCGTTCAGGTTCGCCGCGACGACTCCGGCGGTGCACGCCCTGGCCGCCCGGCTGCTGGCCACCGGTATCCGTCACGACCTGATCAGCCAGGCCCTGTGGGACACGCACCGGTTCGGCTACGTGAAGCTGCTCGGCACCGTGCTGGGCCGGGCCCGCCTGGAGCCGGAGCACGACCTCGTCTGGAGCTGGTGCGGGGAGTCCGATCTGCGCGTGGCCGGGCTTGACTACGACGAGATAGAGGGGTTCATCGACACGCTGCGGACCGTCTCGGAGGCGGAGGTCGCGCTGATCTGCAAGCAGGACGGCACGGCCTGGAAGGCCTCGGTGCGCTCTCGGGGAGGCGTCGATGTCGGCGCGCTGTGCTCGGGCCTCGGTGGCGGCGGGCACCAGCTGGCCGCGGGCTTCACCGCCCGGATGGAGCTGGCACCGCTCATGGACAGGGTTCGCGCCGCGCTGGCGCACACACCGCGGCTGACCGACCCGCGAGCCCGGGTCCTCGCCGGTCCCGACGACGCGGCCGGGCGCACCACGGCCCCCGCCGCGCCCGCGTCGCGTCCCGCCCAGGCGCTGGGGGCACGGTGAGCCCGCGGGGCCGGGTCGCGGCCGGTCCGCAGGTCGACGGCCTCGTCGTCGTGGACAAGCCGGCCGGCTGCACCTCGCATGACGTAGTGGCCCGCGCCCGGCGCATCCTCGGCCAGCGCCGGGTGGGGCATGCCGGCACCCTCGACCCCATGGCGACCGGCGTCCTGCTGCTCGGCGCCGGGCGTGGCACCCGGCTGCTGGGCCACCTCGCCCTCACCGACAAGGTGTACGACGCGACGATCCGGCTCGGTCGCACCACGACCACCGACGACGCGCAGGGCGAGCCGGTGCGCGACCTCCCGGTCGACGTCGACCCGGGCCGTCTCGCCGCGGCGATGGCGGACCTGACCGGGCAGATCGACCAGGTGCCCTCCAGTGTCAGCGCGGTCAAGGTGGACGGCGTGCGTGCCTACGCGCGGGTGCGGGCCGGTGAGCAGGTGCGGCTGTCCGCCCGCCGGGTGACGGTGCACCGCTTCGACCTGCTTGCCCGCCGCAGCGGGGACGGAGCGCCCGACCCGGCGGGGCACGACCTCGACGTCACCGTGGCGTGCTCCAGCGGCACCTACGTCCGGGCGCTGGCCCGCGACCTCGGCGCGGCGGTGGGCTGCGGGGCGCATCTGACCGCCCTCCGGCGCACCGTCGTGGGGCCGTTCGGGCTGGACCGTGCGGTGAGTCTCGACACGTTCGCCGAGCTCGGGCGCGAAGCGGTCACGCCGCTGGGGGAGGCGGTCGCGGCGGGGTTCCCCCGCCGCGAGGTGACCGCCGAGGCGGCGCTGGACGTGGCCCACGGGCGCCGGTTGGGGCCGGTGGGGCGCTCGGGCACCTACGGCGTTTTCGGGCCGGACGGTACGGTGCTCGCGCTCGTCGAGGAGACGGCCGAGGCCGTCCGTTCGCTGGTCGTGTTCGCCCCGGCCTGAGCCGCGGCCCGCCGTCGGTGGGTGCCGCCCGGACCGTGCCGCGCGAGAATGTCCTAGGCTTCGCTGCGTGCAAACGTGGCGAGGCGCGGAGAACACGCCAGCCGACTGGGGCGGCGGAGTCGTCACGATCGGCTTTTTCGACGGAGTGCACCGTGGGCACCGGCAGATCATCGGCCGGGCGGTGGAGCGGGCCCGCGAGCGTGGCGAGCGGGCGCTCGTGCTCACCTTCGACCCTCATCCGGGCGAGGTGCTCCGGCCGGGCAGCCATCCCGCGCTGCTGACGACGCTGCCGTTCAAGACGGAGTTGCTGGCGGCCATCGGGGTGGACGCGCTGTGCGTGGAGCCGTTCACGCCGGCGCTCAGCAAGGTGAGCGCCACCGACTTCGTGCGCGAGGTGCTGGTCGAGCGGCTGCGGGCGAGCGTGGTGGTGGTCGGGGAGAACTTCAGCTACGGGCATCGGGCCGCCGGGCGGCTGCCCTCGCTGCGGGAGGAGGGTGACCGGGCGGGGTTCGAGGTCGAGGGCGTGAGCCTGGTTCGTTTCGACGATCAGGTGATGTCCTCCACCGGGATCCGCCGCCGGGTCGCCGAGGGTGACGTCGACGCGGCCGCGGCGGCACTGGGCCGCCCGCACCGGGTGGAAGGCGTCGTCGTGCACGGCGACGCGCGTGGCCGGACGATCGGTTTCCCGACGGCGAACGTCGACGTGACGCCGTGGGCCGCGGTGCCGGCCGATGGTGTCTACGCCGGATTCGCCTGCTGGGGCGACCGTCGCCAGCCGGCGGCGATCTCGATCGGCACGAACCCGACCTTCGCCGGGCGGGAGCGGCGGGTGGAGGCGTTCCTGCTCGACTTCGATGGTGATCTCTACGGCGAGTACATGGCGTACGAGTTCATCCACCGTCTGCGCCCCACGCTGCGGTTCGAGTCGATCGACGAGCTGGTCAACCAGATGGCCGTGGACGTCCAGGCAACCCGCGAGCTGACCGCGGCGGTGTGACCCCCGAGCAGCGGTGCGGCGGGCCGGCCCGCCGCGACCCGCGTGGTCCGGACGACCGGTGGAAGGGCGGTTCCCCTCGGGTTGATAGGCTTCGGGGTCAGGCGGGTACGGCGTGTCCGGATCATGCGGCGACGGTGCCGCGGACCGGCGGTCGGTCCGGGTGCAGAAGACCCCGGGCGCGCGCCGTCCCGAAGCAGAAGGAGAGGGTGGAGCGTGCCGCTCGCGAGCGACGTCAAACAGAAGATCATGTCGGATTACGCCACGGTGGAGCGGGACACCGGTTCGCCGGAGGTCCAGGTGGCGATGCTGACCCGTCGGATCAGCGACCTCACCGAGCACCTCAAGGTGCACAAGCACGACCACCACAGCCGCCGCGGCCTGCTTCTGCTCGTCGGGCGCCGGCGCCGGCTGCTGAACTACCTGGCGAAGACGGATATCAACCGATACCGGGCCCTGATCGAGCGACTCGGGCTACGGCGGTAGTACCCAGAGGGAGCGCCCCGGCGGGGGACGCTCCCTCTGACGCATCGGGGGTAGATACCGGTGTGTCGCCGCCGGCGGTCGGTTCCGCCGGCGGCGGAGGACCTGACCGGGTCCGTGGTGGCGAGAGCCGCCGGTCCTCGGTCGTGGCCGTCGGGAGCGGGACCGTGCCCGCTCACCCGGCGACTTCGACTGAGCACCGGCATCCTCGAGGACGCGGACCCGGCCGGAGCACAAGATCGGCTGCGTGGACCCGGCCGAACAAGAGGATGGAGTGGATCGAGTGGACGACTCGACACATGCGGCCGAGGCGGTCATCGCGACCCCGGCCGGTACCCGTACCGTGCGTTTCGAGACCGGCCGGCTTGCCCGGCAGGCCGCGGGATCAGCGGTCGCCTACCTGGGCGACACGATGGTGCTCTCCGCGACGACGGTCAGCAAGCAGCCCAAGGAGCAGCTCGACTTCTTCCCGCTGACGGTGGATGTCGAGGAGCGGATGTACGCCGCCGGGCGCATTCCCGGCTCGTTCTTCCGCCGCGAGGGTCGGCCCAGTGAGGACGCGATCCTCACCTGCCGACTCATCGACCGGCCGCTGCGCCCCTCGTTCGCCAAGGGGCTGCGCAACGAGATCCAGGTCGTGGCCACCGTGCTGGCCCTCGACCCGGACACGCTCTACGACGTGGTCGCGATCAACGCGGCCAGCGCGTCCACCACCCTGTCGGGGCTGCCGTTCAGCGGCCCGATCGGCGCGACCCGCGTCGGTTATGTCGACGGTGAGTGGATCGCCTTCCCGACGCACGAGGAGCTCGCCCGGGCGACCTTCGACATGGTCGTCGCCGGCCGGGTCGTCGACGACGGTGCCGATGTCGCGATCATGATGGTCGAGGCGGAGGCCACCCCGGGCACGGTCGAGCTCGTCGCCGGCGGCGCCCCCGCGCCGACCGAGGAGGTCGTGGCCGCGGGGCTCGAGGCCGCCAAGCCCGCGATCCGCGAGCTGTGCCGGGCCCAGAGCGAGCTCGCCGGGCTCGCCGGCAAGGCGCCGCGGGAGTTCCCGGTCTTCATCGACCACCACGACGACGTGCTCGACGCGCTGAGCGCCGCCGTCGGCGACGAGCTGTCCGCGGCACTGCGCATCGCGGCCAAGGGCGACCGGGAGAACGAGCTCGACCGGGTCCGCCAGCTGGCCCTGGAGAAGGTCGCCGCCCAGTTCGAGGGCCGCGAGAAGGAGATCGCCCCGGCCTACCGGGCGCTCACCAAGAAGCTCGTGCGCTCCCGGATCGTCAGCGAGGGGGTGCGGATCGACGGTCGTTCGACCACCGAGATCCGCGCGCTGTCCGCCGAGGTCGACTACATCCCGCGGGTGCACGGCTCGGCGCTGTTCGAGCGCGGCGAGACCCAGATCCTGGGTGTCACGACGCTCGCCATGCTGCGCATGGAGCAGACGGTCGACACGCTCAACCCCGACCGCACCAAGCGCTACATGCACAACTACAACTTCCCGCCGTACTCCACCGGGGAGACCGGCCGCGTCGGGTCGCCGAAGCGCCGCGAGATCGGCCACGGCGCACTCGCCGAGCGGGCGCTGCTGCCGGTTCTGCCCAGCCGCGAGGAGTTCCCCTACGCGATCCGCCAGGTCTCCGAGGCGCTGGGTTCCAACGGCTCCACCTCGATGGGCTCGGTCTGCGCGAGCACGCTGTCGCTGCTCAACGCCGGTGTGCCGCTCAAGGCCCCGGTCGCCGGCATCGCGATGGGTCTCGTGCACGCGGACGACTCCTACGTGACGCTGACCGACATCCTCGGCGCCGAGGACGCGTACGGCGACATGGACTTCAAGGTCGCCGGCACGCGCGAGTTCGTCACCGCCCTGCAGCTCGACACCAAGCTCGACGGCATCCCCGCCTCGGTGCTCGCCGGTGCCCTGCAGCAGGCCCGGGGCGCGCGCCTGGCGATCCTCGACGTCATGGCCGAGGCCATCGGCAGCCCGGACGAGATGTCCGCGCACGCGCCGCGGGTCATCTCGGTCAAGATCCCGGTCGACAAGATCGGCGAGGTGATCGGGCCCAAGGGCAAGATGATCAACCAGATCCAGGCGGACAGCGGCGCCGAGATCACCGTCGAGGACGACGGCACGATCTACATCGGCGCGGCCGACGGTCCCTCGGCGGAGTCCGCCCGCTCGGCGATCAACGCGATCGCCAACCCGCAGATGCCTGAGGTGGGCGAGCGGTACCTCGGTACCATCGTCAAGATCACCAACTTTGGCGCGTTCGTGTCGCTCACCCCGGGCCGGGACGGGCTGCTGCACGTGTCCAAGCTCAAGACGCTGTCGGGGGGCAAGCGGGTGGAGAAGGTCGAGGACGTGCTCACCGTGGGCCAGAAGCTCCAGGTTGAGATCACCGAGATCGACAGCCGCGGCAAGATCAGCCTGTCCCCGAGTGTCGAGGCCGCGGATGCGGCGGAAACCTCCTGACGGCCGCGCCGTGAGCGACGCCTCCACGCCCACCCGTTCCACCGACTCCGCCGGCACAGCGGCTGGTCCGTCTCCAGTCGCTGGTTCGTCTCCAGTCAGTGAGTCCCTGCTGGGCGGCACCGTGCGGCGCACTGTGCTGCCCGGCGGCCTCCGGGTCGTCACCGAGCGTGTCCCCGGGGTGCGTTCCGCGGCGATCGGTGTCTGGGTGGGCGTCGGCTCGCGCGACGAGTCCCCGGTGACCGCCGGCTGCTCCCACTACCTCGAGCACCTGCTGTTCAAGGGGACGCCGAAGCGGGACGCGCTGACCATCAGTGCGTCCCTGGAGGCGGTCGGCGGCGATCTCAACGCGTTCACCAGCAAGGAGTACACCTGCTACTACGCGCGGGTGCTCGACTCCGACCTGCCGCTGGCCGTGGACGTCGTCGCCGACATGGTCACCAGTTCGCTGGTGACCGCGGACGACGTCGAGTCCGAGCGTGGCGTGATCCTCGAGGAGATCGCCATGCACGAGGACGACCCGGGCGACGTGGTGCACGACGTGTTCGCCGAGGCGATGCTCGGCGCCTCGGCGCTCGGCCGGCCGGTGCTCGGCTCGATCGAGTCCATCGAGGGACTCGGCCGCGAGACCATCGCCGACTACTACCACTCGCGGTACACGCCGCCCGCGATGGTCGTCTCCGTCGCCGGCAACCTCGACCACGACCGGGCTCTCGCGCTCGTCGCGGACGCGTTCGGTGACCGGCTCGCGGCCGGCTCCGCGGGAGCGGCGGCGAGCCCTCAGTCCGTGCGTGGCGGGCGGTACGACTACCCGCCGGCGCCGGGCATCGTCGTCTCCGAGCGGCCCACCGAGCAGGCGAACCTGGTGCTGGGCACGGTGGGCATGTCGCGCCATGACCCGCGCCGCTTCGCGCTCGGGGTGCTCACGACGGCGCTGGGTGGCGGGATGAGCTCCCGGCTGTTCCAGGAGATCCGCGAGAAGCGGGGCCTGGCCTACTCCGTGTATGCCTTCGGGTCGCACTTCGCCGACGCCGGGCTGTTCGGCGTCTACGCCGGCTGCGGCCCGCGGCGCGCCGACCAGGTGTTGGAGATCGCCCGGGACGAGGTGCGGGCGATCGCGGAGCGCGGGATCACCGCGGAGGAGCTCGACCGGGCCCGGGGGCAGAGCCACGGCTCGCTGCTGCTGGGCCTCGAGGACACCGGCTCGCGGATGAGCCGGCTCGGCAAGAGCGAGCTCGTCCACGGGGAACTGCTGTCCGTCGACGAGATCATCGCCCGGGTCGACGCGGTGACCCTCGACGACGTCCAGGCGGTCGCGGCCTCGCTGGTCGAGCAGTCCTGGGCGCTGGGGGTCATCGGCCCGTTCGACGATCACGACTTCAGCGCGGCCGTCGCTCGTTGACGGCGCGCGCCCGAGGAGGACAGGCACCATGAGTGAGCGCCTTGCCGTGGGCGTGCTCGGCGCGCGTGGCCGGATGGGTTCGACGGTCTGCGCGGCGGTCGAGGCGGCACCGGACCTGGAGCTCGTCGCCGCGCTGGACGCCGGCGACGACCGGGCCCCGCTCGCCGCCGCGGGCGTCGTCGTCGACTTCACCACCCCGGACGCCGTGCTGGACAACATCCGCTGGTGTGTCGAGGCGGGCCGGCATGTCGTCGTCGGCACCACCGGGTTCGACGACGCGCGGCTCGCGACGGTGCGCGGCTGGCTCGGCGAGGCGCCCAAGGTCGGCGTCGTGGTCGCGCCGAACTTCGGCGTCGCCGCCGTGCTCATGATGATGTTCGCAGCTCGCGCCGCCCGCTTCTTCGACTCCGTCGAGATCGTCGAGCTGCACCATCCGAACAAGGTCGACGCGCCGAGCGGCACCGCTCGGCGCACCGCCGAGCTGGTCGCGCGGGCCCGCACCGACGCGGGTCTGGCTCCGGGCGGCCCGGACGCGACGACCACAGCACTGGACGGCGCCCGCGGCGCCCGGGTGGCCGGGGTGCCCGTGCACGCGGTCCGCCTCACCGGCCTCGTCGCGCACCAGGAGGTGCTGCTCGGCGGGGCCGGTGAGTCGTTGACGCTGCGGCACGACTCGTACGACCGCACGTCGTTCATGCCCGGGGTCCTGCTCGCGGTGCGTCGCGTCGGCGACCGTCCCGGCCTGACCGTAGGCCTGGAGCACCTGCTCGACCTGGACTGAGATCGCAGACTGAGATCCCAGACTGGGATCGCAGGCTGGGATCGCTGGACGCCAGACCGGTCGGGAGACCGACAGGGACGGGAACGGACGACCAGGGCGAGGCCGGTCACATCCGAAAGATAGGTTTCCGGGTGTGGTCGGACACGTTGACCGCCGTCTCCCGGCGGGAACCCGCAGCGTCTACGGTATCGATCTGGGCACGACGTTCAGCTGCCTCGCCCGCGTCTCGGGCTCGGGGGAGCCGCAGATCGTGCCGCTGGCCGACGGAGCCCAGACGCTGCCGAGCGTCGTGCTGTTCGTCGGTGCCGACGACTATCTCACCGGGCAGACCGCCCGCCAGCTGGCCCGCGCCCGGCCAGACGACGTCTGCTCACTGGTCAAGCGGCGGATGGGCGACGGCGACTGGCGGTTCGTCACCCGGGGAGCGGCCTGGTCCGCGCCGGCGGTCAGCGGGCTGATCCTCAAGGCGCTCGTCTCCGACGCGGCGCTGGCCAGCGGCGAGCCGGTCGAGGACGCCGTCATCACCGTCCCGGCGTACTTCGGCGACGAGGAGCGGCGCGCGACGGTTCTGGCCGGCGAGTACGCGGGGCTGCACGTCGTCGACGTGATCAACGAGCCGACCGCCGCCGCGCTGTCCTACGGCTTCGCCCGCTTCGAGATCGGCGGGCGGCGCACCCTCGGCGGGCCGGGCACTGTCGCCGAGGAGGTTGCGCTCGTCTACGACCTGGGCGGTGGGACCTTCGACGTGACGGTCGTCGAGCTCGCCGACCGCCGGGTGTCCGTCGTCGCCATCGACGGTGACCATCAGCTCGGCGGCGCCGACTGGGACGAGAAGATCGTGCTGCTGCTCGGCGACCGGTTCCTTGCCGAGCATCCGGGCGCCTCCGACCCGCTCGACGAGGGCGAGAGCGCGCAGGCCCTGCTGCTCGCGGCCGAGGCCGCCCGCCGGGAGCTGACCGACGCCGAGACCACGACGATTGTCGTCGACCATGCCGGCCGCCGCAGCGAGATCATGTTGACCCGCGACGACCTGGAGTCCCTTACCGCGGGCCTGCTTGACCGGACGGTGGCGCTGACCCGCGCGGCCCGGGACGCGGCGCTCGCGCGGGGGGTTCGCGGCATCGACCGGATCCTGCTTGTCGGCGGAGCGTCGCGGATGCCCGCCGTCGCCCGTCGCCTCGCCGCCGAGTTCGGCGTGCCCGTCGAGCTGACCGATCCGGATCTCGCCGTCGCCCGCGGCGCCGCCCTCTACGGCGAGAAGAAGGCGCTTGAGCGGCTCGTGCTCGCGGATCTGGTGACCCGCGGCCAGCTCGTTGACGGCGCCGGAGTGGACGCCGCCGCCCCCGCCGATCTCGACGCGGCCTGCCGGCGCCTCGCCGACGCGCTCGGGCTGCCCGCCGGGCGGGTGCGCCGCACCGTCGAGGTACAGGTTGTCAACGTGGTGTCCCGTGGGTTCGGGGTGCTGGCGCTCAACCGGTTCGGCGAGCAGGGCGCGGTGTTCCTGGTGCACCGTAACGACCGTCTGCCCGCCGTGGTCCGCCGGTCGTTCGGGACGGTGCGGGACGACCAGGATGCCGTGACCGTGTACATCGTCGAGCAGGCCGGAGGCGTGGAGTCCACCCGGGTGGAGGACAACAAGGTGATAGCCGAAGCGGAGATCACCGGCATTCCGCCCGGCTTCCCCGCAGGCTCGCAGATCCAGATCCTGTTCCGGATGGGCTTCGACGGCATCCTCGAGGTCACCGCCACCCATGAGGGGCTCGCCGACCGGCCGCTGACCGTCCGGGTGGAGACCTCGGCAGCGCTGAGCCAGGCGGACGTGGCCAGGGAGCGCGAGCAGGTCGCCCGGGCGCGGCGCGAGCGCGGCGTCATCCCAGGCTCGTTCGATGCCGGTGCCGCGGGTGACACCGACCGTTCTGGCGGTTCTGGCGGTTCTGGCGGTGCCGGTGGGTCGGGTGGGTCCGGCGGGTTCGGCGATCCTGGCGAGCCTGGCATCGGCGGTTGACGGGAGTGACCATGCGAGCCTTCGACTCCGACGACTACCGGCGCCGGGTGCTCGCCGTGATCCATCGCCGCGGCGGTGCCGAGCACAGCGACCCGTTCGAGATCTACGACATTCCGTTGGACGAGGTCGACATCCTCGACGATGCGGCGGTGCGTGACCGCGTCGCCGAGGTATGGGCGTTCTGGCAGCGTGGGCGCGACCATCCGCGCTACCGCGGCGTCATCATCGGCCTGCTCGAGCGGCACTCCGAGCTGTCGACGGCGCTGGGTGACCGGACGTCCCGTCTCGCTCTGCGTGACCGTGTGGCGGCGGCCCGCTCCGCCCGCGACGACGAGCGCTTCGCCGCCCTCGACGCCGCCGCCTCCCGCCTGGTCGCCCGCTTCGGCGGACTGCCCGCGGACCGGCTGGACGGCCTGCGGGCGTGGGCGGCGACCCAGGGTATCGACGAGGCCGAGTTCGCCGAGCGGGTGCGGCGTCACCGCCTCCTGCCGGCCGACCCCGCCGCCGGGCCGGACCCGAGGCCAAGAGGCGAGGCGATCTCCCCGGCGGTGCTCCGCCAGATCCGCGCCGACCTCGACGAACTGGGCCGGATCACGGCCACCTCGCCACCCCGCAGCCTGTTCGAGCTGCTCGGCGTGCCGCCGGGCACCCCACGGGAGCGGATCCGCTCGGTGCGCGACGCGGCGCTCGCGAGCAACCGCGCGCGCCGGCCGGACCGTCGGCGGGCGCTGCTCGACGACCTGCTCGCCGCGGTCGGCACGCTGCTTGTGGACGGCGATCCGGACGCCTACCTCGACGCCCTCGCCGCCGCCACCACCGAGCGGCTGCGCCCGCGGGTGGCCGCCGCCGTCCTCGTCGAGGACGCCCTGTTGCCGGCGGAGGCCGCGACGCTCGTCGCCGACGCCGAGGCCGACGGGCTGGATCCACACCGCGCCCGCGAGATCGTCCGCGCCCTCGCCCGGGAGCACGGGGTCAGCCCGCCGCGGCTGGCGCCCCCAGGGCGTGCGGTACCCGGGCCGGCAGCGTCCGGGCCGACGGCGTCCGGGTCGACGGCGTCCGGGCCTGTGTTCGGCCGCGAGCGGTCCGGTCGCGGGCCAGGTGCGGAATCCGGCTCCGCCGCCACGGGCGCCCGGGCCGCGGGCGAGTGGCGCGCGGCGGTCTCGCGGGCGCGGGCGGCGCTTCGCGCTGGTCGCCCGGTGGAGGCCGGCGACCACGTCGCCACCGCGCGTGAGCTGGCCGGTGAGACGCTGCCGCCGATCCGGGCGATGGACGATGAGGTCGAGGCCGTGATCCGAGCCGCGGGGGCCCAGTGGTCGCTGCTCGCCCCCCTCGTGGCCGCCGGGCGCTATCAGCAGGTGGTCCCGGCGGTGCGCCGCCTGGTCGAGACCGCGGGTGACGTGCCCGGACCGGGCGGGCAGCTGCCCGGCGAGCTGCTCGCGCTGGCCGAGTCGCGGTGTCAGGCGGCGGACCGGCTGGTCGCCAGTGCCCGCACGGCCGGAACCGACGCGCCCTACCGGACCGAACTGCTCGACGAGGCGCTCGCCCTGGTCAGCGACCACTCCGAGGCGTTGGCCCTGCGCGCCGCTGCCGCACCCGCACCGCCGACGGCGGTGCGGGTGCGCGGTAGCGGCAGCTCGGTGGTGGTGAGCTGGCAGCCATCCGTCACCTCGGGCGAGGTGCGGTACCGGGTTGTCCGGATCGCTCCGGACGGCTCCGCTCGCGCGGTCGGCGTCACCGCGTCGACCAGTCTGGAGGACGGGGGTGCGCCCCGCGGGACGACTCCGGCCTACGAGGTGACTGCAGGGGTGCACGGCGTCTGGTCGGTACCCGCCCGGGTGGACGCCACCGGACGGGCCCAGCCCGCTGTCACGCCGCCTTCGGCCGCTCCGTCTTCGGACGCTCCGACCCGGGGCGTTTCCGCGGCGGCACCGGCCAGCGCGGCGGACGCCCTGGCGCCCCCCTCCGGGCTGACCTGGGCGCAGGGCGTGCTGCGGTGGACCTGGCCGGCTGGCTGCACCGAGATGATGGTTGTCTGCCGGGCGGACGCCCCACCCGAGGGCACGGCCGACCCACGGGCCCAGGCGCGGAAGGTGACCAACACCCGCTACGAGATCGATGGCGGCGCCACCGTGCCGCCGCAGCGCCCGCTGCATGTCGCCCTGTTCGCCTGTGTCCGGCTGGACGGCCGCCTGGCCGTCGCGACGTCGGCGGGCGCGCGGCTGCGGATCGGGTCGTCCGACTGCGAACCGGGCGCAGAATCGATGTGACGGCCGTCTCGGAATTCCTGACCGGCTGGACGCGTGGCGGAAGATGTGGTGTCGCAGGGCGGTGGATTGCTTACGGAAGGCAAAGGGGTGTACTCGTTACCGCGACGCCCGCGCGAGAAGTGACCGGGTGTCGGCCGGCCGACGATTTCTCGCCCTGGATCTGACGAAGCGGGAGGGTGCCGGGGTAAGTCCGACCCGGCGTGTGTACCATGCCCCAAAAGAGGTCGGTGGATCCGGCCGGACCACTGGGGGGTGGCGCTGTGGTGGGGTTGTGTGACCTTTCCCGGCGGGTTCGGTCGCGGCGGTGCTGACCGGTCAGCCGAGCCTGCTGCCGGGTGTGTTTCTCCGATTCGGAACCCGCTCGGCCGGCCAGGCCGGACGGCCTCGTGTGCCCTGTCCGGCACCAGTGGTGAGGCCGGCTGGCGCGGGTCGTGTCCGTGGTGGCAGGCAGGCGCTTTTCAGTGTTCGACACGTTTCACAGCTCCGGGAGCGCTCGACGTGCGTGCGATAGTGACCGGCGGCGCCGGTTTCCTCGGCAGTCACCTCTGCGAACGCCTGCTCGGCGACGGGTATGAGGTCGTCTGCATCGACAACTTCCTCACCGGCCGGCCGGACAACGTCGAGCATCTGCTCGCCGACCCGCGTTTCCGTCTCGTCAAGCGGGACGTCAATGATTTCATTTATGTTTCTGGCCCAGTGGACGTGGTGCTGCACTTCGCGTCCCCGGCGTCACCGATCGATTATCACGAGCTGCCCATCGAGACGCTCAAGGTCGGCTCGCTCGGCACCTTCCACGCTCTCGGGCTTGCCCGGGAGAAGAACGCGCGATTCCTGCTCGCGTCGACGTCCGAGTCCTATGGCGACCCACTGGTCAATCCCCAGCCGGAGTCGTACTGGGGCAATGTGAACCCGGTTGGTCCGCGAAGTGTCTACGACGAGGCGAAGCGTTTCGCCGAGGCGCTCACGATGGCCTACCGCCGCAAGCACGGCGTCGACACCGCGATCGTCCGGATCTTCAACACGTATGGCCCGCGCATGCGGGTGGACGACGGCCGCGCGATCCCGGCCTTCGTCTCCCAGTCGCTGCGGGGGGAGCCCATCACCGTGGCCGGTGACGGGTCGCAGACCAGGTCGATCTGCTACGTCGACGATCTGATCGACGGAATCGTCCGGCTGCTGTACTCGGACCTGCCCGGCCCGGTGAACATCGGCAATCCGCACGAGATGTCGATCCTCGACACGGCGATGCTGGTCCGGGACCTGTGTGGCTCGTCGGCACCGATCACCTTCGTCCCGCGCCCGCAGGATGATCCCTCCGTGCGCCAGCCCGACATCACCGTCGCCCGGACCCAGCTCGGCTGGGAGCCGCGGACCTCGCTGCACGAGGGCCTGACCCGCACGATCTCGTGGTTCGCCGGCCAGCTGACCGGTAGCCCCCAGGTCGTTGCCTGACCCGGTTCCGGCATTCGGGCGGGTCTGCCCCGACCGCGCTCCGCCCGGTCCGTGCCCGCACGGTTCGGCCTCCACGCGTCCGCGTGGCGATGCGGTAAAGGAGCGGATGGGGGATTTCAGCCCGGCGGGCCCGGCTTCGCCGGGTGGCCGCGAGACTGCGATCGGCCCGATTGCAGGGTCGGTGACCGCGCGACCAGGGAGTCATGTTCTCCTGTCCCTGTTGTCTGCGGCAGCGGCGCCGCGGCTCACCTCTCCAGGGTCGCCACTGTCGGGCTCCGCGCCGCCGCGGGGTGTTTGCCCGGAAGAACGGCCGAGGTGACGACGAGGAAAGGGGACACGCAGCGGTGATGTCGACCGACCGGGTCAAGACCATCCTGGTGACCGGAGCAACGGGATTCATCGGTTCGCACACCTGTGTAGACCTGCTTGCGGCAGGGCACCGGGTGATCGGTGTGGACAACTTCCTCAACAGCTCGCCGCGCGCTCTGGACCGCATACGCAAGGTCGCGGATCAGGATCTCGACTTCGTCCGTCTCGACGTGCGCGACCGCGACGCCCTCGGTGGGGTTTTCAGCCGCTGGCAGATCGACGCGGTCGTGCACTTCGCCGCCCGCAAGGCGGTCGGCGAGTCCGTCGAGATGCCCCTGGAGTACTACGACACGAACGTCAACGCGACACTCGGGCTCGTCCGCGTCATGGGTGAGCACGGCGTACGGCGGCTCGTCTTCTCCTCGTCCTGCAGCATCTACGGGGCGGTCGACCGGGTGCCGATCACCGAGGACACCCCGGCCCGGCCGACGAACCCCTACTCACGCACCAAGTGGATGTGCGAGCAGATTCTCGCCGACGTCTGCGTGCAGGACTCGGCGTGGGACATCATCTCGCTGCGCTACTTCAATCCGACCGGCGCGCACCCGTCGGGCCTGCTCGGGGAGGACCCGCGCGGCGTGCCGAACAACGTGATGCCCTACCTCGCGCAGGTCGCGGTGGGCCGGCGCGCGGAACTGGCCATCTTCGGTGACGACTACCCGACCCCGGACGGCACCGGCGTGCGGGACTACATCCACGTCGTCGACCTCGCCGAGGGCCATCGCCTGGCGCTCGACCATCTCGACCACCAGCCTGGCCACCGGGTCATCAACCTGGGTACCGGCACCGGGACGTCCGTGCGGGAACTGCTCGACGCGTTCTCGGCGGCCTGCGGCCGGGAGTTGCCTGCCCGAGTGGTGCCGCGGCGGCCCGGGGACGTCGCCGCCCTGGTGGCCGACCCCACCCTTGCCCGCGAGGCGCTCGGGTGGACGGCCCGACTCGACGTGGCGCGCATGTGCCGGGACGCCTGGGAGTTCCAGCGCCTCAATCCAGCGGGGTACGACGATGAAGAGGGAGCCTGATGAGCACGTCGGACAGCCATGAGGACGCGGCGGACGTCGGGCATCGGCCACGGCTGACGGTCATCGGAACCGGATATCTCGGCGCCACGCACGCGGTCTGTATGGCCGAGCTGGGCTTCGAGGTGCTCGGCGTCGATGTCGACCAGTCGAAGATCGAGCGGCTGTCCGCGGGCGAGATCCCGTTCTACGAACCCGACCTGGCCGATCTGCTGCGTGCGAACCTCGCCTCCGGCCGGCTGCGATTCACCACCTCCTTCGAGGAGATCGCCGAGTTCGGGGACGTGCACTTCGTCTGCGTTGGCACCCCGCAGCGCGTCGACGGCTACGGCGCGGACCTCAGCCACCTCAACTCCGCGATCGAACGGCTCGCGCCCCTGCTGCGCCGCCCCTGCCTGGTGGTCGGCAAGTCGACCGTGCCCGCGGGCACGGCGGCCGGCATCGCCCGCACGCTCGCCCGGCTCGCCCCCGCGAACCACCCGACCGGGCGTGCTCCTGCCACGCCCGGTGCCGCCGTCCTGGCCGCGACCGGAGCGGGCGGCGCGAACGGGCACGGTGCCGGCGCGGACGGTGCGGGCGACGGGGAGTTCGACGCGGACATCGTCCGTGAGCTCGGGGGGGTCCAGCTCGCCTGGAATCCGGAGTTCCTGCGCGAGGGCTTCGCCGTCGCCGACACCCTGCATCCCGACCGTCTGGTGTTCGGCGTGGTCTCGCCGGCCGCGGAGGGCGCGCTGCGGGCGGCGTTCGCCCCCGTGATCGCCCAGGGCGTGCCCGTGATCGTGACCGACTACGCCACGGCCGAGCTGGTCAAGACCGCGGCGAACTCGTTCCTCGCCACGAAGATCTCCTTCATCAACGCGATGGCGGAGGTGTGCGAGGCGGTCGACGCCGACGTGCTGACGCTCGCCCAGGCACTGTCGCACGACGTGCGCATCGGCGGGAACTTCCTGCGGCCGGGCGTCGGCTTCGGCGGCGGCTGCCTGCCCAAGGACATCCGGGCCTTCCAGGCCCGGGCCGACGAGCTCGGGGTTGGCGCCGCGCTGCGGTTCCTGCGCGAGATCGATGAGATCAACAACCGGCGCCGCGACCGGGTCGTCGACCTCGTCGCCGCCGCGCTCGACGGCAACCTGGCCCACCGCCGGCTGCTCGTGCTCGGCGCCGCGTTCAAGCCGAACTCCGACGACGTGCGCGACTCCCCGGCGCTCGCCGTCGCCGACCTGCTCGCCCGGACCGGCGCGGAGGTCACCGTGGTCGACCCGGTGGCGACGCACAACGCCCGGCGCGCGCTGCCGCACGTCACCTACAGCGACTCGGTCGAGGCGGTGGCCGCGGGTGCCGACGGGGTCGTGCTGCTCACCGAGTGGCGCGAGTTCGCCGAGCTCGACCCCGTCCGGCTGGGCCCGCTGGTCCGCCGCCGGGTGGTCGTCGACGCGCGCCACGCGCTCGACAGCGACCGCTGGCGCCAGGCCGGCTGGGTCTACCTGGCACCCGGCCGGCCCACTGGGACCATCCCCAGCTCGGTGCCGGAGCAGCGGCCGCGGGTCGGTTCCGCCGACCCCGCCGGGGCCGACGCCGTCACCGTGACGCACGACCCTGCCGTCGCCGGGATTGAGACGCCCGTCGGCCGTCCGTCCTGACTCCACCGCCCGGCTGGGACGGATCGCCGACGGCGGCGTCCCGGCCGGGAGAATCGGATGATCCGCGGAGTAGGGTGCACGCATGTCTCCTCTGACGCGCCCTCGGGTGCCAGCCCGGCATCGGGTGATCGACCGACATCGGTGAGTGCCGGCCCGCGCTGCGTTCCCACGCGCCCGGGGCGGCGTACGCCCACCCGATCGAGATCGATGAGGAGAACTCCCGGCGATGAGTGACGCGCCGATCGTCCGTCCCCTGCCCGTCAGCGGCTTTCCGGAATGGCTGCCGGAGGTCCGGATCGTCGAGCAGCGCTGGCTCGACACGATCCGGGCCATCTTCGAGCGGTACGGCTTCTGCTCGGTGGAGACGCCGTCCGTCGAGGCCCTCGACGTGCTGTTGGCCAAGGGGGAGACCTCTCAGGAGGTCTACACGCTGCGCCGTCTGCAGGCCGACGCCGACGACGACAGCGCCCGCCTCGGCCTGCACTTCGACCTCACGGTGCCGTTCGCCCGCTACGTGGCGGCGCACTTCAACGAGCTCGTCTTCCCGTTCAAGCGCTACCAGATGCAGCGGGTGTGGCGGGGGGAACGGCCCCAGGAGGGCCGCTTCCGCGAGTTCACCCAGTGCGACATCGATGTCATCAACGTCGACCGGGTGCCCCTGCACTTCGATGCCGAACTGCCCCGGATCGTGCACGAGGTCCTCACGACCCTCGGTGTGCCGCCGTGGACGCTCAACATCAACAACCGCAAGGTCCTGCAGGGCTTCTACGAGGGGATCGGCATCGGTGATCCGCTGGCAGTGATCCGGATCGCCGACAAGATCGACAAGATCGGTGCCACCGGGGTGGCGGACCTGCTCGCGACCCAGGCCGGCCTCGACGCGGCCCAGGTGCGGGCCTGCCTCGATCTGGCCGCGATCCGGGTGTCCGGTTCCGGGGTCGTCGACGAGGTCCGGCGCCTCGGGGTCAAGGGCGAGCTGCTCGACGAGGGCCTCGACGAGCTCGCCGCCGTGCTCGACGACCTCGCGGACCTGCCCGCGGGCAGCGTCGTCGCGGACCTGTCGATCGCCCGCGGTCTCGACTACTACACCGGAACCGTCTACGAGGCGAAGTTCGTCGACTGGCCCGACTTCGGCAGCATCTGCTCGGGCGGGCGCTACGAGAACCTGGCCGGCTCGTTCATTCGTCGCAGCCTGCCCGGGGTCGGTATCTCCATCGGCCTGACCCGCATCTTCGCCAAGCTTTTCGCCGAGGGGCTGCTGACCACCGGGCCGGCGAGCCCCGCGGACGTGCTCGTCGTCATCCCGAGTGCCGAGCGCCGGGCGCAGGCCCTGGCCGCCGCCGGCGCCCTGCGCGCCCGTGGCCTGAAGGTGGAAACCTACCACCAGGCCGACAAGCTGCAGAAGCAGATCCGCTACGCGTCTCGCAAGGGCATCGGCCACGTGTGGTTCCCACCGTTCGCCGACGACCGCGCCCACGAGGTGAAGAGCATGGCGACCGGCGAGCAGACCGCCGCTGACCTCGACACCTGGACGCCGCCTCCCGCCGCCGACGCGCCGACCGCCTGAGCTTCCGGCTGCCTGCGCTCCTGGTTGCCTGAGCTGGCTGACCCGGAGGCCACCCGGATGCGCGCGGCGGGTGTGCCGCCGCGCCATCGCGGGAGGGCTGCCCGCCGCGGCGTGGCTGGCCGGCCGGGGACTGACGGGGGCGGAGATCTCCGGCCGGACCGTGCCACGCCGCGAGGACGGGCGCTGTGACGCCGCCCCGTTGGGGATCGGTTGGGCGTCCATCTCCGGTGTACCACGGGTTCCCGGGAGGCCAATCCCCGCGCGCCAGCCGCGTAACCGGACGGGTAAGTGGATGCCGACACCGACGGCGTTGGGCGATTGCGGGGCTGCCGGACTGATTGCGGGGCTGCTCGACTGGTTGCGGGGCTGCCTGGGGGTTGCTGGGCCGCTTGACGGATTGCCGTTCCCCCGCGGCCGAGATGACCCCCGCCCTACCGCATCGAGCTCGGTGGGTTACGCGACCAGGCCCGCTCTCGCCGCCGAAACCTTTGCATCCCGCATCGACTTCGGAGCAACTGGCCACGGCGTGGGACCATGGCGGCTGCCTTGCCGCCTACCAGCCCGCCATCTAAGCCACGGGGCGTAGTCGAGGGGCTCGGCTGCCACCCGGATCGCCCGACCCCCATCGCTTCGATCCCCCTCGCCCCTGCGGCGGAACGCCCGGATAGCACATGTTTCCGGTCCGTCAGGGTCGCTGATAGGGCCAAGCTCACCTGTGCGCACCACGGTGAACTGCTCGACGATGTGAATCAGGTTCGCGCGCCGCTCTGCCTCGAAGTCCTCCCCCGGATCATCTCCGACTTCTCGGTGCCCCACCCAGGGAGGGAACTGGCAACGACAACCAGATGGCGGAATCATGACAGCGGCCTCGGACCGGCCACCTAACGTGGCGGCGGTCCGATTCCCGAGGTCCTTCGGCGTCCGCGCCGGCGAGCGCAACGGAGTGCGGCCGGTGCGGGGAGCTGCCCGTGCCGGCGCGACCGCGGCAGGCGCTGCCGGGCGCGCGCGAGCTGAGGGGGGCGCTTCGGGCGCGACGGGTTGCGGTCATGCCAGCACGGTGGCGCAGCGAGGCGTGGCGTCGCGTGGCCAGCCGCTTCGCCGGATCCGCCGTGGGCCGGGGCAGGCGCGGGATCGTCGGGTCCGGGGTACGCCACCCCCGCCGGGACGTCTACCGTGGACGAGGTCCGATGGAGAAGCCTCGGCCGATGGAGGTGGCAGTGTCGCAGCCGGTGCCCGAGCATTCCACGGCGTCCCAGCAGGTGCCCAGGCAGGCGCCGGCGGGGATCGCGTCGGCCCGCCTGCGGGTCCAGGTGATCGCGAAGACGGAGTTCCTCCCGCCGGCGGACGTGCCCTGGAGCACCGACGCGGACGGTGGGCAGGCGCTGGCGGAGTTCGCCGGGCGGGCCTGCTACCAGAGCTGGAGCAAGCCGAATCCGGCCACCGCGACGAACGCCGGGTATCTGCGGCACATCCTCGATGTCGGGCACCTGTCCGTCCTGGAACACGGCACGGTCTCGCTCTACATCACGGGCGTGTCCCGCAGCCTCACCCACGAGCTGGTCCGTCACCGGCACTTCTCCTACAGCCAGTTGTCTCAGCGCTACGTCCCGGAGCGGGATGCGGCCGTCGTCGAGCCCGAGGTCGTCGCCTCCGACCCGGAGTTGCACGCGCTGTTCCAGGAGGCCGCCGCGGCCTCGCTGGAGGCGTACGGACGGCTGCTGGAGGGGTTGGAGAAGCGCTTTGCGGACGTGTCCGCGCCCACGTCCCGGCGCAAGCAGGCGCGCCAGGCCGCCCGGTCGGTGCTGCCGAACGCGACCGAGACGCGGATCGTCGTCACCGGCAACTACCGGGCCTGGCGGCACTTCATAGCCATGCGCGCGAGCGAGCACGCGGACGTGGAGATCCGCGGGCTGGCCGTGACGATCCTGCGCGAGCTGCGCGAGGTGGCGCCGAACATCTTCGCCGACTTCCGTGTCTCGACGCTGGACGACGGCACCGAGGTCGCCTCCAGCCCCCTCGTCGGCGAGGGCTGAGTTCCCGGCCGGGGCCGAGGCAGGTCCCACGGAAAGCGTCCGACCCATGATCGTTCTGGTCGTGAACAGCGGATCATCGAGTCTCAAGCTGCGCGTCATCGGCCCGGTCGACGAGCTGCTCGCCAGCCGTGATCTGGACGCGCCCGCCGGCCGCCCGCACCCGGACGATCTCGGCGCCGCCCTCGGCGAGCTCGCCCGGACCGCCGCGGCCGCCGGCACGCTGGCGGCGGTGGGGCATCGGATCGTGCACGGCGGTACGGAGTTCACCGCGCCGGTGCCGGTGGACGAGCGGGTCGCCGACCGGCTGCGCGCGCTGACGTCACTGGCGCCGCTGCACCAGCCCGCCGCGCTAGACGCGTACGACCTGGTCCGCGCCGCGCTGCCGGACGTGGCGCACATCGCCTGCTTCGACACCGCCTTCCACAGCCAGCTGCCCGCGGCGGCGGCCACGTACGCGCTGCCCGCCTCCTGGCGGGAGCGGTACGGCGTGCGTCGCTACGGCTTCCACGGTCTCGCGCACGCCCACGCCTCCCGGCGGGCGGCCAGGCTGACCGGCGCCCGCCGGATCGTGACCTGCCACCTGGGCTCGGGAGCGTCGCTCGCCGCCGTGCTGGACGGAGTGAGCGTCGACACCACGATGGGCTTCACCCCGCTGGAGGGGCTGGTCATGGGCACCCGTTCCGGCAGCGTCGACCCCGGCGCGCTGCTGTGGCTGCAGACGCGGGCGGGCCTGTCGGCGGGCGAGCTCACGGACGCGCTGTTCCACGAGTCCGGCCTGCGTGGCCTCGCCGGCACGGCGGACATGCGCGACGTCGAGGCGGGCGCGCGGTCCGGCGACCCCGTCCGGACGCTGGCGCTGGAGGTCTACCTGCACCGCCTGCGTGGGCAGATCGCCGCGATGGCCGCGGCCCTCGGCGGCCTGGACGCCCTGGTGTTCACCGGCGGGGTCGGAGAGAACTCGCCTGGCGTGCGGGCGGGCGCAGCGGCGGGTCTGGGCTTTCTGGGCGTGGCGCTGGACCCGGAGCGCAACGCGGCGGCGCCAGCCGGCGACGACCCGGACCGGGAGATCGGCGTGCCCGGGGCGGACGTGCGCACGCTCGTCCTGGCGGCCCGGGAGGATCTGGAGATCGCCCGCGGCGCCCGTTCCGTGGTGGGTCGTCGCGGAGGGTGAACGGAAGTCAGGTCGGGGCGTCCGGTAATGTCCTGATCTGTGACCATCGCCTCTCGTCCCGGTGACGCCACCGGTGCGTGGCGTGGCGGTCGGCGGTGAGCGGCCGGCGCGGCGGGCCCGGCCCGATCCGCCGGCTGAACCCGACCCGGTGGACCCGGCGCGACGACGCCGACCACGCCCCCGTCCTCGACCTCACCGACGTGGACGAGGTGACGATGACGCTGCTCGCCCCGCCCGTGCCCTACCGCGGGTTGCGCCGCCGCGTGGTCGACCACTTCACCATCCTCAGCGCCAACCGGTGCCGGCTCGCCCGGCCGGTCAACTGGGGCCCGCTGGACGCCGTGCTGGGCGAGATCGTCCCTGTCGCCGGCGCCGGCCGGGTGAACACCATGGGCCGGCTGCCGTCCGAGGTGATGGTGTTGCTGCCCGTCTCGACGCTGCCCAAGCGCGCGTTGGTGGCCTTCGACCTCACCGGCCCCGGCGGCTCCGACGCCCACCTGATGCCCTACAGCACGTCCGTCACCATCCAGGGCAACCTGATCGCCGGGCTGGCCGAGGCCCTGGGCGTGCCCCTGTCCCAGGACGCCCGCCGCGTCGTCGACGCGATCTCCCGGTTCCGGCCGGGCCAGCTGTCGGGCAACTACCCGCACCTGGCCGCGACGCGCGGGCGCCCGCTGCGGCTCGAGGCCATCCGTGCCTACCTGGACCAGGAGGCGGACCTCTCCGTCACCATGGACACGCTCCGTGCCGCGGTGGCGCCAGTTGCTGCATCCCGCGGCCGTGACCGATGTCGACTCGGGCAGCACGGTCAGCCACCACGTCAGCATCGGGACCGACGACACCAGCATCGAACTGGACACGCCGGTGATGGTCGACCTGTTCGGCGATCCGGTCGAACGGACGTTCATCGAGGACGTCCAGCGCAATCGCGAGGTCTACGCCTTCTACACCACCGATGGCCGGCGTCCCACCCGCGCCCGGTTGATCGTGGGACTCAGCGTGTCCGCGGACGTGTCCCGGGTGACCGGGGCGATCTGTGTGCTGATGGCGCTGACGGTCGGGCTGTCCGCGTATCCGGTCGGGCTCGCTCCCGACGCGGTGGCGGTGATCACGCTGCCGTCGTCGTTCGCGGCGACACTTCTGCTCACCCGGGAACGCAGCAGCCTGGCTGCCTGGGTGCTGGGGCCGGTGAAGTCAACCCTGCTCGCGCTTCTGGTCGCGCTCGCGGTGCTGGCCGGGCTGCGGGCGGCCGGCTGGCACGCTCCGCACGACGCCGGGCCCCTTCCCGCCGTCGGTGGCCGGCCGGTGCCGGCGCGCCTCGCCGCGCCCGCCGCGCCCGGCGGTCACGGAGAGATTCTCGCCGGCGTCCCCGAGACGCTCGGCGGCGGTACTCTGAAGGTCCTGTAGCGGTGGACGGGACGGTGGCGGATGCCGAAGAACTACGGCCCGGGTGTTGCCTTCGGCGCCCCGCGTGCCGGTGGGCTGCGATCGCTGGTACGTCTCGGCCGTCGGGAGCTGTGGTTGCGGCTGGACCGCAACATGCTGGTCGCGGGAGATCGCGGGGCGAAAGCCGGGCGCAGGTCGCCCGGCCGGGTACCCGGATCCGCGCGGGCGCACTGAGCCCCTGCGGGCGTACTGAGTCGTTCCGTCCTGGTTCCGCTGCCTGTGACGGTGCCCCTGCGGGCACCGGCGCGCGGTCCCGGGTGGGTGGTGGTTGCGGGGTCGGGCGGGGTACGCCGTGCGGTGCCGTGGCCGGCGCTGGCGTCGCGGCGGCTCGGTCCGCGGTGACCTGTCCGGGTGCGGGCTGGCCGGCGTGGCCGGTCCGGCCCGGGCGACGGACGATGGTGCCGTGTGCTCGCACGCGCGGCGCCGGGTGGTGACGGTTGAGTTCTGTTCGGTATCCCGGCGGTTCGTCGCCGACCGGGAGAGACGATGTCGGAGGTGCGCTCTAGCGTGACCGGTATGTCAGTGTTGCCGCCGGCGCCGTTCGGGCGCATGGCCACGGCGATGATCACGCCGTTCCAGGCGGACGGCGCTCTGGACGAGGTGGGCGCGGCGCGTCTCGCCGAGTACCTGGTGGACGTGGGCAACGACGCGCTCGTGGTCAACGGCACCACCGGGGAGTCGCCCACCACGAGCGACGCGGAGAAGGCCAGGCTGGTCCGGATCGTCGTCGAGGCGGTCGCCGACCGGGCCCGGGTCGTCGCCGGCGTCGGGACCAACGACACCGCCCACACCATGGAGCTCGCCCGGGCCGCCGAGGCCGCGGGCGCCCACGGGCTGCTCGTGGTGTCGCCCTACTACAGCAAGCCCCCCCAGGCCGGCCTCATCCGGCACTTCACCACGGTGGCCGATGCCACCGGGCTGCCCGTGATGATCTATGACATCCCGGGTCGGACGGGGGTGCCGGTCGCCACCGAGACGCTGGTCCGCCTCGGCGACCACCCGCGCATCGTCGCCGTCAAGGACGCCAAGGACGACCTCGCCGCCTCCTCCTGGGTACTGGCGCGGACCGACCTCGCCTACTACTCCGGTACCGACGTGCTCACCCTGCCGCTGCTGGCGGTGGGCGGCTGTGGCGTCGTCAGCGTCGTCTCGCACGTGGCGACCGGGGCGATCCGGGCGATGATCGAGGCGTTCGACGGCGGCGACCCGCGCCGGGCGAACGCCCTGCACCGCGGCCTGCTGCCCGCGTTCGAGGGCATCTTCCGCAGCCAGGGCGTGATCCTCACCAAGGCGGCGCTGGCGCTTGCGGGCCTGCCGGCCGGGCCGGTGCGGGCACCCCTGGTCGACGCGACGCCCGTGGAGGTCTCCCGGCTGCGGGCGGATCTCGCCGCGGCCGTTCTGGACGTCGCCGGTCCGCCGGAACCGGTCGGCGCCCCCCCGCGCCGGACCTCGCCGGCCGGGTTCGCCGTCGCCACGGCGGGGGAGGCCTCATGAGCCACCCGCACCCCGACTACGGACCCCCGCCGCCGCTGCGCGCGGACGGCCTGCGCATCATCCCGCTCGGCGGCCTCGGCGAGATCGGCCGCAACATGACGGTCTTCGAGCACGCCGGCCGCCTGCTGATCGTCGACTGTGGTGTGCTGTTCCCCGAGGACGTGCAGCCCGGCATCGACCTGATCCTGCCGGACTTCACCGCGATCCGGGACCGGCTCGACGACATCGACGCGGTCATACTCACCCACGCCCACGAGGATCACATCGGCGCCGTCCCCTACCTGCTGCGTGAGCGCCGGGATATCCCGATCATCGGTACCCGGCTGACCCTCGCGCTGCTCGGCGCCAAGCTCGCCGAACACCGGATCAAGGCGATCACGCAGGAGATCCGTGAGGAGGAGCGGCACACCTACGGGCCGTTCGCCTGCGAGTTCTTCGCGGTCAACCACTCGATCCCGGACGCCGTCGCCGTCGCCATCCGCACCGAGGCCGGCCTCGTGCTGCACACCGGCGACTTCAAGATGGACCAGCTCCCGCTCGACGGCCGGCTCACCGACCTCGGTGGCTTCGCCCGGCTCGGCCGGGAGGGCGTGGACCTGCTGCTGTCCGACTCGACCAACGCCGAGGTCCCCGGGTTCGTCCCCTCCGAGCGGGAGATCGCCCCGGTGCTCGACGGGGTGTTCCGGGAGGCGAACCGGCGGATCATCATCGCCTGCTTCGCCAGCCACATGCACCGTGTGCAGCAGGTGCTCGACGCCGCCGAGGCCCACGGCCGGTCGGTCTGCTTCGTCGGCCGCTCGATGGTGCGCAACATGGGCGTGGCCCGGGACCTGGGCCTGCTGCGGGTGCCGCCCGGCCTCATCGTCGACGCCCGCGACATCGACTCGTTGCCCGACCGCAACATCTGCCTGATCTCCACGGGATCGCAGGGCGAGCCGCTGTCCGCGCTGTCCCGGATGGCCAACCGCGACCACCAGATCCGCATCCAGGCCGGCGACACGGTCGTGCTCGCGTCCAGCCTCATCCCCGGCAACGAGAACGCGGTGTTCCGGGTCATCAACGGCCTGACCCGCCACGGGGCCAGGGTCGTGCACAAGGGGGTGGCGAAGGTGCACACCTCCGGCCACGCCGCGGCGGGGGAGCTGCTCTACGTCCTCAACGCCACCCGGCCCTCCAACGTGATGCCGGTGCACGGGGAGTGGCGTCACCTACGGGCACACGCCAGGCTCGCCGAGGCCACCGGCGTGCCCGCCGACCACGTCGTGCTCGCCGAGGACGGCATGGTCATCGACCTGATCGACGGCCGGGCGCGGATCACCGGCGTGGTCCCCTGCGGGTACGTCTACGTGGATGGCGCGGCGGTCGGCGATGTCGGCGAGCCGAGTCTGAAGGACCGGCGCATCCTCGGTGAGGAGGGCTTCATCACGATCACGGTCGTGGTGGATTCCGCCGCCGGCAAGGTCGTCGTGGGCCCCGACCTGTCCGCGCGTGGGTTCACCGACGCGCCCGGTACCTTCGACTCGGTCGCGAAGCTCATCAGCGACGCGCTCGCCGACGCGATGCGCGGTGGGATGAACGACGCCTCCGCCCTGCAGCAGCTCGTGCGCCGCACGGTCGGCCGGTGGGTCAACGAGAACTACCGCCGCCGCCCGATGATCGTGCCGGTGGTCCTGGAGGTCTGAGCGGTGCCGTTGCGCGGCGCGCCCGGTTCGTCGGGGTTGCAGCGACTCGGCCCCCGGCCTGTGTAGCGTTTCGATGGTGGCCACACGGACTAGTGGCGCGCGGACGCGTGCGCAGACGGGGACGGCCACGGCCCGGCCGGGGGGCGGTGGACGTCAGGGTGCCGCGCGTGCGCGCGGTGGGCCCGGCGGGTCCGGAGGATCCGCCGGGCGAGCGGGCTCGGGCAGCCGTTCCGGCGGCTCGGGCGCGCGGTCGAACGCGGGCGCTCGGGCCCGGGGACCGCGCCGCCCGGCGGCGCGGGAGCGCCGGGCGCCGCTGTCCCTGCTGATCGGTCAGGTGGTGGTCCGCTCGGTCTACCGGGTGTGGATGGCCGCCGCGACGCTGCTCGGCACGGCGCTGCGCCGGACCGGGCGCGGTGCGCGGGACCTGCGGATAGATCCCGCCCACCGGCGTGATGGTCTGGGGCTCGCCGCGTTCGGCGGGGCGCTGCTGTCCGCCGTCGCGGTGTGGTTCTCGGCGGCCGGGCCGGTCGGCTCCTTCATCGCCGCCGTGCTGGAGCTCTGCGTCGGCGCGGGCGCGTGGGCGCTGCCGCTGTTCGGCTTCGGCGCCGCGTGGCGGCTGGTGCGCTCACCAACCGATCCGGACAGCCGCGGGCGGGTGGTGATCGGCTGGGCGGCGACCGCGGTCGGCGCGCTGGGCGTGGTGCACATCGTCCGCGGCCTGCCCGACTTCAGCGACGGCGTGGCCAGGGTGCGAGGCGCCGGCGGCCTCGTCGGTCTGGTCGGTGGGCTGCCGCTGGCGAGCGCCGTGACGCCGTTCCTCGCCGTTCCGCTCCTGCTGCTGCTGACCGGGTTCGGCCTGCTGGTGATCACCGCGACGCCGATCCGGCAGGTTCCCGAGCGGCTGACCGCCTTCCTGGAGCGGCTCACCGTCGGGGTGCGCGATCCGGCGGGCCAGGACGGCTACGACGAGTACGACGACGAGTTCGGCGACGAGCGGGCCGGCGACCACGACGGTGCCGAGGGCGATCCCGACGGTGATCGGCAGGCAGGCGCCAGTGGCAGGTCGGGCCGCCGATCCCGGGGCGCTCGGGTCGGTGCCGCCGCCGACGGCACCGCGTCGGCGGGGAACGGGCCCGGTGGCCCGGACGTGTACGACGTCGACGCGGATCAGGCGGACGACGGCCGTGCGCGCCGCAGGTCACGGCGCGCGAGTTCGGCGGCCCGGCGGTCCGGCGGCGATCCCGCGGCGGACGGTGCCGACGACCTGACGCTCGACCTGTTCGGCGAGGTCGCCGGGCCCGAGGCCGACACGGGCTACGCCAGCGACGACGCCGACCCCGATGCCGGTCTCGGCGCCGACCCCGACAGTGACGCCGACGACGGGGCTGGCGCGGGGGCTGGCGCGGCCTCGGCAGGCCCGGCGCGCCGCGGCGGGCGAGCCCGGGTGGCCCGTGCCAGCTCCGGCGCGGCGGACACGGCGACCGGCAGGCCCGGCCCGGGCTCCCCGGACGCGGCCGACCAGATCGAGCACCTCGTCCCGCCGACCGACGGCGACTACGCGCTGCCCTCGCCGACGCTGCTGCGCTCGGGCACCCCGCCGAAGGTCCGCTCCGCGGCCACCGACGCCGTGATCGCGTCCCTCACGGACGTGTTCAGCCAGTTCAAGGTGGATGCCAGGGTCACCGGTTTCACCCGGGGGCCGACGGTCACCCGGTACGAGGTGGAGCTGGGCGCGGCGGTCAAGGTCGAGCGGATCACCCAGCTGGCGAAGAACATCGCCTACGCGGTGAAGAGCCCGGACGTGCGGATCATCAGCCCGATCCCGGGCAAGAGCGCGGTCGGCATCGAGATCCCGAACACCGACCGCGAGCTGGTCTCGCTCGGGGACGTGCTGCGCAGCGGCGAGGCGCTGTCGAACGCCCATCCGCTGGTCGTCGGGCTCGGCAAGGACATCGAGGGTGGTTACGTGCTCGCCAACCTGGCGAAGATGCCGCACATCCTCATCGCCGGTGCGACGGGTGCCGGCAAGTCGACCTGCATCAACACGCTGATCACCTCCGTGCTCGCGCGGGCGACGCCCGACCAGGTGCGGATGGTGCTCGTCGACCCCAAGCGGGTGGAGCTCACCAGTTACCAGGGCATCCCGCATCTGATCACGCCGATCATCACGAACCCGAAGAAGGCGGCCGACGCACTTCAGTGGGTCGTCAAGGAGATGGAGAACCGGTACGAGGACCTGGCCGCCTGCGGGGTGCGCCATGTCGACGACTTCAACCGCAAGGTCCGTGCCGGGGAGATCGTCGCCCCGCCCGGCTCCGAGCGCGTGTACGTCCCATACCCGTACATCCTGGCGATCGTCGACGAGCTCGCCGACCTGATGATGGTCGCCCCGCGCGACGTCGAGGACGCGATCTGCCGGATCACGGCGATGGCCCGGGCGGTCGGCATCCATCTGGTGCTCGCCACCCAGCGCCCGTCGGTGGACGTGGTGACCGGTCTGATCAAGGCGAACGTGCCGTCCCGGCTGGCGTTCGCGACCGCGTCGCTGGCGGACAGCCGCACGATCCTCGACCAGGCCGGCGCGGAGAAGCTCGTCGGCCTCGGCGATGCGCTGTTCCTCCCGATGGGGGCGAGCAAGCCGGCCCGCATCCAGGGCGCGTTCGTTTCCGAGGACGAGATCGCCGCCATCGTCGACCACACGAAGGAACAGGCCCCGCCGGCCTTCCGCGAGGACGTGTTCGAGGGCGGCGGCGAGGCGAAGAAGGAGACCGACGAGGAGATCGGCGACGACATGGCCCTGTTCCTGCAGGCCGTCGAGCTCGTCGTGAGCACCCAGTTCGGCTCCACCTCGATGCTGCAGCGCAAGCTGCGTGTCGGGTTCGCCAAGGCCGGCCGGCTGATGGACCTGATGGAGAGCCGGGGCATCGTCGGTGCCAGCGAGGGCTCGAAGGCCCGTGATGTCCTGGTCATGCCGGACGAGCTCGAGGGCCTGCTCACAACACTACGTGCTGGCTAGCGGCCTCTCCGTCACGGATGGAAAGCGTTGATACCGGGGTGAAGGGGGCGCGGCGGAGGGTATGCCCGACGCGGCGACGGGCCCCCCGAACCCGGTGGAACCTCCGTGCCGGGTGGGCCCTGGCGGGTAGGTCCGCGCTTTCGGGGACGGGTCGCGGACCGTAAACTTCGGGTGCGTGCCTGCTCGGCAGGCAGTAATGAAACGGGTGCGGAGGTCGCTCATGCAGTCCGTGAACGATCCCCAGCCGGCAAGCGCCGGCGCCCTGCTCGCCGCGACCCGCCGCGAGCGGGGCCTGACCGTGGACGAGGTCAGCGCGCGCACCAGGGTCCGCGCGAGCCTGATCGAGCAGATCGAGCGGGATGACTACTCGCACTGCGGCGGCACCGTGTATGCCCGCGGCCATCTGCGCAGCATCGCCGGTACCCTCGGCCTCGACCCGGGCCCGGTCCTCGCCGCGTACGACGCGTCACACGAGTCGCTGACCGGGCCGGTCCTCGTGGTGCCGCCGGGCGAGTTCGACCCACTGCGCGGGGGGCCCGGTCGGCGTGGCGGTGCTGGCGGTGGCGGCGGGTTCCGGTGGGGCACGGCGATGATCGTGTCGCTCGCGGTGGTGTGCCTCGTCGCCGTCGTGCTCCTGCTGCTGCCGGACTCGGGCTCCTCGGGCGACTCGTCGCCGTCGTCCCGCCAGCAGGCGAGCGCGGCCCCGAGCGCGCCGCCCGCACCCGTCACGCTCGCCCCCACGCCGTCGGCCACTCCCGTCCCGACGACCCTGAACGTGGTGCTCGCCGCGAAGGACGGGCAGAGCTGGCTGGAGGTGCGGGACGACGCCCGGCACGTGCTGCTCTCCCAGATGCTGAACTCGGGTGACTCGCGCACGGTCACCGCGCCGGGCGCCCTGCACATCCGGCTCGGCAACGCGGGCGCGGTCGACGTGTCCTGTAACGGCCGAAGCCTCGGGCCCTCCGGCGGCCCGGGACAGGTGGTGACGATCACGGTCAGTCTGGCCGCGTCCGGCAGCTGCGAGGTCGGGCAGGATGGCCGCAGCCCGCTCACCGCGGCCACCGCGCCCAGCGTGCTTCCGTCCGCCGGCGCTACCCGCCTCGACTGAGTCGGCGACAGCCGGAGCGGGCGCGGTCTCGTGCCGAAGCCGGCCGGGAGCCGGGGCCGGAGTCCGGCCGAGCCGTCCGCGGTGGCCGTCCCTCATGCCGGGCTGATGCGGCGCCGCCCGGCGGCGTCCCGGTAGCCTGACCTCGTGTCGACACGCCTCCCTCGCCGGGTAGCTCTGGTCACGCTCGGTTGCGCCCGCAATGAGGTGGACTCGGAGGAGCTGGCCGCCCGGCTCGCGACCCAGGGCTTCGAGCTGGTCGACGAGGCCGCCGACGCTGACGCCGTTGTGGTCAACACCTGCGGTTTCGTCGACGCTGCCAAGAAGGACTCGATCGACGCGCTGCTCGCCGCGGACGGCCTGCGCGCCTCGGCGCGGGCCGGCGAGCCCGGGGATGGTGGCGCCGTCGGCGCGGCCGGATCTGGCGGCGTGGGGGAGCGTGGCGGGCCGCGGGCGGTCGTGGCTGTCGGCTGCCTGGCCGAGCGATACGGCCGCGAGCTGGCCGACACCCTGCCCGAGGCCGACGCGGTGCTCGGTTTCGACGCCTATCCGACCATCGCCGAGCACCTCGAAGCGGTGCTCGGCGGCGCGACCGTGCCGGCGCACGCCCCGCGTGACCGGCGTACCCTGCTGCCGATCACGCCGGTGGAGCGTGGCGTCGCGGCCGGCGGCGCGGTGCACGTTCCGGGGCACGGCGCCGCGCCCGCCGGCACGGCCGGATCGGCGTCCGGGCCCGTGCGCCGCCGGCTGACCGCGGGCCCGGTGGCTCCGCTGAAGATCTCCAGCGGGTGTGATCGGCGGTGCGCGTTCTGCGCGATCCCGTCCTTCCGCGGCTCCCACGTCTCCCGGCCGGCCGAGGACGTGCTTGCCGAGGCCGAGTGGCTGGCCGGCCAGGGCGCGCGCGAGCTGGTGCTGGTCAGTGAGAACTCCACCTCCTTCGGCAAGGACCTCGGCGACCTGCGCGCCCTGGAGAAGCTGCTGCCACAGCTGGCCGCCGTCCCCGGCATCGTCCGCGTGCGCACGGTCTACCTGCAGCCGGCCGAACTGCGCCCATCACTGCTCGAGGTGCTGCTGACGACGCCGGGCCTCGCCCCCTACCTGGACCTGTCGTTCCAGCACGCCAGCCCGGACCTGCTGCGCCGGATGCGCCGCTTCGGTGGCGCCGAGCACTTCCTCGACCTGCTGCGCCGCGGTCGGGAGCTGCTGCCCGAGCTCGGCGCACGCTCGAACGTCATCGTCGGCTTCCCCGGCGAGACCGATGCCGACCTCGATATCCTCGCCGACTTCCTGGTCGACGCCGAGCTCGATGCGGTCGGCGTGTTCGGCTATTCCGACGAGGAGGGCACCGAGGCTGTCGGCCTGCCCGGCAAGCTGGCAGACGGTGAGATCGACGAGCGCCGCGCGCGCATCACGGACCTCGTCGAGCAGCTCACCGCCGAGCGGGCGGAGCGGCGGATCGGCAGCCGCGTCCAGGTCCTCGTGGAGGAGATCACCGACGGGCTGGCCCACGGCCACGCCGGCCATCAGCAGCCCGACGCCGACGGGTCGTGCGTGGTGCGGCTGCTGGCCGGCACCGGCCCGGGCGGGCCGCTGGTCGGGGTCGGTGACCTCATCGAGGCCCAGGTGGTCGCCACCGAGGGAGTGGATCTGGTCGCCGAGCTCACCGCCGTGCTGGACCCTGTCGTCCGGCCCGCGGGCGAGCGGGGCAGGCCGGTGTCCGCCCCGCCCGGATCCGGACCCGCCGCCCTCTCGCCGTCGCCGTGGGCCGCCACGCCGCCGCCGTCGGTCCAGCCGGCCGGGCGCGGCGCGGCGCGGACGTGACGGCGCCGGCGACCGGGTCCGCCCCGGGGGAGGACGAGGACGCCGCGGCCGACGGTGCGGTGCCGGTGCCGGTGCCGGTGCTCAATGTCGCGAACATCCTGACCATCGCGCGGCTGGTGCTCGTGCCGGTCTTCGTGGTGTTCCTGTTCGCCGGGCCGGACACCGACGGCTGGCGGTACGCGGCGTTCGGCGCCTACGCGGTGGCCGCCGTCACCGACCAGATCGACGGGTCGATCGCGCGCCACTGGCGTCTTGTCACCGACTTCGGCATCCTCGTCGACCCCATCGCCGACAAGGCACTCACCGGCGCCGCGCTCATCTCGCTGTCGGTGCTCGGCGAGCTGCCCTGGTGGGTGACGGCGCTGATCCTGCTGCGTGAGGTCGGCGTCACGCTGCTGCGGCTCTGGGTGATCCGGTTCGGCGTGATCGCCGCGAGCCGCGGAGGCAAGGCCAAGACGCTGCTGCTCAACGTGGCGATCGGCCTCTACGTGCTGCCGCTGGCGGGTCCCGCCGCGACCAGCCGTGCCGTCATCCTGGCCGCGGGGGTGATCGTCGCGGTCGCCACCGGCGTCGACTACGTGTACCGGGCACTCGCGTTGCGGCGGCGGGCGGCGCTCGCGGTCCGCGAGGGTGGGACGGTCGGCAACGACGAGGGGTGGGCGGATGCGCGCTGAACTGCTTGCCGTGGGGGACGAGCTTCTCTACGGCGACATCGTGAACGGGAACGCCGCATGGCTGGGCCGGCAGCTGGCCGACGTCGGCGTGGACGTCGCGACCTCGACGGTGGTCGGCGACGACGTCGAGACGATCGCCACGGCCATCCGGGTCGCGCTCGACCGGACGGACGCGGTCGTGCTCACGGGCGGCCTCGGGCCGACGCAGGACGACCTCACCCGCGAGGGCATCGCCGCGGCGGCGGGCGTCCGGCTGCGCCGCGATGCCACCCTGGAGACGCACCTGCGCGACCGCTACCAGGCCGTGGGCCGCACCGGGCGGACGCTGCCCGCGATGAACTTCCGCCAGGCGGATCTGCCCGACGGGGCCACGCCGCTGCCCAATCCCGCCGGGTCCGCGCCGGGTGTGCGGATGGAGATCGGCGCGGGGGTCGTGTATGCGATGCCGGGCGTGCCCTTCGAGATGACCGCGATGTTCACCGAGAGCGTCCTGCCGGACCTGCTGCGCCGGGCGGGGCAGCCGGCGGTGGTCGTGCACCGGGTGCTGCGGACCGCGGGCATGTGGGAGTCGATGGTCGCCGAGGCACTCGCGGCGGAGGTCTCCCGGCTCGCCCCGATCGGCAATCCACGCATCGCCTTCCTGGTCAGCGGTGGGCAGACCCGGGTGCGGATCACGGCGCGCGCCCGCGACCGGGCCGCGGCCGAGGTGCTGATCGCCCCGGTGGAGGCGGCCGCACGGGCCGCCCTCGGATCCGGTGTGTACGGCGGCGACGAGGACTCGCTGGAGGGCGTGGTGCTGGGGATGCTCGGTGAGCGCGGCGCGACGCTCGCCGTCGCCGAGTCGCTGACCGGCGGGCTGCTCGCCGGGCGGCTGACCGAGGTGCCCGGGGCGAGCGCGGTGTTCCGCGGCGGCGTCGTCTCGTACGCGACGGAGGTCAAGGCCTCGGCGCTCGGTGTGGACACCGACCTGCTCGCCCTCGAGGGTGCGGTCTCGGCGCGGACCGCCGCCGCCATGGCCGCCGGGGTGCGTGAGCGCCTCGGCGCCGACTACGGCCTGTCGACCACGGGTGTGGCGGGCCCGGCGGAGCAGGAGGGCAAGCCGGTCGGCACCGTGCACCTCGGTCTTGCCGGTCCGGACGGCACGATCACCCGATCGGTGCGGCTGCCGGGCGACCGGCCGCGGGTGCGGACGAACGCCGTGGTGACAGCGCTGGATCTGCTGCGGCGTACGCTGGCGGGACTCCCCGACGGGGAACTGGTCACGGGTGGTGAGGGCGGGGCCGGCGGGTCCCGGGACTAATCGCCGGACCCGAGGTGCTTACACAGTTACAGTCCCATCAACGAGGGCCCGAGGGCCGTGGTGGTGGGTATACGGTGAACGCATCCCGCGGACGAAGGAGGAGGCTCGATGGTCCTGCTCCGACGCATGATCGGCGAGGCGTTGCGCCGCCGCCGTCAGGATCAGCACCGCACGCTTCGGGAGGTGTCGTCGGCGGCCAGAGTGTCGCTCGGCTACCTCTCCGAGGTCGAGCGTGGGCAGAAGGAGGCCAGCTCCGAGCTGCTCGCCGCCATCTGCGAGGCGCTGGGAGTGCGCCTCGCGGATCTGCTGCGCGAGGTCAGTGAGGATCTGGAGCTCGCCGAGCTGGCGGTGGGTGCAGCGGTCGGTGGCGGTGCCACCGTCGTCGTGCCGGCCCGGCCGACCGTCGTCGAACGGGCCGCCTGAGCTCATCCGCGGCCAGGGCCGGCTTACGGCTCTCATCCGGGGGCACGCCTGAGGGGGCAGGCGGCAATCCGAGAGTGAGAGAGGTCGAGCATGAGCGCGATCCGAAGCCCACTGTCCGACGAGGCCCGCACGATCACCGGCGAAGCACTGCAGGGCGCCCTGGTCGATCTGATCGACCTGTCCCTGTTCGCGAAGCAGCTGCACTGGAACGTCACTGGGCGCACCTTCCGCAGCGTCCATCACCAGCTCGACGAGGTCGTCGCGCTGGCCCGCCGCTACGCCGACCAGGCGGCGGAGCGGGCCGTCGCCATCGGGGTGAACCCCGACGGGCAGTCGACGACGATCGCCCGGGGTACCCATCTGCACGGTGTGGAGGCAGGCTACGTTTCGGACGAGAAGGTGGTCCGCCTGGTCACCGACGTCCTCGCCGGTGTCGTTACGCGGATGCGCACCCGGATGGACGCGACGGAGAAGCCCGACCCGGTCACCCAGGATCTGATCATTGATATCATTCATGACCTGGAGGAACAGCACTGGATGTTCCAGGCGATGGTCTGAGGACCCCGCGCCCCGCTTCGCCCGCCGCCCGGCGGCCCCTGCCCGAACGGGCCAGCTCCGGTGGCGGTGGGCGCGTCGATCTGCCAACCTCCCCGGTTAGCGTTCGTGACGCAGCTTGAGCCCGTCGCCCCGGGCACGGCGCCCGGGTCCGCCCGCAGGGAGAGAAGGCCACGTGAGCACCGCCTCGCGACCCGAGGAGGATGACGTCGCCCCGAGCCAGCTGCCCATCCAGGTGTGCAAGGGCTGCAATGGTCTCGGGGAGCAGCTGGTCGTCTTCGCGACCGCCCGCGGAGGCTTCGTTCCGGCCTGCCGGACGTGCGCGGTCTGCGACGGACGTGGGCGTACCGCCCTGCACCCGCCGGTCTGACGTCCTCCCGACGCCGTCGCCGGCGTCCTCGGGCTCACCACACGGCCAACCTCGTGCGACGATCGTGGTATGGCGAATGTCGTCCGCAAGATTGCCCGGTATCTCTCCGCGTCGGCCAACCGCAAATTCGACGAGCGGGCCGACCCGCGGGTGCAGATCGACCAGGCCATCGAGGAGGCCCGCCGCCAGCACGAGGCGCTCGTCCAGCAGGCGGCGCTCGTCGTGGGCAACCAGCGACAGCTGGAGATGCGGTTGGCCCGGCAGGCCGAGGAGGTCGCGAACCTCACCGAGTCCGCGCGCTCCTCGCTCCTGCTCGCCGACCGGGCCCGCGCGGGCGGTGACGTCGCCCGCGCGGTCGGCTACGAGGAGACGGCACAGGCCTTCGCGAGCCAGCTGGTCTCGGCTGAGGCCTCGCTGGAGGATCTGAAGAACCTGCACCGGCAGGCGGCGACCTCCGCGGCCCAGGCCCGCACCGCCGTCGAGGAAAACACCGCGCGGATGCAGCGCCACCTGGCCGAACGGGCGCGGCTGCTGACCCAGATCGAGCACGCGGCGATGCAGGAGCAGATGACTCGGGCGATGGAGGGCATGTCGTCGCTGGCCCCCGCCGGTGATACGCCGACCCTGGCCGAGATCCGCGACAAGGTCGAGCAGCGGTACGCGGTCGCGCTCGGCCGCCATGAACTCGCCTCCCAGGGTGTGGAGGCACGGATGATCGAGGTTCGGCGCGCCACGATGGACGCCCGTGCCCAGAACCGGCTCGCCGAGCTACGGGGCTCGCTCGGTCCCGGTGGGGGCGCGGACGCGGGGGCGCCGGCCGTGGCGGCTGGGGCCGATCCGCACCGCCCGTCGCTGGCGAAGGGCCAGGGCACCGAGCCGAACGGTCATGTGGACACCGCGTCCCGCGACAGCCTCCCGCCGGCCTCGGGCGGAGTGGGCGGTGTGGGCAGCGACGCATGACCGGTGCGGCGAGTCCGGGCGGTCCCGCGGGACCGCGCCGTGCGACGGGTCCGCGCAGTGCGGCGGGATCGCGTGGCTTCGCGGGCCCGGGGCCAGCGGCGTGGGTCGCGGGCGCCCGGCCCGCGCTGCCGGACTGGGCCGGCGCCGGCGTTGAGCGATGGTCGCTCCAGCGTGCGCAGCGGCGGGCCGACCGCGGCCGCAGGTGGGCGCGCCGGTGGTCCGCGGGCAGCGCCACGGCCTGGGCCGTGGTGGCGGCGCTGTCCCCGGTCCCGGCGGTTCTCGACAGGTGGGAGTGGCTGCTTCTCGGGGCGGTGTCGGCGGTCAGGGCCGCCCTGGCCGGACGTGAGCTGGCTGCGCTTGGCCGGGACGACGACGCGCTTCCGATGCCGGTCGCCCCGGCACCGGGCCCGTGGGAAATGCGTGGCTCGGCCGCGGCGGAGCCGCTGCGGCGGGGCGAGGCGGCGCTGGTGGCCCTCGCCGCGATGATCCGCTCGATGCCGGCAGGGCCCGCCCGCGCGCTGCTGCTCGGTGCCGCCGGCGGGGGTGCCGAGCTGGTGGACGGGCTGCGGGTCGGGGCCACCCGGGTCGTCGCCTGTGAGTCGGCGATGCGGGCGGTGGCCCATCCCGAACGGCGGGCCGACCTCGCGCGGGCCCGCGACGGTCTGGTCGCCACGATGACCACCTCGGTGGCGACCTTCGACGATCTGCTCGCTGCCGCCGGGGAGACGGTCGGCAGCGTGTCGACCACCGCGGCGGGCCTCGCCCGGCTGCGGGCCGATACCGAGACGCTGCGCGAGTACGCGACCGCGCTGCGCACCCTCGCCGGCTGACGGTCCGGGGCGGCCGCGTACCGTGGCTACCCCGCTGGTGCCCGTGGCGCTCCTCCGGTACGAGCGGCAGGCGCCGGGCCATCGTGTCGCCTATCCAACTGGGTGGCACCTTGGGGTGAAAGATCGCCACGTTTACGGTGGGTTCATCGATTACGCTGCGTAGTACATGGCGGTTTGGCATGCACCGCGATGGTGTCGGTGGCGCGTCCGTCGTGGGTTTGCCCGTTCTTTGTCACCTTTTGGTGGCTTTAATCCGCCTGGAGATCAACGATTCCCACCGCGTGGTGCGTACGGTGCGTGCTTGTTGTGGGGCACGTTCGGGCCCCCGGTCGGGCCGGGGCTGGCCTACCCAGGAGTGGATGTGTAATGTCCGGCTTGTCCAAAGTCCGCTGCCTGGCACGCGGCGGACGTACAAGACCAAGGCGTGTTGCGGTTCGACCGGTGCTGGCGCGTACCGGATCGTAGCCGTGATGGCGCTGGGGGGTGGCGCGGTCCGAGCTCGTCTGAGGTGGACTTACCCGTGACCTGCCCTACCGGGGAGATTCTCCCGGTTGATTCCGCATCTGCACCATCCGTGGCCGAGCTGGACCGGCCCTACAGCGAGCAGCGCTGGTCGCTGATGCTGCCCCACCGGGAGCGGCTGATCCACATCGCCCGACGTCGGCTGCCCAGCAAGGCCGACGCAGAGGACTGCGTGCACGAGGCGTTCATTCGCGCCGCAGGCTTCCGCGATCTCGATGTGAACCGAGTGGGCCAGTTCCTGACCACGACGGTGCTCCGACTGTGCGTCGACCACCACCGGGCCCGGCAGCGGGCCGAGCGGGCCGTCGTGCGCGGCTACCTGCAGCCCTGGGAGCCGGCGCCGGACGACGCCGTGTGTGACCGGGCGGAGGCTCGCTGGCTCCTGGCGCGGGCCGGTGCGCTGCGCGGTCGCGAGCGTCAGGTGATCATGGCGAGGGCCGCCGGGATGAGTACCCGGGAGGCCGCGGCCGACCTGGAGATCAGCCTCAAGGCAGCCGAGGGCGCCTTCACCCGCGGCCGGGCCCGGCTCATGTCGTTCTCCAGGAACTGAGTCCTTCACCTCCGCCGGCAGGACGCCGGCGGCGGCCGGAGCGGAACTCGCCGCCCCGGCTGGAACGATCGCGACCGGTGACGGCTCCCGCGGGAGCCGTCGGTCCCACCTGGCAGCGGGGACACCAGGTGGTACGGCGGCCCTCGACGCCGACCCGGTCACTGGACTGTCCCTGGTCGGCCGCGAGGATCCGACCTCCGCACCGCCGGCAGGGCCTCCCTGCCCGGCCGTACACCCAGTGCTCCTCCCCGGGACGGGTGGAGCCCGTCGTGACCTGATGCCCACCGTGGGCGCCGGCTTCGATCATCGCCTGGGCTCGACGCACGAGTCCGGGAAGGTCGGGTACGTCGCCCACGGGCGTCCATGGGGAGACGCCCGCGAGGAAACAGGCCTCGGTTCGCCAGATGTTGCCGAACCCCGCCAGCAGGCGCTGGTCGAGCAGGGCGGCACCGATCTGTGTCTCGGGTCGCGCGCGCAGCCGGGCGACGGCGGTGTCCAGGTCCCAGTCGGGCCCGAGAAGGTCCGGGCCCAGGTGGCCGACCACGTCCTGCTCCTGATCGGTGGGCACGAGTTCGACGGTCACCAGCCGGTACCCGGTCGCGGCGCGGCCGGAGGTGGTGAGGACTGCCCGGATCTGCCAGGCGGGCCCGCCCGCGGCGGGAGTGCCCGGCCGGTGCAGATGCCAGGAGCCCTCCATCCCGAAGTGGGTGTGCAGCGTCAGCCCGCCGTCGAACCTCGTCAGCAGATGCTTGCCCCGCGAGGCCACCTCCGTGATCCGCTGGCCGGACAGGTCGGCGGTGGCCAGCCGGGGAACGCGGAAATCCGAGCCGCGCAGGACCTCTCCGGCAAGCGCGGCATGCAGCCGGCGGGCCGCCCGCCACACGGTGTCGCCCTCCGGCACGCTGCCTCCCCTGCCAGTTGCTCTCCTGCCGGCAGTGCCGAGCCCAGGTCAGGGACACGGCGCCGGGCCCGCGCGGGACTGCTCGGGGCCAGGCAGCCGGCGGTGGGCCGCCAGCGAGCCGGCGAGCCCGATCACGACAGTGATCCCGAACGCCACCGCCAGGCCGCCGTCCGGTACTCCGGAACGCGCCTGGCTCGCGGCGACCGCAACGCCGCTGATGCCCGCACCCAGCGCCGTACCCAGATTGTCGGTCAGGGCGACGGCGGTGCTGGCCGATCCCCGCCGGTGCTGCGGCGTACGGGCCAGGACCAGCGTGACGATCGTCGAGTACGACATGCCGATGCCGAGCCCGGCGACGCCCCAGCCGGCGATCGACGCCGCCAGCGGCACCTGACCGGGTAACAGGACCGTCGCGAAGCCGGCGGTGCCGATGGCGATCATGGCGAGGCCGCCGCTGATGAGAGTGCGCTCCTGCACCCGTCCCGCCAGCCGGGCCTGCATCCATGATCCCGCCGTCCAGCACAGAGTGGCGCTGGAGACGGCAAGCCCGGCGGTCGTAGTCGACGCCTCGCGTACCGAGGTGACGGACAACGGAACGAAGGTGTCCGCGCCGAAGAACGCCCACGTCAGAAGGCCACGGCAGGCTACGGCAGCCGGGATCCCCGGACTCAGCCGCAGCGTGCCGGCGGGCAGCAGGCGCCGCAGCGGCCGGAACCCGCAGCCGATCCCGACACCGACGAGCGGCAGGCCGACCAGCGACCGGCAGGTCAGGCCGGCGAGCACGAGCCCGGCGCCGGCGCTCAGCCGTACCGCGTCGAGGACCGGCACGGGTTCACCGCCCGGCCCATCCGACGCGCCGGCGGGCAGCGCCCGCAGCGCCCGCAGGGGGATGAGCCCCGCGGCGACAGTGAGAGGAAGCAGCCCGCCGAACACCCATCGCCATCCGGCATGCGCCGCCACCAGCCCGGACAGCGCGGGACCGCCGAGACCAGGCACCACCCAGGCCGACGCGAGCACGGCGAAGACCCGGGGATGCAGCGCGGCGGGATAGGCGCGGCCGATGGTGGCGGTGGCGACGGCGGGGATCGCGCCACCGCCGAGGCCCTGCAGCCCACGCGCAGCGACGAGCACGGGCATCGTCGGCGCGAGGGTCGCCACCAGCAGCCCGATGCCGAACAGCAGCAGGCCGGCGGCGAAGGGGCGCGCGGGGCCCGCCCGGTCCGTCTCCGATCCGGCGAGCACGATCCCGACCGTTGTGCCCAGGAAGAACGCGCTGGTCGCCCAGCCGTAGAGGCTGACCCCGCGCAGGTCCGCCGCGACCTCGGGCAGGACCGTCACCACCGCCAGCGCCTCGAACGCGACCAGGGTGATGATCGTGACCAGGCCGACGGTGAGGGCGCGGATCCGCGGGTCGAGCAGGGAGACGACCGGCCGGCCACCCCCACCCGCGGCGACGGGGCGGGCGGCGCCGGCCGGTTCGCTCTCCCGCCCTCTCACCGGTGCCTCTTCACTGGCGCAGCCGCAGGCCGCGTGGTGTGGGGCGGAAGCCGGCCCGGGCCAGCGCGGCACCGATCGGGCTGGAACCCACGGTCTCGCCATCGGCCCGCTCGACGGTGAGCCGGCCGAGCTGGCCGTCGAGGACGGCACGGGCCAGCGCGTCCGCCGCGGGGCCCACGGCGTCGTCGTCCGTGCTCCAGGACAGCAGCGAACGCCCGCCCCGCTCGACGTACAGGACCAGCTCCCCGTCGACGAGCACGACCAGTGCGCCCGCCTTTCGCCCCGGGCGGTGGCCGGCGGCGTCCGAACCCGACTCGGCGGCGCTGCCCGGGCGGGACGGCCAGGGCAGCGCCGCGCCGAACGGGTTCGCCGGATCCGTCGCGGCCAGCACCACCGCCCCGGCCGGCCCGTCGCTCGCCCGAGCATCGGTCCGTCGTCCGCCCTCCCGCAGGCCCGGGCCGGCGGCCGCCGCCGTGAAGTGCCCGGAGTGCGAGGAGTGCGAGGAGTGCTCGGCCCAGGAGGGAGTCGCCAGGGCATCCCGTTGCGCCGCGGCGAGGGCTCGCAGCCGGTCGACCGCCCCGGGGACGGCGAACTGCGCGGCACCGAGCGACTCGACGAAGTAACCCCGCCGCGCGCGCCCGGCATCCTCGAAGGCGCTCAGCACCCGGTACACCGCCTCGAAGCCGCCCGGAACGTGCTCGCTCGTCACCGCACCGCGGGTCACGATGCCGTGCCGTTCGAGCAGCGCCTCGGCCAGGGCGTGACCGCGCCGGGTCGGATCCGGATCCCGGTCGGGCAGCAGCGACCAGCGGCCCGCCGCGGTCGGCGGTCCGGTCCGCCGCGGCAGCGCCGGGCGGCCGTAGCGAGCCGGACGTGAGCGCGGGGCCCGTCGCCGTGCCGCGCCGCCGACGGTGGTGGAACGACCGCTCCCGCCGAGCGACACCCGCAGCGGCGCGAGGGTGTCGTTGGTGACCAGACCCGCCCAGACGAGATCCCACAGGGCGGCGGTGAGCGCGGCGTCGTCCAGGGAACCGGCCCGATCGGAGATGGCACGGAAGAACAGTGCCGCCCCATCGGCCAGCGCGTCCAGGATCGCCAGGTGCGTCGGTCCCGCCGCCGACTCGGGGTCGGGCGGTGGCAGCAGCAGTCCCGCGGCATCGGCGGTGACCAGGGTGAGCCAGCCGTCCCCAGCGGGCAGGCCGCCGGCTCCGGCCCAGTGCACCTCGCCGGCCGAGCACAGCTCGTCGAGCATCGCGGGGGAGTAGTCGGCAACCCGCGCCGGCAGCACGAGCGTCTCCCAGGCGCTCGCCGGAATCAGCGCTCCCTGCAGCTGCTCGACCACCCGCAGGACGCCGTCCACGCCATGCCCACGGCCGCTGGTGATCCCCTGCCAGGCCGGCAGGAAGGCGGCGAGAGCGCGGGTCGGGGTGGGTTCGATCTCCCGGCGCAGGGCCGCGAGGCTGCGTCGGCGCAGCATCCGCAGCACCTCGGCGTCACAGAACTGGACGCCGGCGCGCTCGGGATGCAGCTCGCCGCGCACAAGCCGACCCCTGGCGGTCAGTGCCTCCAGGACCGACATGACCACGGCGGTACCGAGCCCGAACCGGCGGGCCGGCTCCTCGGCATCGAACGGACCGTGGGTCCGGGCATACCGCGAGATCAGATCGCCGAGCGGATCCCGCACCGGCTCGGTGAACGCGACCGGTACACCGACCGGCAGCGGCACACCGAGCGCGTCACGCAGCCGGCCGGCGTCCTCGACGGGCACCCAGCGCTCCTCGCCGGCGATCCGGACCCGCAACGCGCGCCGCTCGCGTTCGAGGTCGGCGAGCCAGTCCGGGGCGGCGCCGCGCGCGACCGCCTCCTCGGTGGTGAGGTCCCCGAGGATGCGCAGCAGGTCGGCGACTCCTTCGGCGTCACGGGCGTGACGGTCGGGGGCCAGGCGGGCAAGCTCCGCCGTGACCTGGGCCAGGGCGGCCGGGTCGATGAGCTCCCGCAGATCGGCCTCGCCCAGCAGCTCCGCGAGCAGGGTGCTGTCCAGCGACAGCACCTGGGCACGGCGCTCGGCCAGCGGCGCGTCGCCGTCGTACAGGAAGGCGGCGACGTAGCCGAACAGCAGCGCCGAGGCGAACGGCGACGGTGTCGGCGTCTCCACCTCGATCACCCGCAGCGAACGGCCCGCGATCTCCCGCATCAGGCCGACCAGGGAAGGGGTGTCGAACACGTCCTGCAGGCACTCCCGCATCGTCTCCAGGACGAGCGGGAAGTCCGCGAAGGACGCCGCCACCGACAGCAGCTGGGCGCTGCGCTGGCGCTGCTGCCACAGCGGGGTGCGCCGCCCCGGGGTCCGCCGCGGCAGCAGCAGCGCCCGACCCGCGCACTCGCGGAACCGGCTGGCGAACAGGGCGCTGCCGCCGATCTCCGCGCGCACGATCGCGTCGATCTCCTCCGGCTCGAAGATCGCGAGGTCGGCGCCCGGCACGGCCGCCGCGTCCGGGATCCGCGCCACGATGCCGTCGTCGGTGTGCATGATCTGCACCTCGGTGCCGTAGCGCTCCCGCAGGCGGGCGCCGAGCGCGAGTGCCCAGGGGGCGTTGACCGGAGCGCCGAACGGCGAGTGCACCGCGAGCCGCCAGTCGCCGAGCTCGTCGCGGAAGCGTTCGACGACGAGGGTGCGGTCGTCGCTGAGGTGCCCGACGGCGGCGCGCTGCTCGTCGAGGTAGCGCAGCAGGTTGGCGGATGCCCAGGAGTCGAGCCCGGCGGCCCGCGCCCGCTCGGCGGCGGCCGGCGGGTCCAGCCGGCCGAGTTCGCGCAGGAAGGCGCCGAGCGCGCGACCGAGCTCGGCGGGTCGCCCGGGGGCGTCACCGTGCCAGAACGGCAGCCGGCCCGGGCGCCCCGGCGCCGGGGTGACGAGAACCCGGTCCGCCGTGATCTCCTCGATCCGCCAGCTTGACGACCCGAGCAGCACGACGTCGCCGACCCGCGACTCGTAGACCATCTCCTCGTCGAGCTCGCCGACCCGGCTGGCCTTCTCCCCGACCAGGAAGACGCCGAACATGCCGCGGTCCGGAATCGTCCCGCCGCTGGTCACGGCCAGGCGCTGCGCTCCGGGGCGCCCCCGCAGCGTCCCGGTCTCGCGGTCCCAGGTGATGCGGGGCCGCAGCTCCGCGAAGTCGTCCGACGGGTAGCGCCCGGACAGCATGTCGAGCACGCCGTCGAGGACAGAAGCCGGCAGCGAGGAGAACGGGGCGGCGCGGCGGACCAGCGCGCCGAGCTCGTCCGCGGCCCAGTCCTCCATCGCCGTCATCGCCACGACCTGCTGGGCGAGCACATCCAGCGGGTTGCGCGGGTAGCGCAGGCCCTCGATCGCCCCCGCCCGCATCCGTTCGGCGACGACCGCGCATTCGAGCAGGTCGGCGCGGTGGCTCGGCAGCACCACGCCGAGGCTGGGCGCGTCGACCTGGTGGCCCGCGCGCCCCACGCGCTGCATGCCGGCGGCGACACTCGGCGGCGAGCCGATCTGCACGACCAGATCCACCGCGCCCATGTCGATGCCCAGCTCCAGGCTGGACGTCGCGACCACGGCAGGCAGCCGGCCGGCCTTCAGATCCTCCTCGATGAGCTGGCGCTGCTCCCGACTGACGCTGCCATGGTGCGCACGGGCCACCTCCGGCCACGCCGGGTCGACCCGCCCCTGCCCGGCCGCACCCATCACCGCCGCCGGCACCACCCGGGCCGCGCCGCCCTCGCTGCCTGCACCGCTTTCGCTACCTGCACCGCCTCCCCGAACGTCACTGTCCTGCTGGCCCGGACCGTCCGCAACGGCGAGCGCCGCGAGCCGGTCGGCGTGCCGCTCGTTCAACCGGGCACACAGCCGCTCGGCGAGCCGGCGGGAGTTCGCGAACACGATCGTGGACGAGTGGGTCAGCACCAGGTCGAGCACCCGCTCCTCGACGGCCGGCCAGATCGACGCCCGGGGCGGGGCCGCCGCGGCGGAACCGTCCGGAACCGCGTCGGCGCCCGCGTCACCCAGGTGCGACATGTCCTCGACCGGGACGACGACCTCCAGCTCGAGCGTCTTGGCCGCTGGCGGGCGCACCACCGTGACCGGGCGTGCCCCGCCCAGGAAACGGGCGACCTCCTCGACCGGGCGCACCGTGGCCGACAGCCCGACCCGCTGCGCCGGTGTCTCCAGCAGCGCGTCGAGACGTTCCAGGCTGACGGCCAGATGGGCGCCGCGCTTCGTGCCGGCGACCGCGTGGACCTCGTCGACGATCACCGTGCGCACCCCGCGCAGCGCCTCGCGGGCGGCACTGGTGAGCAGGAGAAACAGTGACTCCGGGGTGGTGATGAGGACGTCGGGTGGGGTCCGGCCGAGCTCCCGTCGCTGGGCCGCGGGCGTGTCGCCCGAGCGGATGCCGACGGTGACCTCCGGCTGGGGAAGCCCGAGCCGCTGGGCCGCTCCCCGCATGCCCGCCAGCGGCGCCCGCAGGTTGCGCTCGACGTCCACCGCGAGCGCCTTGAGCGGACTGATGTAGAGCACCCGGCAGCGGCGAGTGGGCTCGGGCGGGGTGTGCGAGCGGGCGAGCGCGTCCAGCGACCACAGGAACGCGGCCAGCGTCTTGCCCGAACCAGTGGGGGCGACGACCAGCGCGTTCCCGCCACCGCGGATGGCCTCCCAGGCGCCGCGCTGCGCCGGCGTCGGGCCGGCGAAGGCCGCGCGGAACCACGCGCGTGTCGGCGCGGAGAACGGCGCGAGCGGGTCGGTCACCGGCTGGTCGGGCCGCTCCGGCCGGTCGGCGGGGTTGTCGGTGGGCACGCAGACCAGTCTGCGTCCCGCCTCCGACAGTTTCCTCCCTTCCCTCTCGTCGCCCCTCCGACAGGCTCCTCCTCTCTCCCTGCCTTCTTCCTTCCCCCGTCTCGTCTCTTCCGTCCCCCGTCTCGTCTCTTCCGTCCGCCCAGGCTTCGTCGCCGGTTGCCGGTCGCGATCCGTGGTTGCGGCTGGGCGGGTCGTGACCGCGTCTCCCCGTATGTGGTCAGCGCGCGTGGGGGACAGCGGTCCCGTGCCGCGAACGCCGGGCGTGTCGTCCCGTTTGTGCCCCCGTTCGCGACACACGCTGCCACAAGCCGGCCATGGCCGTGGCCCTGCCGGTCGTGGCACTGAAGATCACGGCACGTGGTCCAGAGGGCTCGTGGGAGGAGCGCGCCAGCCCGCAGACCCGGCCATTTCCCGGCCATCCGCTCATCATGCCGAGGCATGAGCACGTCGGCGCACCTCCGAACCGTTCCGATCCCTCGGCACCGTCGTGCGATCAGGCCTGAGCCGGAACGCTGACGGCCGGAACGCTGACGGCCGGACCATCGACATCCGGACCATCGACACCCGGACCGCCGACAGCGCGTCGCGGTCCGGAGGCGATCGTCGGGGCGGCGTGCGGCCGGCCAGCGGCAGGCACTGAGCGTGGGATGGGCGGTTGACCTGATCGGGGCCGGGCGGTGCACACTGGCCGGGTGCGGTTGACCGAGTTCTGGGCGAGGATGGACAGGCAGTTTGGTTCCGCCTACGCGGAGTCGTTCGCGCGTGATCATGTGGTCGCGGGTCTCGGGGGCGCCACGGTCGAGGGCGCGCTGGCTCGTGGCGATGATGCCAAGGCCGTCTGGCGGGCCGTCTGCGAGGAGTTCGACGTGCCGGCTCGGGAGCGTTGACCGACCGACTCGGCGTGTCCCACCCGACATCGAACGCCTGTTCGGCTAGAGTTGTCCCCATGCGGCTACGTGTCCACAGATCAGCCCCGGCCCTCGAAACTGTCGGACCCACGGCCTAACGTCACGTCCGTGGCCAAGAATCGACGACCTCAGCATGGAGTAACTCCAATGGCGGCAGGGCTCGACCGCGAGAAGGCGTTGGAGAACGCCCTCGCTCAGATCGACAAGGCGTTCGGCAAGGGATCGGTCATGCGGCTGGGGGACGATACCCGGCCGCCGATTCAGGCCATCCCCACTGGCTCGATCGCGCTGGATGTGGCGCTCGGTATCGGCGGGCTTCCTCGCGGGCGCATCATCGAGGTCTACGGTCCGGAGTCGTCCGGAAAGACGACAGTGGCGTTGCACGCCGTGGCGAACGCGCAGGCGGCAGGGGGTATCGCCGCCTTCATCGACGCCGAGCACGCCCTCGACCCGGAGTACGCGGGGAAGCTCGGGGTCGACACCGACAGTCTTCTGGTCTCCCAGCCGGACACCGGTGAGCAGGCGCTGGAGATCGCGGACATGCTGGTGCGTTCCGGCGCGCTGGACATCATCGTCATCGACTCGGTCGCCGCGCTCGTTCCGCGGGCCGAGATCGAGGGTGAGATGGGCGACAGCCACGTCGGCCTGCAGGCCCGACTGATGTCGCAGGCGCTGCGGAAGATGACGGCGGCGCTCGCCCATTCCGGGACGACGGCCATCTTCATCAACCAGCTGCGCGAGAAGATCGGTGTCATGTTCGGCTCGCCGGAGACCACCACCGGCGGAAAGGCATTGAAGTTCTACGCCTCCGTGCGCCTTGACGTGCGGCGTATCGAGACACTCAAGGACGGTACGGAGGCGGTGGGTAACCGAACCCGGGTCAAGGTGGTCAAGAACAAGGTTGCCCCACCGTTCCGGACCGCCGAATTCGACATCGTCTATGGCGGCGGTATCAGCCGCGAGGGCTCCCTGATCGACATGGGCGTCGAGCACGGCATCATCCGCAAGTCGGGTGCCTGGTACACCTATGATGGCGATCAGCTCGGCCAGGGCAAGGAAAACGCCCGTTCGTTCCTGCGGGACAATCCCGACCTGGCCAACGAGATCGAAAAGAAGATCAAGGAAAAGCTCGGCATCCTGCCCACCCTCGAATCCGACGCCGTGGCTCCGGCCCCGGTCGATCTGTAGCCGATGCGGGCCGGTCGGCGTGATGCCGAGCGCGGTCCGACCGCGGCCGCCGACCATGCAGGTGGGTCGGCGGCCGATCCGGTCGAGATCGCACGGGAGATCTGCCTGCGCCAACTCACCGCGCGCGCCCGCAGCCGGGCGGAGCTGGCCGCGACTCTGCGCAGTCGCGGCGTCGCCGATGATGTCGCCGTGGTGGTGCTCGACCGGCTGACGGCCGTCGGGCTCGTGGACGACAGCGCGCTCGCCGCGGCCTACGTGTCCTCGGCGCGTGCGCAGCGCGGGCTGGGGCGGCAGGCGCTCGCTGCCGAGCTGCGGCGCCGCGGCGTGCACCAGGAGGTCGTCGAGGCGGCGACGGCGGTCGTGGCGGACTCGGATGAGGAGGAGGCCGCCCGCGAGCTCGTCCGCCGCCGGCTGCCGTCGATGGCGCGGCTGCCGGCGCAGGCGCGCACCCGGCGGCTGGTTGCCATGCTAGCCCGGAGGGGCTATTCCGCGGAGCTCTCCTCGCGGGTAGTGCGGGAACTGGCGGACCGAAGCCAGGGCGACGATGACGAGCTCGACGACGGGCACGACGCCGGCTGGTAGGCCAGGGCGGACGGATTGCGGCTGCCGTCAATGTGACGAATTCCTTGACCGGGGAATGGGGTCGACCTATTCTTCCTGAAAGGTGACAGGATCCCGCGGTGACGCGGTGTAGATAGCTCATCCAACTTCACATGGAGGCAGCCGTCGTTCGCGGTTGTCCAGGTCGGTATGCAGGTGACAGGCAGTCGTCATTGATGCCCTGATCCGCGTATCGTCATGGGCTTCATCGCGCGGTCGACAGGGTTCGCCCACTGTTCTCGACTGCTGCGACCGTGTCTGGTCGTGGGTCCTTCGCCGATCCGGTCCAGCCCACTCCGCGGGCCCGGTGACTGTGGAGGGAGCATCGGTGGACAGCGTCCTTGTCGCTCTCCTGTCACTCGTTCTCGTCGTGCTCGCTGCGCTCATCCTGATCGTGGTTCGCCTGGTGCAGGCGGATCGTCGATCCCTGATCGAGGTTCGGGCGCCGATCTCCCCGGGCGGCACGGGTTCCGCCCCCGCTGGCTCCACGGCCGCTGGCCCCTTCCCTGCGAGGTCGGCCGGCGATGTGTCGTCCACAGCGGACGTCCTCGCAGTGGACGGCGGGTTCGAGGTGGATGCGGATGGCGAGCCTCTGGTTCGGGTGCTGCCGGCCGGGCGGCGTGCGGCGGGGGACGCGCCGCCGGGCGGTTCGGAGCCGGCGGGCGGTTCGGAGCCGGCTGATGGCCAGGTGCCCGGCGGGGAAAGCACCGTGCAGGGCGAGTCCGTCGGGGAGACCGTCGAGGGGGGCACCGAAGGATCGCTCCCCGGGCGAGGGAGCACCCCGCCGGACAGCGCCCGCGAGCAGGCCGAGGCGGAGGCCGCACGGGTGCTGGCCCGCGTGGAGCGGGAGGTTCAGGAGCGGCTGGCGCGTGCCGAGCGCGAGGCCGGTGAGATCCGCCGGCGAGGCGAGGCAGAGGCCGCCGCGCTGCGCGAGCGTGCACAGGCGCAGGCCACGGCCGAGGCGTCCCGGGCGGAGGCCGCCCGAGAGGAGGCGACTGCCGCGCGAGCAGAGATCACGGCGGCCAGGGCCACCTTCGAGGAGGAGCAACGCACCCGGAGGGCCGAGCTGGAGCGCCGTGAGGCCGAGGTCGGCGCCCGGGAGCGGCAGGCCGAGGAGCGCGGCGCCAGGCTGGACGAGCAGGCGGCCGGGCTCGCCACGCGCGATCAGGAACTGCGGGAGCGGGATGCCGCGCTCGTGCGCCGCGTCGCGCAGGCCGGCGAGCTGGAAAGCGCCCGCCGGGCGGAGTTGGAGCGCATCGCCGAGCTCACCTCCGCGCAGGCCCGCGCCGAGCTGGTCTCGGGGATCGAGCACGAGGCGAAGCGGGAGGCCGCGCTGCTGGTGCGGGAGATCGAGGCCCGGGCCGAGGAGGAGGGCGAGCAACGAGCTCGCCGGATCGTCACCACGGCCATCCAGCGGGTCGCCTCCGAGCAGACCACCGAGTCCGTCGTGACCGTGCTGCACCTGCCAGGCGACGAGATGAAGGGACGGATCATCGGTCGGGAGGGGCGCAACATCCGCACCTTCGAGTCGGTCACCGGAGTCAACGTTCTCATCGACGACACCCCCGAGGCCGTGCTGCTCAGCTGCTTCGACCCGGTACGGCGTGAGATCGGGCGGATCACGCTCGCCGCGCTGGTGTCCGACGGGCGCATCCACCCGCACCGCATCGAGGAGGAGTACGCCCGGGCGCAGGTCGAGGTCGAGGAGCGCTGTGTGCGGGCCGGTGAGGAGGCTCTGCTGGAGACGGGCGTCGCCGAGATGCATCCAGAACTGGTGACCATGCTCGGTCGGCTGCGCTACCGGACCAGCTACGGCCAGAACGTTCTCGCGCATCTCATCGAGAGCGCGCATCTCGCGGGGATCATGGCTGCCGAGCTGCGGATGGCTCTGCCGCTGGCGAAGCGGGCCGCGCTGCTGCACGACCTTGGCAAGGCCCTTACCCACGAGGTGGAGGGCTCCCACGCGCTCATCGGCGCCGACGTCGCCCGCCGGTACGGGGAGGACGAGGAGGTGGTGCACGCGATCGAGGCCCATCACAACGAGGTCGCTCCCCGCTCGCTGTGCGCCGTGCTCACCCAGGCCGCGGACCAGATCTCCGGTGGCCGTCCGGGCGCCCGCCGGGACAGCCTGGAGTCGTACGTGAAACGGCTCGAACGCATCGAGCAGATCGCCGGTGAGCGCCCCGGGGTCGACCGGGTGTTCGCGATGCAGGCCGGCCGCGAGGTGCGCGTGATGGTTGTCCCGGAGGAGGTCGACGACGCGGCCGCCCATCTGCTCGCCCGGGACGTCGCCCGCCAGATCGAGGACGAGCTCACCTACCCCGGTCAAATCCGGGTGACGGTCGTCCGCGAGACCCGGGCGGTGGGTACGGCGCGCTGACCCACCTCCTGGCTCGGGTCGCGCGGCTCGGTTGGCGCGGCTCGGTCGGCGCGGCTCAGCTCGGCGAGGCTGGAGTCGGCGTGGCTCAGGTCGGTGTGGGCGCCCCTCCGGTCTCGGCGGCCGCCGGGTCGTCCTGTGCTTGCAAGCCACCCCGGCCGCCGAGGCGGCGGCTCTGGCGGCCGTCCAGCCAGTGCGCGAGCAGCGACAGCAGCCCGTTCGTCACGATGTAGAGCACCGCGATCGCGGTGTAGATCGGCAGGGCGTAGCGGCTGCCGAGGAACTCGACGGCACCGCGCCCGGAGCGCAGCAGCTCGCTGTAGGCGATCACGAAGCCGAGCGAAGTGTCCTTGAGCAGGGCGACCAGCTGGCTGACCAGCACCGGGCTCATGCGGCGCACCGCCTGCGGAAACAGGACGAATCGGAAGACCTGTGCCGGCCGCAGCCCCAGTGCCGCGGCCGCCTCCGTCTGCCCGCGGTCGATCGACCCGATGCCGGCCCGGAAGATCTCGCTCAGGACCGCGCCGTTGTAGAGGGACAGGCCGATGACCAGCGCCCAGAACGTCGACACCTCCCAGCCGAGAGCGGGCAGGCCCAGATAGGCGAACAGGATCAGCATGAGCACCGGCAGGCTGCGGAACAGCTCCACGAGGCTGGTGGCGGGCGCCCGGATCACACGGCGCGTCGACATGCGCCCCACCGCCAGCGCGAGGCCGAACGCCACCGCGAGCAGCATCGCCACCAGGGCCGCGCGCAGCGTCGAGAGCAGTCCGTGCCACAGCAGGCTCCGCAGGTCCGGCTGGTCGACGAACACGCTCCACAGGTCGCCGTCCAGCTGGCCGCGATCCGCCAGCCGCAGGATCGCGAGCGTGATCAGTCCGGCCAGGACCAGCGCCGCGACCACACTCGCGATGAGGACGCGCCGACGCCCCCGCGGGCCGGGCGGGTCGGCCAGCACGATCGGTGCTCCGCTCATCGGACCCGCACCACCCGTCGTTCGGCCAGCGCCAGCCCACCCGCGAGGGCCAGGGTCAGGATCAGGTAGCCGACCACGCCACCGAACAGCACGGCGATGACGTGGTCCGGATTGGCTGTCGTCAGCCGCTGCACGACGCCGGTCAGTTCCTGGACGCCGAACGCCGCCGCGATCGACGTGTTGCGGATCAGTGCGCTGAACACGCTGCCGAGCGGCTGCAGCACGTTGCGGAACGCCTGGGGCAGCACGATCAGCCGCAGGTTCTGGGAGAAGGTGAGCCCGAGCGCGCGGGCCGCCTCCGCCTGGCCGACGTCGACCCCGTTGATGCCCGACCGCACCGCCTCGCAGACCAGCGCGGCATGGTAGATCGACAGCGCCAGCACCGCGAACGTGAAGTAGGAGAACACGACGCCGACCCGCGGCAGGACGAACACGACGAAGAAGAACACCACGGTCAGCGGGGTGTTACGGACCGTCTGCACGTAGGTGACGCCGAACCAGCGCAGGGGAGGGACCGGCGAGACCCGCATCGCCGCCAGCGCGGTGCCGACGACCAGCGCCGCTGCCGCTGCCAGCAGACTCAGCAGGACCGTGCGGCGGAAACCCTCGGCGAAGATGTCGAGGTTGTCGAAGACGGCGTCGATCGCGGTGCTCCCCTCTCCCCGAGGGCCGCGCGGGTCCGGTTCGGACCCCGCGCGGCCCTGGCCCGTCAGGTCAGTGCTCAGGCACGCCCGTCAGCGGCTGGAACCGCTGGTCAGGAGGTGTAGCGGTCGACCGGCGGCGGGGTCGGCGTGTTCGGCTCCACCTTGCCTACCGTGGCGGTGAACGCCTTCGCCCACCGGCCGTCCTTGTACGCGGCCTCGAGGGTGTCGTTGATGAACGTCCGGAACGCGGTGTCGCCCTTGCGGATGCCGATGCCGTAGGGCTCGCGGGTGAACGTTCCGCCGACCAGTTTGAACGCGTCGGGATCCTTGTCGATGAGGCCGAGCAGGATCACGTTGTCCGTGGTGACCGCGTCCACCTGGCCGTTCTTCAGGGCGTCGGCGCACTTGCTGTAGACGTCGAACAGCACCAGCTGCGCCGCGGGGGCCACCTTGCGGATGTTCTCGGCCGGGGTCGAGCCGCTGACCGAGCACACCTTCTTGCCGGCCAGGGAATCCTTGCCGGTGATGGTCGTGTTGTTCTTCGCGACCATGATCGACTGTCCGGCGACGTAGTACGGCCCGGCGAAGTCGACGACCTTCTTGCGCTTGTCGTTGATGGTGTACGTGGCGACCACCATGTCGACGCGGCCCTGCTGGATGAACGGCTCGCGGTTGGCCGAGACGGTCTCGACGAAGTTCACCTTGTCGCGCGGGATCCCCAGCGCGTCGGTGATGATTTTGGCGATCTCGACGTCGAAGCCCTCCGGCTTGCCGCTGAGATTCTTCAGGCCGAACAGGTTCTGGTCGAACTTGGTGCCGATAGTGATCTTGCCGGCGTCGTGCAGGCGGGCCATTGTCGTGCCGGGGGCGAAACTCGCCGAGGCGCTGGGCGCCGCCGCGTCGCCGTTGCTGTCGCCGTCGCTGCCACAGGCGGTCAGGCCCAGAGCGGCGATCATCGATACGCCGAGCAGCAGGGCGCCCCCGCGCCGCCGCGCCCGACCGGCCGTGGTTCCCGAGCCGCGCTGGGCGGGAACCGACCGGGCGACGAGGGCGTTCGTACCGCGGCCGGCGGGGGAGGAGATGCGCGGGCGAGCTGGCAGCCGCCAGCCTCGAGGGAACGGTACGCGCATGGCCATCCTTTCGTGCGCTCCGCGTGGGGGCACGGGAGCACGGGTCTGAGGGCTGGGTGAATGTCCCTGGTATGCGTGTTGTGCCGGGCATGCCTGCGCCGGCCGAGGGTGCCGCTCGCCGAGGCGCGAGGCTGGCGAGCTCGGCGGTGCGAGCACAGCAGCGGTGCGGGCGGTCGGCGGCGCGGCCTGTGGGACGGTGCCGCGGCGGCCGACGGCCTCCGGCGCGGAAACGCCGGGGGTGCCTCGGTCGGCCCGCCCGTGCTGGTGGGGCGTGCCGTGGATGTGCCGCGCCGGGGGCCGGGGCATCGTCAGTGCCGTAGGATCCTGGCCAGGAAATCCCTGGCCCGGTCGGTCTGCGGCGCGTCGAAGAAGGCAGCGGGCGGGGCGACCTCGAGAATCCGGCCGTCCGCCATGAAGGCGACCCGGTCCGCGGCGGAGCGCGCGAAACCCATCTCGTGCGTCACCACGATCATGGTCATCCCGGACGAGGCCAACGACCGCATGACGTCCAGCACCTCGGAAATCATCTCCGGGTCCAGGGCGGAGGTCGGTTCGTCGAAAAGCATCAGGACCGGATCCATGGCGAGCGCGCGGGCTATGGCGGCCCGCTGCTGCTGACCGCCGGACAACTCGCGCGGAAGCCTGTCCGCCTTGTCCGCGATGCCAACCCGCGCCAGCAGCTCGCGGGCTCTCGCCTGGGCTGCCGGCCGTTTCTGCCCCAGGACCTTCACCGGACCAAGGGTCACATTATCCAGGATCGTGCGATGAGCAAACAGGTTGAAGGACTGGAAGACCATGCCGACCCGTGACCGCATGCGGGCGAGTTCCCGGCCCTCGGTCGGCAGGGGACTACCCTCGAACAGGATGCGGCCCTCATCGATCGTCTCGAGCCTGTTGACGCACCGGCACAGCGTCGACTTTCCCGAGCCCGACGGCCCGATGACGACGACCACCTCGCCCGCCTCGACGGCGAGATTGATATCGGTGAGCACCCGATGGTCGCCAAAGGACTTGCTGACACCCTCGATGCTCACCAGGGGCACGCCGACCTCCCGACACGATCGCGAAAACAGCGGGGCGATGGGCCGATCATCGCGGCGCGGGGGCGCAGGCGCCGCCAGGCGCGCGACGCAGTCGCCGGCCCGACAGGCCGAGTGATCATTGCGCTCGGTGCGATGGCCGGCGCGTCCCAGGTCGCCGGTCACTCGGCGCATAGTAGCGCGAACCATACGATTCCACCTGTAATTTGTATATCTACTGACATCTTGCGGGGTGGGCGTCCCTCCGCCGTCGCGAGGTGGTCCGCGCCACGTCGTAGGCTGGTGGGCGTGAAGGGCCGCAGCTACGAGGTACGCACGTTCGGGTGCCAGATGAACGTTCACGACTCCGAACGGCTCTCCGGCCTGCTCGAGTCCGCCGGTTACGTGCCGGTCGCACCCGGCGGCGAGCCGGACGTCGTCGTGTTCAACACCTGCGCGGTTCGGGAGAACGCCGACAACCGGCTGTACGGCAACCTCGGCCAGCTGGTCCCGGTCAAGAAGGGTCACCCCGGCATGCAGATCGCCGTGGGCGGCTGCCTGGCCCAGAAGGACAGGTCGACCATCCTCGACCGGGCGCCCTGGGTGGATGTCGTCTTCGGTACCCACAACCTGCACCGGCTGCCCGTCCTGCTCGAGCGCGCGCGGCACAACGCCGCCGCCCAGCTGGAGATCGCCGAGGAGCTCGAGGTCTTCCCGAGCACGCTGCCGACGAAGCGGGCCAGCCACCACTCCGCGTGGGTCAGCATCAGTGTCGGCTGCGACAACACCTGCACGTTCTGCATCGTGCCGAGCCTGCGCGGCCGCGAGCGCGACCGGCGCCCCGGCGACGTGCTCGCCGAGGTCGAGGCGCTGGTCGCCGAGGGCGCACTGGAGATCACCCTGCTCGGCCAGAACGTGAACTCCTTCGGCCGCTCGCTGGGCGATCCCGGCGCCTTCGCCCGCCTGCTGGTCGCCTGCGGCCGGGTCGAGGGCCTGGAGCGGGTGCGCTTCACCTCGCCGCACCCCCGCGACTTCACCGATGACGTCATCGAGGCGATGGCGACCACCCCGAACGTCTGCCACCAGCTGCACATGCCGCTGCAGTCCGGGTCGGACGCGGTGCTGCGGCGGATGCGGCGCTCGTATCGCCAGGAGCGCTACCTGGGCATCATCGAGCGGGTGCGGGCCGCTATGCCGGACGCCGCCATCACCACCGACATCATCGTGGGCTTCCCCGGGGAGACCGAGGCCGACTTCGCCGACACCCTCGACGTCGTCCGCCAGGCCCGCTTCTCGGGCGCCTTCACCTTCCAGTACTCGCCCCGGCCCGGCACGCCGGCAGCCACGATGGACGAACAGGTCGACCGGGCCACGGTCGCCGAGCGCTATGCCCGGCTGGTCGCGCTGCAGGACGAGATCTCCTGGGAACAGAACCGCGAGCTGGTCGGCCGCCGCGTCGAGCTGCTCGTCGCCGAGGGTGAGGGGCGCAAGGACGACGCCACCGGCCGCCTGTCCGGCCGAGCTCGCGACGGCCGGCTCGTCCACTTCCGCGCTGCTACCGACACCGTGGGTGGGTCCGAGGCCGGAACCGTCGGCGCTGCCGGGGCCTCCGCGGCCATCGGCGGACGCCCCCGCGGTCTTCCGCGGCCCGGGGACGTGGTGGAGACCGTCGTGACCCGCGGCGCGCCGCATCACCTGATGGCCGATGGCCCGCTGCTGGCGCACCGGCGGACTCGCGCGGGTGACGCCTGGGAGCTTGCCCGTCTGGCCCCCGATGCCACGGCCGAGTCCGGGCCGGGTGCGGGGGGAGCCGCACGGCCGGCGGTCGTGCTCGGCATGCCGTCGCTGCGCCAGGACCGTCCGGTGGCGGCCGAGTCCACCTCGGCGGTGTCCCTGGGCAGCGCGCCTCGGTGAGCTTCGTCGCCGCGGCGGTCTGCCCGCATCCGCCGATCCTCGTTCCCGAGGTGGGACGCGCCGAGCCGGTCGAGGTTCGTGATCAGGCGGTGGCGGCCGTGCGCCGCCTGGTCGCGGCGCGCCCGGATCGCATCGTGGTCCTGGGCGATGCGCCGGTGCGGACCTGGTACGGCTCCTCGGCCACCGGCTCGCTTGCCGGCTTCGGCGTGAACCTGACCATCCCCCTGGCGTCTCCTGGCTCCTCGGCGTCTCCTGGCTCCTCGGCGCCGTCCGGCGTCGTCGAGGCGCCAGAGCGGGCACCGCTGCCCCTGTCGCTGACTGTCGGAGCCTGGCTGCTCGCGGCCGCCGGGTGGGCTGGCGAGCGGTCGGCGCTCGGGGTTCCCGCCGAGTTCGGGCCGGCGGAGGCGGCGCGGCTTGGCGCCGGGCTGGCCGCCACGAGCGGTCCGGCGGAGCGCCTCGGCCTGCTGGTGATGGGGGACGGGTCGGCCCGTCGCACGCTCAAGGCGCCCGGTGGCCTGGACGAACGAGCGGCGGGCTTCGACGCCGCCGTGGCCCGCGCCCTGGCCGGCGTCGACCCGGAGGCCCTCCTCGCGCTCGACCCGGTGCTCGCCGCGGATCTGCTCGCCGCCGGTCGGGCCTCCTGGCAGGTCCTGGCCGGGGCGCTGCGCGAGGTGGCGCCGCAGGGTGCGCCGAGCGCGTCGTGGCAGGGGGACGTCAGCTATGACGACGCGCCCTACGGCGTCGGCTATCTGGTCGCCACCTGGACCCACCGCCCTGCCCGGGACGACTCCCGACGCGGATGAGCGCCGTGAACACGTCCCCAGGGCCAGGCTCAGGGCCTCCGCGGGGGCCGGTGGTGGCGGTGGTCGGGCCGACCGCCGCGGGCAAGAGCGATCTCGGGGTCGAGCTGGCTCTCGCGCTCGGCGGTGAGGTCGTCAACGCCGATTCGATGCAGCTCTACCGTGGCATGGACATCGGCACCGCCAAGGTCCCCATCGAGGAGCGCCGGGGCGTGCCGCACCATCTGCTCGATGTCTGGGAGGTCACCCGGGCCGCCGACGTTGCCAGCTACCAGCGTGACGCCCGGCGGGTGATCGACGATCTGCTTGACGCGGGCCGGGTGCCGGTGCTGGTCGGTGGTTCCGGGCTGTACCTGCGGGCGGCCCTCGACGACCTGTCCTTTCCCGGTACCGATCCGGCCGTCCGGGCCCGGTGGGAGGAGGAGCTCACCCACCGGGGCGCGCCCGCCCTGCATGCGGAGCTCGCCCGGCGGGTGCCGGCCGCCGCCGCGGCGATCCTGCCCACCAACGGTCGGCGGATCGTGCGCGCCCTCGAGGTCGTGGACCTGACGGGGACCTTCGAGGCGGCGTTGCCGGAGTATCGCTCCGTGTACGACGTTGTCCAGATCGGTGTGGATCGCGACGACCTCGACACCCGCATCGAGCAACGGGTGGACAGAATGTGGCAGCAGGGTTTTCCGGACGAAGTGCGGTGGTTGTCGGAAAAGGGCCTTCGGGAAGGCCGTACGGCGTCCCGTGCGCTTGGCTACGCTCAGCTGCTCGCGTGGCTTGATGGCGCAATGGAGTCCGCGGATCAGGCCAAGCAGGCAACAATTACCGCGACCCGCCGCTTTGCGCGCCGGCAAAGGTCATGGTTTCGCCGCGATGAGCGGATAGTCTGGCTGCGCCAACCGGACGTCACCCAGGCGCTACGGCTGGTGGGTTCGCTCTGACGGGTGACCGGTCTGCCGCCGATCGCCGGATTCACGGGTGGCGCCAGGCTCGGGCGCTGCTGATGGCCGGCGTGCGGGGTAGGTGGCTGGGCCCGCTCGGCGTCTGGAGAGATCGATGTGACCGCGCCGTCCGCCGCTGGTGATTCCCCCGGTTCCCCGCCCGACCTCACTCTTGTTCCCGCGCTCTACGCCGCGTTCGACGACGGGTCGCTGCGGCTGCACTTCCAGCCCGAGGTCGACCTGCGCAACGGCTCGGTCCCCGGGATGGAGGCCCATCCACGCTGGCAGCACCCCGAGCGCGGCGTGCTCGGCCCGGCCGAGTTCATGCCGATCGCGGCTGCCGCTGGTCTCGTCCACCAGGTCGACCAGTGGGTCCTGCGGATGGCGGTGGCCGAGGCCCGCACCTGGCACCGGATGGCCGTCGGGACCGCGATCCGCCCGCCCCGGCTGTGGGTCAACGTCGATGGTCGCCAGCTGACCAGCCCCGCCTTCATCGCCGAGGTCGACCGGCTGCTGTCCGGCAGGCTGCTGCCGGCCGGCGCCCTCGGCCTGGAGTTCAGCGAACGCGCTCTGGGGCTGGCCGCGCCGGTGGTGCCGCGGCTGCTCGACCGGCTGCGGGCGCTGGGGGTGGCGATCGCCGTGGAGTCGTTCGGCACCTGGCTCGGCTCGCTGACCATGCTGGACCTGCTGCCGATCGACCTCGTCAAGCTCGACGGCGCCTACCTGCGGGCCACGATGCGGGACATGGAGGGCGAGGCGGTCGTCGCGGCGATCGTCCGACTCGCCCACCAGCGGCGCCTGACCGTCGTCGCTGACGGGGTCGACACCGCCCGGCTCGCGGCCCGCATCCTCGATCTCGACTGCGACCGGGCCATCGGGCCGGTGTTCTGCCCTCCAGTGCCGGTCGAGGACGCCCGGCTGATCGCCCTGGGCCGTGGCCGGCCTGACCGCTGGTACAAGCCACCGGCCTGGGCCGACGATCGCCTGCGGCCCTGGGTGCAGGCCGCAGCGGGCTGACGCCGGTGGCCGGGGGAGCTGGCGGCCGTACGATGTGCCCGTGCGGGATGACCGGGAGCTGCGCTTCGTCAAGGGCCACGGCACGGGCAACGACTTCGTCGTCCTGCCCGATCCGGACGGGGATCTCGACCTGACCCCGGAGCTCGTACGCGGGCTGTGCGACCGGCGCACCGGCGTCGGCGCGGACGGGGTGCTGCGGGTGGTGCTCGCGGCCGCCGCGCCCGAGGTCGGCGCGCCCGCCGGGACGGCGCGCTGGTTCATGGACTACCGCAACGCGGACGGTTCGATCGCCGAGATGTGCGGCAACGGCGCCCGGGTGTTCGCCCGCTACCTGGTCGCGGCGGGCTACGCGCAGCCCGGCCGCTTCCCCATCGCCACCCGGGCGGGCCTGCGGCTCGTGGACGTGCCGGTGGCGGGCGACATCACCGTCGACATGGGGCCCCCAAGGCTCGAGGCCGGGCCCGGGGTGCCGGTCACCGTCGCCGGGCGCTCGTTCGAGGCGGCGTCCGTCTCGATGGGCAACCCGCACGCGGTCTGCTTCGCGGACGACCTCGACGCCGCCGCCCTGGCCGGCCTCGACCTGACCCGGGCCCCGGTGTTCTCCCCGGTCGACTTCCCCGACGGCGCGAACGTCGAGATCGTCGTCGGTCGGCCCGGCGGGGTGGCGATGCGGGTGTACGAGCGCGGGGTGGGGGAGACATCGTCCTGCGGTACCGGTGCCTGTGCGGTCGCCGTGGCCTGGGCCTATCGGCGCGGGCTTCGCCCCAGCGGCCCCGGTTCCGGTCCCGGGGCCAGCGTCGGGACAGGTGTCGGGGTCGGTGTCGGCCGGGATTTCGGGTTCGGGCCGGCGGCCGGCGACGCAGGCCCGAGGCCGGCGGTCGAGGTCGCGGTCGACGTTCCCGGCGGTGGCCTGACGGTGATCTGGCGGCCTGAGACGGTGCTGCTGCGCGGTCCCGCCGAGCTGGTCTTCGACGGCGTGGTGCGCCCGGCGGCCCTCGCCGCGCGTGGGTCGTGGCTCGCGGCGGACGCGGCCGGGGTCGCCGACGCCGCCGAGGTGCTCGACGTGGGCAGCCTCGCGACCAGCTGAGCCCTCATCCCTCGTCGAGTCTCGTCCGGCGGACCTTGACGTCCGTTTTCGACAAGACCATCGGGAACCGGCGTCCCTAGGCTTGCGCCCATGCCAACTCCGAGATGCGACCTGATCGGCCTGATCGTCACCGACATGGCCCGCAGCCTGGCGTTCTACCGCCGGCTCGGGCTGGACCTGCCGGCCGGCGCCGACGCCGAGCCGCACGTCGAGGTCTCCCTTCCCGGCGGCCTGCGGCTGGCCTTCGACACCGAGGACACCATCCGCTCGTTCGACCCGGGCTGGACGCCGGCCACGACCGGCGCCGGCCGGCTCACCCTGGCCTTCGCCTGCGACAGCCCCGGCGAGGTCGACGCCCTGCACGCCGACCTGCTCGCCGCCGGCTACCGCGGTCACCTCGCGCCCTGGGACGCCTTCTGGGGCCAGCGCTACGCGACCGTCCTCGACCCCGACGGCACCCACGTCGACCTCTTCGCCGCGCTGCCCGCTGCCGCACCCACCGGCGGCGTCGCCAGGCCACCCGGCGCTTCCTCCTGAGCACTGTCGGGCGGGCGCAGCAGGCCGGTGAGCGTGGTGCCGGCCAGCGCGCGGACGTCACGGGCAAGGTGGGCCTGGTCGGTGTAGCCGGCCTCGACGGCGACCGTGGCCAGGTCGTCCCCCCGCCGTGCCGCCCGCAGGGCGTGCTGCAGCCGCAGTATGCGCGCCAGCGTCTTCGGGCCGTAGCCGAACGCCCGCCGCGATCGCCGCAGCAGCTGGCGCTCGCTGACGCCGGCCGCGGCGGCGATACGCGAGATCGAGGAGCGGGCGCCGATCGCCGCGACGATCGCCGGCACCAGCGGGTCCGCCAGCCCGGGGGCGCGGGGACGGTCGGCGAGCGTGGCCTCCAGCACCGCCGCCGGGTCCCCGCCCGATGCGGCGAGCCGTTCCGCGAGCCGGCGGGCGGATCCACCCTCCCAGAGCTCCGCGAGTTCCGGGCGGCTGTCCCGCAGCTCGCCGGCCTCGATGCCGAGATACGCCGGTGCCCGGCCGGGGTCGAAACGTACCCCGACGTGCCGCACCCCCGGCGCCCATCGAGCGAACGTCGCGACGGTGTCGGGACCCGCGACGATCAGGCGCCCGTCCGAGCTCCAGATGACGTCGACACAGCCATCCGGGAGAACCCGCCGCGCCGACGGGCCAGCCGCCCCCGCGCTCACCTCGGCGGACGACGGCCTGTCCGCGGCCATCGGCGGATCCACGCCCGCTGACCAGATCGTCGCGGGCAGGCGGGCGGCCCGATGCTCCCGATACACCCGTCACACGCTACGCCGCGACCAGCGGGACCGATCTCCACCGCCGGGACGAGACGCCGTCACCGGAACGGGGGGAATCGGCGTGGCGGGCGGGCTAAACCGTTCGCGATCGTCGCGGTGGCGTGGGACCCTGACAGTCGACGGGATGAATCCGCCGGGGACGTCGAGGCGATGCGGCCGGCCTGGCCCGCACCGGCGACCATCGGCGCGTGGATCGTCCCTCGGGGTCACCGAGAAGGCGTGTGACCTGGCCGAATGAAGCGGCGCGGAATGCCGCGGCAGCGGGCCGCGTTGAGAACGGATGGTATGACACTTCCTGCCGACGCCCTGGATGCGTCCACCCTCGACAGATCCCACATCGAGCTCGCCGACGACGATGCGAGCTATCTTTCCGGCTTTTTCGCCGATTCCGGCGACGGTCTGGACCTTGCGGACCGGGCGGCTCTGCGCCGGATCCCCGGTCTTGCCACCGAGCTGGACGACGTCACCGAGGTCGAGTACCGCCAGCTGCGGCTGGAGCGGGTGGTCCTGATCGGCGTGTGGACGTCCGGCACGCTGCGCGAGGCCGAGGCGTCGATGGCGGAGCTGGCTGCCCTGTCCACGACCGCAGGCTCCGTGGTGCTCGACGCGCTCGTGCAGCGCCGCGATCGGCCGGACGCGGCGACCTACGTCGGGTCCGGCAAGGCTCGCGAGCTCGCCGAGGTCGTCGCCGCCACCGGTGCCGACACGGTGATCTGCGACGGTGAGCTCACCCCCGGTCAGCTGCGGCAGCTGGAGGAGGTCGTCAAGGTCAAGGTCATCGACCGGACGGCCCTCATCCTCGACATCTTTGCCCAGCACGCCACGTCCCGAGAGGGCAAGGCGCAGGTCGAGCTCGCCCAGCTCCAGTACATGCTGCCCCGGCTGCGCGGTTGGGGTGAGTCGATGTCGCGTGCCGCGGCGAGCGGTGGCGGCCGTGCTCCGATCGGGACCCGCGGCCCCGGTGAGACGAAGATCGAGACGGACCGGCGTCGGCTGCGGGCGCGGATGGCCCGGCTGCGTCGCGAGCTCGCCGGGATGTCGACCGTGCGGGAGACCAAGCGTGCGGCCCGTCGTCGCGGCGAGGTGCCCGCGGTGGCGATCGCCGGCTACACCAACGCCGGAAAGTCCTCGCTGCTCAACCGCCTGACCGGTGCCGGCGTGCTGGTCGAGGACGCCCTGTTCGCAACGCTCGATCCGACCGTTCGGCGGGCGACACTGCCGGATGGCCGGGCCTTCACCCTGTCCGACACGGTCGGGTTCGTCCGCCACCTGCCCCACCAGATCGTCGAGGCATTCCGCTCGACACTGGAGGAGGTCGCCGACGCGGACCTGCTACTGCACGTCGTCGACGGCTCCGCGCCCGACCCGGCCGCACAGATCTCCGCCGTGCGCGAGGTCCTCAACGACGTCGACGCGGGTGGCGTGCCCGAGCTGATCGTCGTCAACAAGATCGACGCCGTCGATCCCGCGGTGGTCGCGGAACTGCGCCAGCTCGCCCCGGACGGGGTGTTCGTCTCGGCGCGCACGGGCGAGGGGCTCTCCGCCCTCGTCGACGCTCTGTGCCTGCGGGTGCCGCACCCCGACGTGGAGCTGACGGTGCTCGTGCCCTACACCCGGGGTGAACTCGTCTCGCGCGTCCACGCGCACGGCGAGGTGCTCGCGCAGGAGCACACCGCCGACGGGACCCGCCTGACCGCGCGGGTGTCGCCGGCGCTGGCTGCGGATCTCGACATGTTCCGAGCCTGACGAGCGCATCCCGCCGCCCGTGACAGCCCGGCCAGGCTCCGGGGATGGGGCGGCTGCCCGGATCGGCCGGCCGCCACGCGCGGCCGGCCGTCATACGGTCAGACCCGGCGCAGTACGGCCACGATCCGGCCGAGGATGGACGCCTCCTCGCCGGGGATGTCGCTGAACGCCGGGTTCTCCGGATGCAGCCAGATCTTCCCGTCGCGCACCCGGAGCCGCTTCACCGTCGCCTCGCCGTCGATCATCGCGGCGACGATCTCGCCGTTGTCCGCCACCGGCTGCTGGCGGACAACCACCCAGTCCCCGTCGCAGATCGCGGCGCCCATCATCGATTCGCCGACGACCCGCAGCAGGAACAGCGTGCCTTCGCCGACGATCTCCTTGGGCAGTGGGAAGACATCCTCGATCGCCTGCTCGGCCAGAATCGGCCCGCCGGCCGCGATCCGCCCGAGCACCGGGACATAGGTCGCCGAGCCGCCGTCGCCGCCGGGCCCCGCCGCGACATCACTGCCGGTGAACGCGGGCACGACCGTGGCCGGCGCCGCCGTGGCGCGCCGACGCGGCCGCTCGGGGGTGAGCACCTCCATCGCCCGCGGGCGGTTCGGATCCCGGCGCAGGTAGCCCTTCTCCTCCAGCACCTTGAGTTGGTGGGCCACGCTGCTTGTGCTGGTCAGGCCGACGGCCTCACCGATCTCGCGGACGCTGGGCGGGTATCCGCGCCGCTCCACGGCGTCCCGGATGACCTCGAGCACCCTGCGCTGCCGGGGGGTCAGTCCGGCTGCGTCCGCGGGGTTCTCGGGGAAGGTCCGCACGTTGCCGCGGGCCCCGCCCCGGCGCGTACCCCTGCCTTGGCTGGTCATCGCTACCGCTCTCCTCGTCGCGTACGTCGTTCGTCGCCGTACCTCGTCACCGGGTCGTCACCCTACGGTCGCCGGATGCGCCCCGCGCGGCGGTCGGGATCGCCCAGCGATCCCGACGCCCCCACGGCGCGCGGCCGTCCGCGACCGGGGGAAACCGCCCGGTGCACACCTGATCGTCTCGACGGTAACCGGATGGTCGCGGAATCTCAAACGTCTGTTCGAGCGTGTCCTCTTGTCGGATCCCGTTCAGGTGCGACAATCGACCAGGAGTTCGATCGAACGGGAGTTCGCCCGCCGGGCGGACCGGTCCACGCGCCCCGGAGGATCTCGTGAGCCCTCGCCAATCGGCCCAGGTCGTCGATCTGGCCGCCGTCCGGGAGCGGGCTGCCGGGCGGTCCGCGGCACCGCGTCCCGGGACTGTGCACCGCGGGGCAGTGGACGGCGGGGCAGTGGACGGCGGGGCAGTGCTTCGCGGGTCAGTGGACGGCAGGTCAGTGCGCCGAGGCGCAGTGCACGGTGCGGCGATGCGGCAGGTGGTGCGACGGGAGCCGCCGCCGCTGCGGCTGACCAGGCGCGGGCGCGCCGTGGTCACGATGGCTGCGGCGGCGGTCATGGCCGTGATCCTGGCGCTGGTGGTGCCGCGGGCCTCGCTGGCGTGGTCGGATGAGCCGCCGCGCGGCCATCTGGTCCTGGCGGGGGAGTCATTGTGGGAGATCGCCGCGACTCTCGACCCCGACGCCGACACCCGTGAGGTGGTCGATCGTCTGGTGCGGATCAACCACCTGTCCTCCAGTGAGCTCGAGCCGGGCCAGTTCCTGTTACTGGATGGCTGAGTTGTGTCCTGACGGCTGAGCCGTGTCGGGTGTGGGCCTGTCCGCCCGATCGGACACCGTCCGTCGCCGTCGCGGGTGACCCCCGGCCGCGATGGTGACGCGTCGGGATGTGGGCGGGCGCGGCGGGTTGAGGGCGCTTCGCCGAGGGTTGCCACACCCCCGCGGGCTGATGTCGACCTGTGGCACGCGGGGGGTCGGTTTCCCCATCCATGGTGTCGTGCGCTAGGTTGGGCACAACATCTGGTGCTTACAAGGGCGTAAGTCATCCGCGGGTGGATGCACAGGTCTTCCACGGATCATGGGCGTTCCGTCCACAGGCCTACCGCGGTCGGTTCGGTTAAGGAGGCGTCTCGCGTGCGATGCCCGTTCTGCCGGCATCCGGACAGCCGCGTCGTCGACAGTCGGGAGGCCGAGGAAGGCTCGGCGATCCGGCGCCGGCGGTCCTGTCTGTCCTGCGGCCGACGCTTCACCACGATGGAGGAGGCGTCGCTGCGGGTGCTCAAGCGCAGCGGCGTGGCCGAGCCGTTCAGCCGCGCGAAGGTGATCGCCGGCGTGCGTAAGGCCTGCCAGGGTCGCCCGGTCCGCGATGACGACCTTGCCCTGCTGGCGCAGCAGGTGGAGGACGCGGTGCGTTCCGCCGGCTCGGCGGAGATACCCGCGGAGGCGATCGGCCGGGCGATCCTCGGCCCGCTCCGCGAGCTCGACGAGGTGGCCTATCTCCGGTTCGCCTCGGTGTACCTCGCCTTCGAGTCACTCGCCGACTTCGAGAACGCGATCGCGGCGCTGCGCTCCGAGACCTCCAGCGGCCGGCGTGGCACGGAAACGGCGATGACCCGCCTGGCCGGCGACACGGCCGGCGACACGGCCGGCGACGCCGCTGGGAACATGGCCCGCGACAGCGAGCCAGCGGAGGCCGCTCCGCGCCGCCGCGGCCCGAACGCGCTGAGCATCGTCGAGGGCGCGCGCGGCAGGGCCAGCCCGGCCGCGGCCGAGTGCGAGGTCACCGGAGCGTCGGGCGTTCCGGGCGGGCATTCGTCCGCGCCCTTCTGACGGCTCCGACCGGCCCCACCCATACAAGTAAACGAACGAGACGGAACCGTCCCGCCGGCCAGCTCCCGTGATCACGGAGCGCGCTGACCGCCGGCGAGCGGCGTCGGTCCCGCGCGTCCACTGCCGTGCCGACGCGGCGCGCGTCGTGGCGTGGCGTGGCGTGCACATGCCGTGTCGTCCGCTCGCGGCAGACGGCGCTCGGTGGACGTCCGCGCGGGAATGCCATGGGCAGCACCTCAGTGCACGATGAGTGAACAGACAGGACGAGGAGCGTCATGACCGAAAGTCGCGGCACCAAGGCGGGCCGGCCCGGGGCCAGGGCGGCTGGGCTGAAGATCCGCCGCTCGCGGACGACCGCCGGTGTCCACCCGTATGACGAGGTCACCTGGGAGACCCGGGACGTCGTCATGACCAACTGGCGGGACGGCTCGGTCAACTTCGAGCAGCGCGGCGTCGAATTCCCCGCCTCCTGGTCGGTCAACGCCTCGAACATCGTGACCAGCAAGTACTTCCGCGGCGCGCCCGGCACACCGGCCCGGGAGACCTCGCTGCGCCAGCTCATCGACCGGGTGGTGCTGACCTACGGCGCCGCCGGCCGCACGCACGGCTACTTCGCCAGCGACGCCGATGCCGAGATCTTCGAGCACGAGCTGACCTGGATGCTGCTCCACCAGGTCTTCAGCTTCAACTCCCCGGTCTGGTTCAACGTCGGCACCTCGGCACCCCAGCAAGTCTCAGCTTGTTTCATACTTTCAGTTGATGACACTATGGAGTCGATCCTCAACTGGTATCGCGAGGAAGGGCTGATCTTCAAGGGTGGGTCCGGGGCCGGGCTCAACCTGTCGCGGATCCGGTCCTCAAAGGAGCTGCTGTCCTCCGGCGGCACCGCCTCCGGGCCGGTGAGCTTCATGCGCGGGGCGGACGCGTCGGCCGGCACGATCAAGTCGGGCGGGGCGACCCGGCGGGCCGCCAAGATGGTCGTCCTGGACGTCGACCATCCGGACGTCGTCGAGTTCGTCGAGACGAAGGCCCGGGAGGAGGAGAAGATCCGCGCCCTGCGGGACGCCGGGTTCGACATGGACCTCGGCGGCCGGGACATCGCCTCCGTCCAGTACCAGAACGCCAACAACTCCGTGCGGGTCACCGACGAGTTCATGCGGGCCGTCATCGACGACGGCGACTTCGACCTGCGCGCCCGCCTCGACGGGCGGACGATCGAGACCATCCGGGCCAAGGGCCTGTTCCGCACGATCGCCGAGGCGGCCTGGGCCTGCGCCGACCCCGGCATCCAGTACGACGGCACGATCAACGACTGGCACACCTGCCCCGAGAGCGGCCGGATCAGCGCCTCGAACCCGTGCAGCGAGTACGTGCACCTGGACAACTCCAGCTGCAACCTGGCCTCGCTGAACCTGCTGACGTTCCTGCGCCCGGACCGGACGTTCGACGCCGAGGCGTTCGTCGCCGCCGTCGAGCTGATCATCACGGCGATGGACATCTCCATCTGCTTCGCGGACTTCCCGACGCCGGAGATCACCCGGGTCACCCGCGCCTACCGGCAGCTCGGCATCGGCTACGCCAACCTCGGCGCCCTGCTCATGGCCGGCGCCCGCGCCTATGACTCCGAGGGTGGCCGAGCGCTCGCCGCGTCGATCACCTCCCTGATGTCCGCCACCGCCTACCGGCGCTCCGCCGAGCTCGCGGGCATCGTCGGCGCGTACGACGGCTTCGCCCGGAACGGCGACGCGCACCGTCGGGTCGTGCGCAAGCACGCCGCCGCGAACGATGCGGTACGCACCGTGCACGCCGAGGACGCCCGCATCCTCGCCGCCGCGTCCAAGGAGTGGAGCCGGGCACAGACTGTCGGCGAGAAGCACGGCTGGCGTAACGCTCAGGTCAGCCTGCTCGCCCCGACTGGCACCATCGGCCTCGCGATGGACTGCGACACCACCGGCATCGAGCCGGATCTCGCCCTGGTGAAGATGAAGAAGCTGGTCGGCGGCGCCAGCATGAAGATCGTGAACCAGACGGTCCCGGCGGCGCTGCGTGCGCTCGGCTACCCGGAGGAGACTCTCGAGGCGGTCGTCGAGTACATCACCGAGCATGGTCACGTCGTCGACGCCCCGGGCCTGCGCCCGGAGCACTACGAGGTGTTCGACTGCGCGATCGGCGAGCGGGCCATCTCGCCGATGGGTCACGTCCGGATGATGGCCGCCGTGCAGCCGTTCCTGTCCGGCGCGATCTCCAAGACGGTGAACATGCCGGCCACGGCCACCGTCGAGGACGTCGAGGAGATCTACCTGGCCGGCTGGCAGCTCGGCCTGAAGGCGCTGGCCATCTACCGGGACAACTGCAAGGTCGGCCAGCCGCTGACCGACGTCCGGGGCGCGAAGAAGGCCGCGGACGCGCAGGCCGCCGCCGCGGTGTCGGCTCCGGCCTCGGTCGCACCGGTCGCGGCGCAGGCCGACGTGGAGTACCGGCCGGTCCGGCGCCGTCTGCCGAAGACCCGCCCGTCGCAGACCGTGTCCTTCACGGTTGGCGGCGCCGAGGGGTACCTGACCGCCGGCTCCTACCCGGACGACGGCCTCGGCGAGGTCTTCATCAAGATGTCCAAACAGGGCTCGACGCTGGCCGGCGTCATGGACGCGTTCGCCATCGCCATCTCCATCGGCCTGCAGTACGGGGTGCCGCTGGAGGCGTACGTCAGCAAGTTCATCAACATGCGGTTCGAGCCCGCCGGCATGACCGACGATCCGGACGTCCGGATCGCGCAGTCAATCATGGACTATCTGTTCCGCCGGCTCGCCCTGGACTACCTCGACGCCGACCACCGCACCGAGCTCGGCATCTCCACCGCCGCCGAGCGCACCCGCGCCGTCGCCGGCCAGTACGCGATGCCGACCGAGACCGGCATCCCGGCATCGGCACCGGCAGCGGACGAGCCCGCGGCGATCGCGGGTGCGGGCGCGCCGGGCACCGCCGACGCGCTCGCCGGCGTCGCGGGAGGAGAACGCAACGTGACGGCGGCGCCACCGGCGACGAGCAACGGCGTGGCCGGCGGGCTCGGTCCCGAGCAGGTCGCCCGGGAGCTGCGCCTGGCGCCCCCCGGCGAGACCCTGGTCTCCCAGACCGTGGTCGACGCCCCGCTCTGCTTCACCTGCGGGGTGACGATGCGCCCGGCCGGCAGCTGCTACGTCTGCGAGCAGTGCGGCTCCACCAGCGGCTGCAGCTGATCGCGCGCGGCACCGCGCACTCTGCGAGGTCCTGACGGCACCGGGTGGGGCGTCGAGCTCCGCCCGGGCCGTCACCCGGGGCCCGTGCCTGCCGCTGCCATCCGTGCGCCGGGCTATCCGTCGCCGCCGTCAGCCCGGCTGGGCGGAGCGGATCAGCGGTTGGTGGCGAGGATGTCCAGGAGCAGGGCGGCCGTCCAGGAGAAGCGGTTGCTGCCGGCGCCGGAGCCGTCGAGCGGGGAGTAGTACTCGTACATCGCGCCGGAGGCGGCGATCACGTCGACGGTGTTGCGGCGCAGGTCGTCGGCGGCGTCGAGGCGGCCGTAGCGCTCGAGCCCGTCGGCGATGAGCCAGTTCATGTTCACCCAGAGCGGGCCCTGCCAGTAGCAGCGGGGCAGGAAGCTCGGATCGTCCAGCGGCACGCTCGCGACGCCGAAGCGGGACCAGTACCGCGGCGAGGTGATCGTCTTGACCATGGCGTCGACCCGGTCCTCGGGCACGACGCCGGCGTAGAGCGGGAGCAGGCCGGCGATCGTCTCGTGGCGCAGCAGGGTGTGGGTGCGGAAGTCGCGACTGTAGTAGACGCCGTCGACGACGAGCTGGTTGATCGCCTCCCGGGAGCGTCGCATCGACCGGCGCAGGCTCGTCGGGATGACCTCGCCGATCTCGGCGGCGATGGTGGTCAGGTGCTCGTTCGCGCGGACGAGGATCGCGTTGAACGCGACGTCCTGCACGAGCGGGACGATCGTGCGCCGGACCTCGCGGAAGTTGTAGTGCGCCCGGCGCAGCTCGCGCACGATGCGGTACAGCGTGAACAGGTCGCCGGAGGTGAGCCGCTCGTCCGGCGGGACCTCCTTGGAGTCACGGCGCAGCGCGTCGAGTGCGTCGTCACTGCTGACCCGGCGCAGGACACGCACGCCCAGCGGCGCGACCGGTCGAGTGATCTCCATCCAGGTCGGGGTGTTGTCCATCCCCGACTCCCAGGAGTGGACCAGGGAGACGAGGCCGTCGTCGTCAGGGTCGCGCTCGAGATAGAGCCACTGGTGGAAACGCAGCAGGCCGGGATACAGCTGCCGGTAGAAGGCTGCGCGCTCGGAGGCGCTCATCATCTCGCCGACGCGGACGGCGGCCTCGGCGATCATCGGCGGCTGGGTGACGCCGGTACTCTGCGCGCCGCCGGCCGTGGTCGTCACCCGGTCGCAGCGCCAGCGCTGCGGGCCGGCGTGGTAGAAGTCCGTCGTCTCGGCGAAGATCACGTGCGGGATCATGCCGTTCGGCCACTGCCCGCGCAGCAGCGAGAGGATCTCGGCCGCGGCCCGTGCTGGGTCCAGGTGGCGCAGCCCGATGGCGATGAAGCAGGAGTCCCACAGCCACTGGTGGGGATACAGAGTCGGCGACGGGCGGGTGACGTCGCCGAGATCGTTGCCGCGCAGCACCGAGACCGCGGTCTCGCGAAGCGCCGCCAGCTCTGCGGGGAGGCTGGGGACGGGCATCGTGTGAGAGTAGCGGTCACCCCCTGTGCGCACGGGGAGGCTGCATCCGGTGTGGCCTGGGTAACGGCGGGCCGGTCACCGTCCCGTGGCGGTCCGATCGGGCGCGGCCACCCTTCGACCCCGGGCTGGTGCGAGTCGTGGCCGCGCGGCGGGGGGCCGCCATCCGGGGGCCACCCGTGCGGGGGTGGCCCGGCACCTCCCGGCGAGTTCGTCGCCCGCGCCGGCCCGATGGCGGTAGCGAGGCCAAAATGTGGCGCGGCCACCAGCCTGCAAGATTTTCTTACTCTTAGTAAGAGAGCTGCTACGAATTGGCGAGGATCGTGGTCGCGGGAGGCCGTCTCGCCACGCGAGAAGGTCAAGATAGTTCGCTGAACGCGCCACACGGCGGGATCTGACAGGTAGTCTTCGCGACAGCGAGTTCAGCGTCTCGAGGGCCAGGGTCTACACTGCCGGTAGGCCCGGCGATCGCTGATGTCCGGGTGCGCCTGCGCAGGGAATGGTTCCGCGACTTCGTTCGTTGCCTCCATGTGCACGGAAACAGATGTCCCACCCGCACCGACCATCGGATTTGCCACTGATGACGCTGCCTGCCCTGGAACTTGCCGAGCGCACCGACGAGAACCGCCCGCGTAGCACGCGGCGGCCTCGCCGGCCCGCTTCCACTGCCCGTACCGTCTCCAGCCGTTCGCTGGCCGCGGTGCCCGAGGACGTCGACGAGCTTGATGTGAGCGCCGTCGCCGAGGTCATCGCCCGCGGCCGGGAGGCCGGCGAGATCAGTCGCGCCGAGCTGCGGGACGCACTCGAGTCCGCCGACATCGGCCTCGAGCTGCTGCCCGCGCTCATCGCGCGGCTGAACGCCGCCGGCGTCGAACTCCTCGAGGAGGAGGAAGGCGAGGCGGCTGACGACGCGATCGCCGTCAGCCGCTCCACCGCTGAGCACGCCGGCACGGCCGACCTCGTGCGCATGTACCTGCGCGAGATCGGCAAGGTGCCGCTTCTCAACGCCGCCCAGGAGGTGGAGCTCTCCAAGCGTGTCGAGGCGGGTCTGTTCGCCGAGCACAAGCTGGAGTCCGTCCCCGACCTGCCGGCCGACCTGCACCGGGACCTCGGTCTGCTGGTCAAGGACGGCCACGCCGCCAAGCAGCAGCTGGTGTCGGCGAACCTGCGCCTGGTCGTCTCCGTCGCGAAGAAGTACAGCGGCCGCGGGATGACCCTGCTGGACCTGGTCCAGGAGGGCAACCTCGGTCTCATCCGCGCGGTGGAGAAGTTCGACTACGCCAAGGGATACAAGTTCTCGACCTACGCGACCTGGTGGATCCGTCAGGCCATCGGCCGGGCGCTCGCCGACCAGGCGCGGACCATCCGCATTCCGGTCCACGTGGTCGAGCAGATCAACAAGATCACCCGGCTGCAGCGTCAGCTCGTCTCCACCCTCGGTCGCGAGCCGACCGACGAGGAGCTCGCGCTCGAGCTGGACATGCCGATCGAGCAGGTCGTCGAGTTGCGCCGCTACGCGCAGGACACGGTCAGCCTGGAGACGTCCGTCGGGGACGACGGCGACTCCGTCCTCGGCGACTTCATCGAGGACTCGGATGCGACCTCGCCCGCGGACGCGGCGTCCTACGGCGCCATGCAGGACGAGATCGAGAACGTCCTCGGTGGCCTCAACCCGCGGGAGCGGGAGGTGATGCGGCTGCGGTTCGGCCTCGCCGACGGCAAGCAGCACACCCTCGCCGAGGTGGGTAACCGGCTCGGGCTGACCCGGGAGCGGATTCGCCAGATCGAGCGGGACACGCTGCGCGAGCTGCGCAAGCCCGCGGTCGCCGGTCGGCTGAGGGAATTCCTCGACTGACGCGGGGGCGGTCTCGACCCCGCCCACGAGGCGGGCATGCGCGCGGTCTCGGGTGGCACCCAGGTGGGAGCGCGGCGCGCCGGTGACGGCGCGGCCGCGTGCTTAAGAAGCCGGATCTTCGCTGGTCGGCAGCGGAGATCCGGCTTTGTCGTGTGCCCACGGCACACGGGCACCGCCGGGGTCCGCCAGAATGACCGCTCCGTCGCCGAGGACCTGGAGGCGCCCGCCCGCCCGCCAGACGCCGGGATGGGCCGAGAAGCAGGCCTCACGCAGCAGGCTCCCCTCCGGATCACCCCAGACGAACAGCGGCATCGACGGCAGCGGCGCCGTGATGACGAGGTCACCCACCTCGTCGACGAGCTCCTTGCCCTCGGCGTCGTACACGGAGACGGCGCACCCAAGTGCCCGGGAGCCGATCTCACCGGCCCGCACGGGCTGGGTCGGCAGCCCCGCGACCACCGCCGTGCAGACGTCCGCCCCACCACTCATGGGCGCCAGGAAGATGTCGGGGCTCACCGCCTCGTACACCCAGGCACAGGTGTCGGCCGCGAGCGGTGACCCGAGCGAGCCGAGGGTGCGCAGCAGGGAGAGATCGGCGTCGGCCCGGGGAACGAGGCCCGCGCCCCGGCAGGCCGCCAGGTAGTCGGCGGAGGTGCCGAGGCAGGTCACCTCGAGGGCTTCGGCCAGGCCGAACTGGGTGCCGAGCGTCGGGTAGCCGGTGGCGCCGTCATAGAGGACCACCGTCGCGCCGACGAGCAGGCCGGAGACGAGAAGGTGCCACGTCATCTCGCCGGTCGGCGTGTACCAGCAGAACCGGTCGTCGGGGCCGAGGTCGAGGTGCAGGGCGAGCGCCTTGAGGTGCTCCAGCAGGATGCCGCCGTGCCCGTGCACGACCGGCCCGGGCGCGCCGGCCCCGGCGGCGTCGGGTGAGTGCAGGATCCACAGCGGTGCGCCGAAGGCGACCCGGGTGAACTCCCCGTCGGCGGCCTCGGCGGCCATGAGCTCGTCCCAGGTGAGCAGGCCGGGCAGGCCCGCGGCCCGCGCCCGGGCGAACGCGTCCGAGGACAGGTACGGCACGATCACCGTCGCCGCGAGCCGCGGCAGGTCGGCGGCGAGACCCGCGAGCGCGCCGAGGGCATCGTAGCTCCGGCCCCGGCGGGTGAAGCCGTCGACGCCGAGGAGGACCTTCGGTGAGAGCGGCGCGAGGCGGGCGGACAGGGCCTGGGCATCGAGTTCGGGGGAGCAGGATGACCAGCTGGCACCGACGCTCGCCGTGGCGAGCATCGCCACCACGGCGTAGACGGTGTTCGGCAGTACCGCGCAGACCCGGTCGCCCTCGGTCACGCCGAGGGAGCGCAGCCCGGCGGCGGCCCGGGCCACCTGCCGGCGCAGCTCGTCCCAGGAGACGACGGCGGTGGCGCCGTCCTCCCGCACACCGATCACCGCGGGCGCGGGGCCGCGCCGGCTCAGCGCGTTCTCCGCGTAGTTGACCCGTGCGCCGGGGAACCAGTCCGCGCCTGGCATTCTCGCGTCGGCCAGGGCCGGTCCGGCGCCGCGGTCACCCTCGACCGCGCAGAACTCCCAGATCGACTGCCAGAACTGCCCGCTCTCGGTGACCGACCACTGCCACAGCGCTGCCTCGTCGGCGAGATGCAGGCCGAGCTCCTCGGTGAGCCAGTCGCGGTAGGTCGTCACCGCGGCTCGCTGGACGCGCCCGGCGGAGGGCTGCCACAGCGGTGTGCCGGGGCGCACCCGGGGCGCACCGGCCGCCGCGGAACCGTCCGTGCCGTCCTGCGCCGGCGGCCTCGCTGCCGTTCCGTCTGCTACCACGGAGACTGACCCTAGGGCATTTCGGACGCAATGACGGCGAACCTCGGGTTTGTGGTGATCGGCGATGTTCGTTGCTGGGGCTGCCTGTGGGTATCACTTCGGGCTACGGTCGGGTGGTGACAGTGCCGGGCGAGACACAGCGGCCCCCCGATGGGGCGCGGCGGGCGGCCGAGCGGTCGGCGACCGGGCCGTCGGTGGCGGCACCCGCGAACGAACCGACCGTGCTGGCGTGGGATCCGGCGATGGCCCACTACGACTTCGGCCCGCAGCACCCCCTGCACCCGGTCCGTCTCGATCTGACGGTGGATCTCGCGACCCGCCTGGGCATCCTCGACGCGCCGGGCCTGTGCGTGGCCACCCCCACCATGGCCGCGGACGAGCTCATCGAGCTCATCCACGATCCGGTCTATCTCGGGGCGGTGCGGGCCGCGCCCGTCCCCGCCCGGGCCCGGATGGCGGCGCTGTTCGGCCTCGGCACCTCGGACAATCCGATCTTCGCCAGGATGCACGAGGCCGCCGCACTGATCACCGGTGGCACGGTCGCGGCTGCCCGCGCGGCGTGGGAGGGCCCGCCGAGGCATGCGGTGTCGCTCGCCGGTGGGCTGCACCACGCGATGGCCGCGTCGGCCAGCGGCTTCTGCATCTACAACGATCCGGCCATCGCGATCGCCTGGCTGCTGTCGGCCGGCGCACAGCGCGTCGCCTACGTCGACATCGACGTCCACCATGGCGACGGCGTGCAGGCCGCCTTCTACGACGACCCCCGGGTGCTCACGATCTCGCTGCACCAGTCCGGCCACACCCTGTTCCCCGGCACGGGTCACCCGAACGAGTCCGGCTCGTCGAACGCCCAGGGCAGCGCGGTCAACGTCGCGCTTCCGCCCCGTACGGGTGACGCGGGCTGGCTGCGGGCGTTCTCGGGCGTCGTCCCGGTGGTGCTGCGCGCCTTCCGTCCGCAGGTCCTGGTCACCCAGCACGGCTGCGACACCCATCTGCTGGATCCGCTGGCCGACCTGCGGCTGTCGGTCGACGGGCAGCGGGCCTCCTACGAGGCGCTGCACGCGCTGTCCCACGAGCTGTGCGACGGCCGCTGGCTGGCCTGCGGCGGCGGCGGCTACGCGCTGGACGCGGTGGTCCCGCGGGCGTGGACCCAGCTGCTCGCCGTCGCCGCCCATCACACCCTCGAGCCGGGGACGGAACTGCCGCCCGAGTGGCGCGCCGCGGCCCCGCAGCGGGTGCGGGCGGCGACGGGCGGCGAGTCCGTCGGCGACGCGGTCGGTATGCCCCGCACTCTGGGCGACGGCGTCAGCGTGCGCTACCGCCCATGGGATGCGGGCGAGGGCGACGTGGACAGCCCCCTCGATCGCGCGATCGCCGAGACCCGGCGTGAGGTCCTCCCGCTGCACGGCCTGGACCCGCTGGTGGATCGGTGAGCGCCCGCCTGTGAGCCCCGAGCCCGATCCCGAGCCCGCTCCGGCGCCGGCACGCCTGGGCGGCGTGTCCGGGTACCCGGCCGAGTGGGAGGCCGACGTCATCCTCACCGACGGCGGCACCGCCCACGTCCGGCCCATCCTGTCCACCGACGGCCCGCTGCTGCGGGTGTTCTGGTCCCGGCTGTCCGCCGAGTCGATCTACTTCCGCTTCTTCAGCGCCCGTGGAGCCCTGACCGACGCGGACGTCAGCCGGATGACACTGGTGGATCAGCGGCGTCGCGGTGCCCTCGTCGCCATGATCGGCGATGACCTGGTCGCGCTGGCGCACTGGGAGAGCACCCAGGCGAGCCCCACCGAGGCCGAGATCGCCTTCCTGGTGGAGGACGCCCAGCAGGGCCGCGGACTCGGCTCGATCCTGCTCGAGCACCTGGCCGCCGCGGCCTGGGACCGCGGTATCCGCCGCTTCGACGCGGACGTTCTCAGCGAGAACCGCCAGATGATCCGGGTCTTCCTCGAGGCCGGCTACACGGTGTCGCGGGCATGGGACTCCGGGGCCGTGCGGCTGTCGTTCGAGATCACCCCGACCGAGCGCAGCGTCAGGGTGATGCGGGCGCGTGAGCACCGCGCCGAGGCGGCGTCGATCGGCCGCCTGCTGCACCCGCGGTCGATCGCCGTCATCGGTGCCGGCCGGTCGCCCGACTCGGTGGGCAACGCGGTCCTGCGGCACCTGCTCGCCGGTGGCTTCGACGGCCCGGTGTACCCGGTGAACCCGGCGGCGGCCGCCGCCGGCACCGCGGTCGCCTCCATCCGCGCCCATGCCAGCATCGAGGAGGTGCCCCGCCCGGTCGACCTCGCCGTCGTGTGCGTGCCGCCGGCGAGGGTGCCGGGGGTCGTCGCCGCCTGCGGCCGGGCTGGCGTGTGGGGGCTGGTCGTGCTTACCGACCAGCGCGACGATGCCGCCGACGACGCGCTGGCCGCCGAGGCCCGGGCCGACGGCATGCGGGTCGTCGGGCCGGCGAGCATGGGCGTGCAGAACCCGGCGGTGGGGCTCAACGCGTCCATGGTGCCGTGGATGCCGCCGGCCGGGCGGATCGGCTGCTACTCCCAGTCCGGGCCGTTCGGCGGGGCGATCCTCGAGGCGGCGGCGGCGCGCGGGGTGGGACTGTCGGTGTTCGTCTCGGCGGGGGACCGGGCCGATGTCAGCGGCAACGACCTGCTGCAGTACTGGGATCAGGACGCCGACACCGACGCCGTGATCATGCATCTGGAGACGTTCGGCAATCCGCGTAAGTTCGCCCGGCTCGCTCGCCGCCTCGGCCGACGCAAGCCGGTCGTGACGGTGTACTCGGGCCGCTCCGCCCTCGACGACGCCCTGCTGCGCCAGGCCGGGGTGATCGGCGTCGACCGCATCTCCCAGGCGTTCGACGTCGCGTTGCTGCTCACCGCGCAGCCCCTGCCCGCGGGTGGGCGGGTCGCGGTCGTCGGCGATTCGCGCGCCCTGGTCCGGCTCACCGCGCGGGCCGCCGACGCCGCCGGGCTCGTTGCCGAGGAGGTGCTGCTGCCCGTCGGCAGTGATCAGTCGGCGTTCAGCGCGGCGGTGCTCGCCGCGGACCGGCGGGCCGACGCGGTGATCGTGACGATGATCCGGCTGCCGGTCTCCACGCCGGGGCCGGTGTCGCTCGGCGTGTCGGAGGCGGCGCGGCGAGTCACGGTGCCGATCCTGCTCGCGCTGCAGGGCATGGAGCTTCCGCCCGAACTGGCCGGCATCCCGTCCTACCCCTCCCCGGAGGCCGCGGTCTCGGCCCTGAGCCGGGCCGTCGGCTACGCACGGTGGCGGGCCCAGCCCTCCGGGAGCGCACCGACCTTCCTCGTCCGTGCCGGGGACGCCCGTGCCCTGGTGGACGGCACGGCCGGGCGGCTGCCCGACGATCAGGCCGCGGCGCTGCTGGACTGCTACGGCATCACCGTGCAGCCGGCGCCGGTCGCGACGTCGGCCTCCCGCGCTGTCGAGGCGGCCGAGGAGCTCGGGTATCCGGTCGTGCTCAAGGCCCGGGCGGGGCCCTACCGGCACCGGCCGGACCTGCGTGGCCAGCGCCTCGACCTGCCCGACGCGGCGGGCGTGCGGGCGGCCTGGGCGTCCCTGCGCGACCAGCTCGGGCCCGAGCTGCCGATCGCCGTGCAGCGGATGGCGCCGGTCGGGGTGTCCGTCGTCGTCGGTTCCGAGGAGCATCCGCAGTACGGGCCGCTGGTGTCGTTCGGCCTGTCGGGGCCGGCGACCGAGCTGCTGGGGGACCGGGTGCACCACATCCTGCCGCTCACGGACGTCGACGCGGCCCGTCTGGTGCGCTCGGTGCGGGCGGCGCCGCTGCTGCTCGGCTACCACGGGTCGAGCCCCGTGGACGTGGCCGCGCTCGAGGATCTGCTGCTGCGGCTCGGACGCCTCGCCGACGACCTTCCCGAGGTGGTTCATCTCACTCTTGACCCGGTGATCGTCTCGACCGGCCGGGTCACCGTCCTGTCCGCGGATGTGGTGACCGGCCGGTCCACGCCCCGTGCGGACGCGGGTCCGCGGCGGTTCTGGGCTCCGGTGCCGGCAGGCTCGGAGCTGTCAGCGGCGCGGGGCGGTTCGGCACAACATGCTCACACCGTCCACAATCGTCTCCCATGACGTCGCCGTACTCCGAGCAGCCCCCCGTCTGGCCTGCGTCCAGCGCTTTCGGGGGGCCCCATTCCGATCACGTGGGGCCCGTTCGGGCCATGGGTGTGCCCGGCGCGGGGGTGCCGGCAGGGGCGGCACTGGTGCCGATGACCGGTCCGGTGCGGCGGGGTCCGTCGGCACCCGCGGCGATCTCGGGAGCCGATGTCACCTCCGCCGCGACGACGGGTCCGGAGCCGGAGCACAGCGCCGGGCAGGACGCGCCGGTGCTGCCGGCGGGCTGGCCGATGGTGCCGCGTGGCGAGCCGCTCGGGTCCGGGGCGATCGACCGTGACGTCATCGACGGCACCGGGCCGCGCCGCGGTGGCGGCGAGCGCCCGACCGGGCCGGGCCAGCAGGGCCTGGGCCGAGGCAGTGCCGCGGCGAGCGGTGCCACCGGGGTCGACCCGGCGGCGGCGACCTACGCGATGCTGGACGCGCTGTTCGCGCGGGCGCCCGTCGGCCTCGCGCTGCTCGACCGCGCCGGCCGGTTCGTCCGGGTCAACGAGACGCTGGCCCGGCTGGACCGCCGGCCTGCCCGTGACCACCTGGGCCGCACGGTCAGCGAGGTCCTCGGCGACACCGGCCAGGAGCTCGACACCCTGCTCGGCCGGGTGCTGCGTACCGGCGAGCCGGTGGTCGACCTGGAGGTGGGGGTCGCGGGTGCCGCCGGTGCGCCCGCACGGACCTGGCTGGCGAGCTGGTTCCCGGTCAGCGAGCCGCAGCTCGGACCGGTGGGCGTCGCCTTCGTCGCGCTGGACGTGACCGGGATGGCGGCCGCCGAACGGGACCGGGTCCGGGTCGAGGCGCGTTACCGCGCGCTGGTCGACGCCAGCGGGACGGACATCTTCCACGCCGGCGCGGACGGCGGGCTCGACGTCGATCTGCCCGGCTGGCGTGCCGCGACCGGCCAGCGCCCGGCGGACCTGACCGGCAGCGGCTGGCTGGCTGGCGTGCATCCGGACGACCGCGACCGGGTCGCCCGGCTGTGGCACGGGGTCCTGGAACGCGGCGCGGCGTTCGAGGCGGAGTTCCGGCTGGTCGAATCCGCCGGAAGCGGGACCGGCTCGCGGACCGTCGCTGCCCGGGTTCTACCAGTGCCCGCCGCCGGTGTGGGCGCTGGTGGGGACGCGTTGCGAGGCGGCGACGCCCGGCCGGTGGAGTGGCTGGGCATCGTCCGCGATCTCACCGGCGAGCGCGCGACCGAGGCGGCCCGTGCGCAGGCCGCCGGGCGGGCGGACGCGGCCGAGCAGCAGGTGCGGGCGAGTGAGGAGCAGGCCCAGAGCGCCACCCTGCGGGCCGAGGCCGCGGAGAAGCAGGCGGCTGCCGCGGAGAAGCAGGTGGCAGCCGCGGAGAGGCAGGCGCAGGACGCCGAGGAGCGCCGGGAGGCGGCCGAGGCGCAGGCCCGCGCGGCGCTGGAGCAGGCGCAGGCGGCCGAGCAGGAGGCGCGCACGGCGCTGGAGCAGGCGCAGGCGGCCGAGCAGGAGGCGCGCACGGCGCAGGAGCAGGCGCGGACGGCAGGGGAGAAGGCCGACACGATCGGCCGGCAGGCCGAGGCGGCGCAGGCGCGGGCGAGTGCGGCGGAGCGGCTCATCGAGGCCGCCGAGCAGCGTGTCAGTGAGGCCGAGGCGCGGACGCAGGCTGCGCAGGCGCGCGCCGGATCGGCCACCGGCGACATCGAGGCGGCCGAAGCGCGGGTCCGCGCGGCGGAGCAGCGCGCCGACGTGGCGGATCTGCGGGCGCAGGCGGCCGTGGACCGCGCCGAGGCAGCCGATCGGCGGGCCGAGGATGCGGTCGACCGGGCCGAGGGGGCGCAGCGGCGCGAGCAGGAGGCACGACAGCAGGCCGACGAGTCCGCCGAGCGGGCGGCCGAGGCCACGCGGCGGGCCGACGCCGCCGTCGAGCAGGTGGCGGTCGCCGCGCGCCAGGTGGAACAGGCCCAGGCCCTGGCCCAGGCGTCCGATGGCCGGGTGGAGGCCGGGCGGCGGTTCGCGGCGGCACTCGCTGCCGCTGGCACCGTGCGCGAGGTGATCGCGGCGGTCCTCGACGCCGGTGGGCAGGCGGTCCGGGCGGTGGCGCGCGGGGTCGCGCTCGTCGACGCGGACAGTGACGAGCTGCGGTTCGCGCGTCCGGCGGAGGGTACGGGCGCGAGTGGTGGCCGGGTGGCCTCCTGGCCGGACGTCGCGCTCGGCGCCGTCCATCCCGTTGCCGAGGTGGTGCGCGGCGGACGGGCCCTGTTCCTGTCCGACCGGGAGGAGCTCCTCACCCGTTGGCCGGTCGCCGGCCTCGCCGACGCGGTCTCGGCGGCCGGCGAGCAGGCGTGGGCCCTGCTGCCCCTGCCCGGTGCGGACGGCTCCCTGCTCGGGGTGGTGACCTTCGGTTTCGCGGCCCCCCGCACCTTCAGCCCGGCGGAGCGCGCCCACCTGACCGGCCTCGCGACGGCCGCCGCCCGGGCGATCGAGCGGGCCACCGCCCATGACCGGGCGCTCGCCGACATCGCCGACGGCGAACAGACGCTGGCCGCGGCGCAGGCCGAGCGGGCGGCCCGGGAGCGCGCCGACGCCCGTCTGGAGCTGCTCGCCAGGGCCACCGCGACGGTGACAGCCACCGAGGACCCGCACGAGGCGCTGCGGGCCTATCTCAACCTGCTCGCCGGCGAGACCGCCGACGTCTGCGCCCTGCACCTCGTCGTCGCCGAGCCGACCAGCACCCCGGGGACGGGTACCCCCGCCGCGGACGCCGACTCCGCAACCGACGTGGGCTCCGCCACAGAAGCTGACGTTGAGGCCGGCGTTCATGTCGGCGATGAGCCCGGCGTCCAGGAGGGCGTCGATGCCGGGCTCGGTGCCGGGGAGCGGCGTGATGCCGAGGCCGCCTCCGAGCCTCAGGTCGGTTCCGACGCCGGTTCCGGCACCGGCGGTGTTGCCCGGTCCGGGATCGCGGCCGAACCGGTCGCGGGTGGCGCGTGCCCGGCGGCAGGAGGAGCGCCCACCGACGGCGGCGACGGGTCGGGGGCACCACAGCTGGCGCCCTTCGCCGACGCGGGCACGGGTACGAGCGCGGCGCCGGGCGCCGGGTGGGCCGCGGCGCTGACCACACCGGCAAATCCCTTCCGCCAGGTGGCCGCGGCGGGCGACGGACTGATTCTCAGCCATGAGGCCGGGGGCTGGGACCCGCCCGCGGACGTCGCCCGCTGGCTGCGCCAGATCGACGCGCACACGACCGCGGTGCTGCCCGTTTCCGGCGTGGGCGGGGTCGCCGCGGTCCTCAGCCTGACCATCGCCGGGGACCGCGCTCCCTTCGATGAGCAGGACCTCCCCTTCCTCACCGAGCTCGCGGCCCGGGCCGGTACCGCCCTGGCTCGGCTGGACCTGGACCGGTCGGCGCGCGGTGAGGCCGCGAGCCTGCACGAGACACTGCTGGGCGCGCGGCCCGCCGTACCCACCGGGCTGCAGGTCTCGGCCCGCTACCTGCCCGCCGGGGGCGCCGGGGCGGCGGGCGGGCAGTGGTACGACGTCATCGACCTCGGTGCCGGCCGGGTCGCACTGGTGATCGGGGAGGCCCGCGGCGGCGGGATGGCCGCGACGGCGGCGATGGCCCAGCTGCGGGCGGCGGCCCGGGCCTGTGCCCACCTTGACCTGCCGCCCGGTGACGTGCTTTCGTTGCTCGGCAGCGTCGTGGCGGACCTGCCCGGCAGGCAGGGCGCGACCTGCATCTACGCGATCGCGGAGCTCGACACCGGGGTGTTGACCCTCGCCAGCGCCGGTCACCCGCCGCCCCTGGTCATCGCCCCGGACGGACTCGTGTCACGGCTGTACATGGCGGTCGGGGCTCCCCTGGGCGTGGGGGGCGGCGAAGGCGCGGTGACTGCCGGCGCCACTGAGTACACGGTGCGCCTGGGGCCCGGGTACCTCATCGCACTGTTCACCGACGGGCTGGTCCGCGCCGGTGGCCGCGATGCCGACGCCGGCGCCTCCGCCCTGGCCGCCGCGCTCGCCCACAGTGGCGATGGTCGTGCGGGCAGCCTCGACGCGCTGGTGAGCGCGGCCTGCGCGGGTCTGGGCCGTGGTGGTGATCCAGCGCCCGCCGACGACGCCGTCGCCCTGCTGTTCGCCCGCCTGCCCGACGAGTCGATGGCCGGTCCGGTCCTGCTGGACGTCGCCGTGGAGGGCGCGGCCAGCCTGCGCGCGGTGCGGGCGCAGAGCCGGCTCGTGCTGGAGAACGCCAGCCTGCCCGGCGACGTCGTCGACACCGTCGTGCTGGTGCTCTCCGAGCTGACCAGCAACGCCGTGCGGCATGGCCGGTCGCCGCTGTCGGTGCGGCTGCGCCGGCTCGGGAGCCGGGTCGTCGTCGAGGTCGCCGACGGCGGCGGCCGGCTGCCCCGGCGCCGCAGCGCGGCCGCGGACGACGAGGCGGGCCGTGGCCTCGACCTCGTCGACCATCTGGCCGCGCGACACGGGGTCCGACCGGTCGTCGACGGCAAGGTGGTCTGGGCCGAGGTCGACCTCGGCGTACCGCCCGTGCCGGCCGCGGACTGAACGGCCGCACCACGGATGATCGCTGACCCGACCGGGTCACAGTCGCCGGCCGCTGGCCCACACCGGCGACTGTGGCCCGGTTGGTGGCGACCTGACGCCACCGACCCCGCGCGGGTCGCGTAACGTGGCGGCATGCCGGACGCGGTGCTGCGCCTCGAGCGCGTCAATGTCGTGCGGGACGGGGCTTTTCTCCTCCATGACGTGACGTGGGAGGTGTCGCCCGGTCAGCGGTGGGTGGTGCTCGGCCCCAACGGCGCCGGCAAGACCACACTGCTCCAGGTGGCGTCGGGTCGGCTGTTTCCCACCTCCGGTGCGGTCGAGTTGCTCGGTCACCGGCTGGGCACGGTGAACATCCTCGACCTTCGTTACCGCGTCGGCGTGGTCAGTCCCGCACTGGTGGAGATGCCGCCGCCGGACGAGCGGGTGCTGGACGCGGTCGTCACCGCGGGATGGTCCGTCCTCGGTCGCGCCGATGAGCCGTATGATGATGTCGACCTTGCCCGGGCCGCCACCCTGCTCAGCCAGTTCGGCTGTCGGGAGCTGCGCGACCGGCGGTTCGGCACCCTGTCCGAAGGCGAGCGCAAGCGGGTGCTCATCGCCCGGTCGCTCATGACCGATCCGGAACTGCTGCTGCTGGACGAGCCGGCGTCGGGTCTCGATCTGGGCGCCCGCGAGGCACTGCTGCGCCGGCTCACCCGGTTCGCCGCCGACCCGGTGGCACCCGTCACCGTTCTCGTCAGCCACCACGTCGAGGAGATCCCTGTCGGGGTCACCCACGCGCTTCTGGTGCGCGGCGGTCAGGTGCGCGCGGCGGGCCCGGTCGCGCAGGTGCTCACCGCGCCCGCCCTGTCGGACTGTTTTGGTATCCCCCTCGAGGTCAGTGTCGCCCAGGGGCGGTATGCGGCCAGGCTGTCGGCCGGCCCGCCGCCGCGTCGGCGGCCGGTGTCCGTCGGAGCCTGAGCCAGCCCTCGCGGCGGCCAGCGGCGGCCATGGGCCGGGCTCCCGCTGTCGGCCGCGGTGTCCCTTGCCCGCGAGGTAACCGGGATGGCTGGCTGCCACGGGCGCTTTGCGAAGGGCTCCGCCTCGACTCGTTCGCGCTGGCCGGGCTGGCCGGGCCGTGAAGCCACCGCACCGTTGGACCGAGTGGGCGCCTGTCTGGCCGCGGCACCGTTCCGTGTACGGATCGTCGCCGCGGGTCGGCGCGCGGCGGCCGCTTCGGTGCGACCCACGGCGCGCACGGGTGCTTACGACCCTCCGCACCCGTGTCGGGCATGGCCGTCATGCGGCTGAGAAGGCCGTAGAGCGCGTGGTGAGCCGCTGGCGAGGTTTTTTCCCGGGCCATTGTCCGGTGGGTCGTCAGGGTGGCGGGAGAGGCCCGATTGGACGACGCCGCTGGACTACGCCGCTCTGCCCGCACCGCGCTGCCCCCACCGCTCCGCCTACGCCGCTCAGTCCGCCGTCGGGGTGGTGTGCCCGACGCGCGGGGCCCACCGCTCGACACGTTCCCACAGCCAGCGTGCCCCACGGGTGTCGGAGCCCAGAGCCCGAACCCGAGCCACCAGTGCCCGGTCCGAGGTGACCACGAGCGTGCGCGGTCCGGCATCACGGGCCGCCGCGACGATGGCGTCGTCGCCATGCCCGGCAGCATGGGACACGACGAGCACGGGACGGGCCGGGATGTAGGCGGATTCCCCGGGCGGCGCTGAATCTCCGGCCACCGGTTGACGGATCTCGACGATCCCCGCGGGCACTCCGGCGCGTGCGGCCCCCTCCAGAACGACCACGACCTGGGTTGGCCATTCGGCTGGCTCCCTCGCCAGCCCACCGGCGCCGGACCCGGCGATCCATGCCGAAATTGCGGTCACCAGGCGCTGGGCAGCACCTGGCCGGTCACGCCACCAGCCGTCAGCCTTGGCGCCAATCACGTTGGCACCGTCCACCACCCACGTCCGCGGGTACTCGTCCGTGCGCCGAGGCATAGGGCCGGCGCCGGAATCAGGCGTACTCATCCGCCGCCACGATCCCGATTGGCATTCGTACCGGTCGGTTCCGCTCGCGGCGACCGCGTCCCAAAGCACCCGACGGCTGATGGCTGCCGATTGCCTGGCAATGGCCCGTGGAGTCGGTAGACGAACACGATCGGTGTCCCAAGGCCGGCGGACATGGTCGCCGGGCGGCCGACGGCGGCCCAACTGTCCGCTCGCGGTCGGCGTTTCGGCTGGGAAGGTGTGATTCGCAGAACATGATCGCCCTCTATCATGCCGGGCTTGGACGCCGACTTTGGGTTCGGCACTCGGTCTGCTGACCCGCGTGCGTAGACCGGTGACTTCGTGTTCGGCGGCCCAAGTCCGCGAGTCTGTCGAACCCAGGCGTCACAGTTCCCGGTGTTCTCGTGGTAATACTAGACGCGTGAGTTCTGCGGTCCGCTGACCTGAAGGAGTGTGGCATGGCCCAGAAGACCATCGTCTCGTTGATTGACGATCTCAGTGGAGAAGAGGCCGACGAGACTGTCCGCTTCGGACTCGACGGTGCGCAGTATGAGATCGACCTGTCGGAGAAGAACGCCACGAAGTTGCGTGAGTCGCTGGCGCCGTTCGTGACCGCGGCGCGCCGTTCCGGTGGCCGGGCGGCCGGCGGTCGGCGTGGCGTGCGTACCGCTTCGCGGCGTACCGGCGGAACCGACCGCACCGCCGACATTCGTGAGTGGGCGCGCAGCAACGGATACACGGTGAGTGACCGTGGCCGTATCGCCTCCAACATCGTCGAGGCGTACGACAAGGCCCACTGATCCTTGCCTTGACCACTTTTCCGGGTCGAGGCTCGAAGCAGTGGACCCCGTAGTACCCGTCGTGCCCGAGGTATTCGGCCGGCGGGCCGCACGACCACTGGCCCCAGGACCTGCTGATCAGGTTTTGTCAGGGCGGGTTCCTGCCACACCGGCCAGGCCGGTGTGGCAGGAACGATTGACACCCGCGCCGACGCGGGCTGTCGCCGCCTCTGTTCGTTCCGTCAGTTCGGCAGATGTCTGCCCATCCAGTTTTCGACGTCTTCCGGGGTTCGGGGAAGCGCGGCGGACATGTTCCGCCATCCCTGTCTGGTGACCAGGATGTCGTCTTCTATCCGGACCCCGATGCCGCGCAGCTCGGGGGGAACCGTGAGGTCGTCGGGCTGGAAGTACAGGCCCGGTTCGACGGTCAGTACCATCCCGGGCTCGAGGGTCGCGTCCCGGTAGGCCGCGTCGCGCGCCTGGGCGCAGTCGTGAACGTCGAGGCCCAGCATGTGCGACGTGGAATGCAGCGTGTAACGCCGGTGCAGCCCGGCCCCGGGCGCCTGGGGATCCTCGGACAGCGAGGCCTCCGCGCCGTTCGCGAGTAGCCCCCAGTCCTCGAGCGCCGTCGCGATGACCCGCATCGCGGCACGGTGCGGGTCCAGGAACGACGCCCCTGGGCGGACCGCCTCGATGCCCGCCTGCTGCGCGCGCAGCACCACCTCGTAGACCTGTCGCTGCAGGTCAGTGAACCGTCCGGTGATCGGCAGCGTGCGGGTCACATCCGCGGTGTAGAGCGAGCGGCCCTCCACCCCCATGTCGAGCAGGGCAAGCTCCCCAGGGCGTACCGGGCCGTCGTCGCGGACCCAGTGCAGCGTTGTCGCATGGTGTCCGCAGGCGACGATGGAGCCGTATCCGACGTCGTTGCCGTCCACTCTGGCCCGTCGCCAGAAGGTGCCCTCCAACCAGCGCTCGCCGTTCGGCAGGCTGATCGCGTGGCCGATTTCGGCGACGCACTCGGTGAAGCCACGGGCGGTTGCCGCGACTGCCTCGTCCAGGCGCGCGATCTCGAAGTCATCCTTGAGCAGGCGTAGCTCGGAAAGTGTCTGGGCGAGCTGCTGATCCCGGTCCTCATCAGCCTGGCCGCCCGACCACCGCAGCACCGAACGGTCAACCAGCTGGTCGATTCCGCGCAGCACCCTGGTGTTTCCCGGCGCGAGCCGGGCCAGTGTGTCGGGAAGCTCGCTCAGCGGTCGGCACTCGATCTCCAGCGCGGCCTGTGTCTCCCGGACACCGGGTCGGGGACCCACCCAGAGCTCCCCGTATCGGCGGTCGGCGTAGAACGCCGAGGTGGATCGGTCCGATCGGCCGGGAACATAGAGGGCCGCAGCGTGCTCGCCGGCCGCGTTGGGTAGCAGAACCAGCACCGCGTCGGGTTCATGACAACCTGTCAACCAGAAGAAGTCGCTTCCCGGACGGAACGGATAATCCGTGTCGTTTGCCCGGACCCGCGGTCCGCCGCTCGGTACCACCAGGGCATCCACCGGGAACCGGGAACCCAACAAGGCACGCCGTTTCGCCGTGTAGGGGGCGCAGTCATCGCGGGATGGCAGAGCGTCGTCAATGGGCGCCCAGCCGGTCGCCATAAACCGCCGGAAGGCGGCGTGCGGTTCCTCATCGTGGTTGACCTGGCCGGGTTCGCGGGCGGAAGTCGCCGCCGGATCGGGGTCCTCCCCGGACGGCGCACTGGCCGGGCGGCGGTCCGAATCCGCCGCGGGGCCACCGGAATCCGCGGCTGCCGCGGGTACATCGGAGCGGGCGCGGACAAGGTCCGCTTCACCGCCCACGCCGGCGTTCTGGCCGCGCGCCGGCTCGGGTACCCCCGTGCCGGCCGGCGCAGGTGTGCTTTGGTCGGGCTGGTCACTCATACCGTTAACGGTAGGGCGGTTGCCCTTCGGCTGGTAGTGCGTGTCGGGGCGACGCGCTCCGGGCCGCCGGCGAACTTCTCGCCGATCGTGCGGATATGCGCGGGCGGTCCTGTGCCTGCTCGACCCGTGTTCCTGGGATGTGTCCGCCCAACGGCGATCCGCGCCGGTCTGACACCGCCGAACTCGCGAGATCTGCCACGCGTGGACCGCGGCCGAGATAGTTCGCGGGCGGGGATCCAGGCGAATCCGTTAACACAGGCATGCGATCAGTGCGCCGACCCGAGCGATATCGACGGTTTCGTGACCTTGCGCTGTCGGATGTTAACGGCTGTCCGTGGCCGTGGGGAGGCCGAACGTGGCACACACCGGCGACCGCTCGAGCGGATCACGAACCCCGCGTCCATTCACCATATGTTTCTGATTTATGGCGAACGGTAACATTCCGTACGATGCTCCGGCGCGGGATCGCCGTTCGGGCATACCCGGCAGGGTGTGGTGGGCGCAGGCGGGGATGTTGTGTACGTCACGATTCGTCGAAGCCGCGAACGCGCGGGGTGGGTGGGTCGGGGCTGGCGGGCTGGCGGGGGGTGGCGGCGTGGGATCGTCGGCCATCCGACACAGGCCGGTGGGATCGACGGCGTGTCGGGGTGGCGTGAGGTGAGAGGCTGTCGGGGGCTGTTCCGTTCGTCCGGGAAGAGGGGAGGCCGCCATGACCTGGCCTCCGCATCGGCCGGAGCACAACGACGCACCCGGGCGGGGGTCCGGCGAGCGCGGCCGTGGTCAGGCCGGCGGAGCCCCGCGAGGCCCCTCCGGGCGCCCTGGGCGTCCCGGCGGCCCGGCGAACGAGCGTTATGGCCGCCCGGCGGAGGAACGCCGCAGCCGCCCGGTGGACGATCGCCGCGACCGGTATCGCCAGCCGCTGGAGGACCGCCGTGCGGCACCGGCTGACCGCCGCCAGGCACCCGGCGCCGGGGGTCGATACGACGCCCCCGCGGGCGGCCGCTACGGCGACGACGACGGCGATCGGTATGGCGATCGGTATGGCGACGCCTATGTCGAACCCGCCATGCGGGGCGCGGGCCCGGGCAGCCGGCGGCCGGCCGAGATCCCGCCGACCCGGCTTGATCTCCCCGAGGCAGACGAACCGGCACGGCCGCGCGGTGGCGCTGTCCGCCGGGGCGTCACGGCGGTCGCCGCCGTGTTGGCCGCCATCGTGCTGATCCTCGCGACCACCGGCTGGGCGGTACTCCGCCACTATGACGGCCGGGTACGCCACGTTCCGCTGACCTTCTCCGCGGGTGTGGAGCGTCCGGCCAGAGCAGGCGGAGGTACCCAGAACATCCTGCTGGTCGGGTCGGACTCGCGCGCCAACACCGGCGGCGCGTTCGGCGAGGCCGAGGGCCAGCGTTCGGACACGACGATCCTCGCCCACCTCGACGCGAGCGGCTCGACGACGCTCATCTCCTTCCCCCGCGACCTCTGGGTGCGCATACCCGCCTACACCGACGCCCGCGGCACCCGGCACGCCACGCAGCGGTCCAAGCTGAACGCGGCGTACTCCTACGGCGGGCCGTCCCTGCTCGTGTCCACCATCGAGGGGCTGACCGGGATCAGGGTCGATCACTACGTGCAGATCGACTTCATCGGCTTTCAGGGGATGACCGATGCCCTGGGCGGGGTCACGGTCTGCATCAAGGAGCTGCCGCCCGGGCTGAAGGCGCGCGGCTTCGACAACCTGCACGACCACTACTCCGGCTTCTCCGGCCAGGTGGGGGAGAATCGCCTGAACGGCGCGCAGGCGCTGGCCTTCGTCCGTCAGCGCTACGGTCTGCCGGAAAGCGACATCGACCGCATCCGGCGTCAGCAGCAGTTCCTCGGCGTTGTCTTTCGGCGTCTTGCCGCGACGGACACGCTGCTCAACCCGGCCAGGCTGATCAACGTGGTCGACGCTGCGACCTCCGCGCTGACCCTGGACGACGGGACGTCCCTCGCCGATCTGCGCCTGCTCGCGGTACGGATGCAGGCAATCGGGTCCGGCGGGGTCGCGTTCGCCACCGTCCCCGCCTCTGCGGGCACGCAGGGTGGCCAGAGTGTCCTGGTCGTCGATCCCGACCAGCTTGGTGCCTTCCTCAAGCCGTTCGGTGGGCGAACCGGCCAGACCAGCTCGGCCGGCGCACTTCCGGCACGTCCCGGCGCGGGTGCCGCCGCTCTCGGCGCTCCCGTGTCGTGGTCCCGCCCCGGTGCCGCGCGGACGGTGGACGCGGCGACCGCCGTTGGGACGCCGGCCGCCGCCGCACCGGCCGCGGGCTGTACCTACTGACCATGCCCGCCGGGGGATCCCGGGGGCTCGGGGCCGCTCGGCGGGTCGTGGCGCGCGGGCGGGCCGGGAGAGTTCCCGTCGGCCGGGATGACCGCCCGGGACCGCTCGTCGAGGGCGGCGTTGAGCTCCGCGCCGAGCAGCACGGCGAGGGCCGTGATGTAGAAGAACAACAGCGCCGCCACCGGGGAGCTCAGCGAGCCGTAGACGAGCTCATGGCGGAAGACGAACTCCAGGTACAGCCGTAGCACGTAGCTGCCGACGAGCCAGCAGATCAGCGCGAGTGTCGCCCCGGGCAGCGCCCGCCACCATGGTCGGCGCACAGGCAGCGACAGATGGTAGAGCGATGTCAGCATCGTCAGCGCGACCACGCCGACCACCGGCCAGAACAGCGAGGTGAGGAGCCGGTCGACGGAGGGGTGCCGATCCGCGTCGAGGATACGGGAGATGAGCCCGGGACCCAGGACGAGGGCGGGCAGGATGATGACGCCGCTGGTCAGCTGGGCCAGGAAGAGACCGAGGGCCACCAGCCGGCTGCGCACGGCCGAGCGCAGATCACGCTGGCCGTAGGCGATGGTGATGGTGTTGACGAACGTCGCCATCGCCGTCGAGCCGGTCCACAGGGACAGCACGAACCCGATGGAGATCACGTCCGGGCGCCCGCGGGAGAGGATCTCGTCGACGGTCGGGCGGACCGCGTCGTCGACGACCGACTCGGTGAGCAGGTCGCCGGCGCCGCGCAGGATGCTGTTGCGGATGGTGCCGAGCGCGTTGTGGCCAATCGCGTCGGCGACGTAGCCGAGCGCGCCGAGCAGCGACAGCAGCAGCGGTGGCAGTGACAGCAGCTGCCAGAACCCGGCCTCCGCGGCGAGACCCAGCACCCGATGGCGCCACGCGTTGGCGACCGTCCGGCGAAGCAGCCTCAGGGGCGCGCGTGGCACCTTGCGCTGCTCGCGGTCAAGCCGGCGGAACACGGCGCTGCGGCGGAGGCGCTCCCGGGCTGTCCGCCGACGGCGCCGCAGGCCCGGCACGGCGCCTACCACCACGCGACGCAGCAGTTGGGATGACCGGCCTGGTGCCGGCCCACGCGCCACCGGAGTGGACACGTCGTTCCCCGTGGTGGCCACGGCCCCCACCGTATGGCCTGCACGGGCCTGTGGAGGTCAGCGGCACCGGACTGACGCCGAGCACACTGGCCCGACGGGGCCGGCCGGCGCACGGGCGCGGGATCCGGGCGGCGCCGCGCCTGCCGGCGATCCGACGGTGGCTAGCGAAAGGGGCATGCCACAACGCGGTGACATGCCCCTCCGGCAACCTCGAAGGCGAGGTTCAGGACACGCTGAGCTTGTCGGTCTCGTCGTGGTACTCGACCGCCATCTCGCGCAGCTTGGAGTCGTGCGACTTTGCGTGGTGCCGGCAGAACAGAAGGTCTCCGCCACCCGGTAGCACCACCCGCACGTATGCCTGGGCACCGCACCGGTCGCAACGATCGAGGTTGGTCAGCGTCGGCTTCGTGGTAGTCCCTGTCACATCTACTCCAACTGTGTTAGGCGGTCAGACGTTCCAGCTGACCATGTGACGGTTTACTCACAGCCGGCTCTCGTGGCGTCATTGCATCCAGAGCGGCGTGGCGTCCGCGGCGTTCCTGCCGCCGCGTACGGTTCTCGTCCTCGCTCCCCCGGTGCCTCAGGTCCGGCGAGCACCGAAGACGATGTCGTCCCATGCTGGCACTGACTTGCGCCCGCGTCGACCGCCTGCGGGACGTTCCCCCCCACGGGTGCCGGTGTTCTGGCGGCCTCGTGACGCAGCGGGTGCATTCGATTGCTCGGAAGCTGCTTCGTCGTCGCTGTCCGTACTCTTCTCCGCTACGGGAGTGGAGGGTGTCTTACTCTTTGTAGTCGCTGCTGCGGGCGTCGCGCGGCGACCGCCAGCGGCGGCAGGCGCACCGGCGGGCGCCTGCACGGCGCTGTCGGTGGTCTGATCCCCGGGCTCGGTGGTGGCGGCCACCGCGGCCGGGGGTGCCGCAGCGGCGGTGGATCCTCCTGCGGCGCGGGCTGCCGCGGCCGCGGCAGCCCTTCCCGTTGGCCTGCTGGCGGTCGCGCCGGACGCACGACCAGACCGGTCCGGCGGGCTCGAGGCCGTGGGCACAGCGGCGATTCCTGACGGTGACGTGGCGGACGTCACGCGCGAGGGCCCAGCCTGCGCGACGGCCGCACGAGGGGTTTCCCCCTGGTGCGTCGGTGCCGCGGAGGCCGCGGGGGCGGACGCGGCCGGGCGGGAGGCGGCCCCCCCACGCCCCGGTGCCGCTGTGGGGACGGACCGGGAACCACCCGCCTCCGAACCCACTCGTCGGCCGGCGTTGCGGGGCAGGGCGCTGACGCGGGTCGCGGCCGTGCGCCGGGGCGGCTGCGGCTCAGGGCGACGGTCGGCCTGGGCGACCTCTCGCGGCTCGGCCTGCTCGGCGTAGCCGTCGTTGTCGGTCTCGCCGCCAGCGTCGGCGTAACTGTCGGTGTCGGCGTAACCGTCGGTGTCGGTACCGGCAAAGCCGGCGTCCGGACCCGGCTGCTCGGTAGTCGCGGCGCGAGCAGCGTCGTGGGCCGAGGACGCGTCGGCGGCGGCGTTCGGGTGTGTCTCGGCGGCTGCCTGGACCTCCGGGGCGCTCACGGCGGGGACGCCCCCGTCGTCGGCCCGCGCCGGGCCAGGACTCGCCGCTGCCGGGGCCGGCGCTGCTGGGGTACCGAACACCACGGAACCGACCCCGGCCTGGCTGAGGCCGGCCGCAGCCGCAGCGGCGGGTTCGGCGCGCAGGGGGACGGCCGCGGCGGGCGGCGGCTGTGACGCGGCGGGCGCGGCGCCCGGCTCGGGTGCGCGGCCAGGCTCGGGCTCGAGGGCCGGCTCAAGCACCGCACGAAACGCGCCGGGGCGCCCGGACGGATCCCACGGCTCCCGCGGTGCGGGCTGCCAGCGCCCGTCCTGCGCCGGCCCCTGCGGCCGCAGGGCCGCTGCCGGGCGCTGCGGCACGGCGGGGCCGTCGGCGGGTGGGTAGGCGGCCGCCGGGGCCGCGGGGAAGACCGCGGGTTGCGGGTAAGAACGGGCGGCGGGCTCCTGTGGGAACGCCGGGGGCGGGGCGGCGGTCACCGGGGGGCGGGCCGCCGGCGCGGTGGCGGGCGGCGCCTGGTCGGGCACGAGCGTCAGCGCCGGCCCGGCGGCCCGGGGCGCGGCGGTGGGGGCGGTGGGAGCGGCGGGCTCGGCACTTTCGGGGGCGACCAGGGCCCGGGCGGCATCGTCGTGCGGCCGGACGCGGCGCACCACCGGATCCCACGTCCAGCGCGCGCAGCGGCTCTCCGAGGTGAGCTGCACCAGCCAGATGCCGTCGACGCGGCGCCAGGCATCCCACTGGGCCGCGGCCGGATTGTCCTGCGCGACCACGAGACGGGCGTCGACGACCTCGCCGAGTGGCCGGCCCGGGACCCCGCCGGGGTCCTTGGGGAGCAGGGCGGCGCGTGCCTCCTGGACGACCCGGGCACGCTCGGCGAGGACCGGGCCCTCGTAGCGCTCCACCCGCTCCACCGGAATGCCGGCGGCGCGGGCGACCTCCGCGGCCGTCTCCCCGGCGCGGAGCCGGGCCTGGATCTCTCGCGGCGTCAGCGCGCTCTCCGTGCGCACCTCGCTGCGGCGCACCCCGCGCAGGGCGGCGCGGAGCCGGTCGTCCACCGGCACCCGGAACTGCTCGCCGTCCGTCCTGCCGGCTGCGTCCGCGAGCACGAGGTAGCCGCCGTCCTCGCTGAGTGCGATCGCCCGCAACTCACGCATGGCGCCTCCTGTTCTCTCGAAGCCATACCGTGCCCGTCACCACGGGGCGCGCGACGCGCCCCGGCGAACCGTTCCGCGGGCAGGTTGGCATGACGCACCCGAACCCACCTTCGGCATGTGCGTCCCGGTAGATGACAGCCTGCCATTGATGCGGCCGGTCGGCTGGCTGTCGGCGGGCGACACGCGCAGTCTGACCGAGTCGGGCCTGTCCGGTCGGGCCGCGCAAGGCCGGATCGTCCTAGGGTCGACGCCCGCCGGGCGGGCGGGTCGCCGGGCCGCGCCGCCGGGCCGGCCGGGCGGTGGGGCGGGGGCGGACCTGGTCACCGAGGCCCGCGAGCGCCGCGCCGACGATCCCCGCCTCGTTCTGCAGCTGGGCGGGCACGACTCGGGTGCGGACCTCGAGTTGCTTGAGGAACTTGTCGGCCTTCTTGCTGACGCCGCCGCCGATGATGATCAGATCCGGCCAGAGCAGGGCCTCGAGCGCGCCGAGGTAGCCCGACACCCGCTTCGCCCACTTGTCCCAGGACAGATCGTCACGCTCCCGGGCCGCGTCGGACGCCCTGGTCTCGGCGTCATGCCCGTGCACCTCGAGGTGGCCGAGCTCGGTGTTCGGCACGAGCTGGCCGTGCAGGAACAGGGCGGTGCCGATGCCGGTCCCGAAGGTCGTCATGATCACCAGGCCGCCGACGTCCCGGCCTGCACCGAAGGCCAGTTCGGCGAGCCCGGCCGCGTCCGCGTCGTTGACGGTCGTGATATCTGCCGCAACGGGCGCCGCGCCGGCCGGCACTGGCACCGGCGGGGAGCCCGGGCCCGGCACGCCGAGCGCGGTCGACAGCAGGGCGACCGTGTCCGTCCCGATCCAGGAGGGCGCGATGTTCGCGGCGGTGAGGGCGATCCCGTTCTTCACGACGGCGGGCAGCGCCACCCCGACCGGACCCGACCAGCCAAAGCTGTTGACGACCTCAGCGACGGTGTCGGCGACGGCGGCGGGCTCCGCCGGCTGCGGCGTCGGAATGCGCAGCCGAGGCGCGGCCAGCGAACCGTCCTCGATGTTGACCGGAGCGCCCTTGATGCCGCTCCCTCCGACGTCAACCCCGAAGACCTGCATGGCCGAAGTCCCTCCCTGCGCCGATACAGCCGCCAGTGGCGCCGGCGCCGCCGGCCCCGCGGTCCACCCGCGGCTCCGTGCGCGACGTGCCTCGCGCGACCGGGGCCGGTTCCTCGATCGCCGAGGACCAGGGACCGCCGAGGACTAAGTCTCGCAGGCCGGACGACCACGGCGGCGCCCACCCGTCTCCGGATCATCCGGCGCGGCGCTTCCCGCGGCCCCCGAGCCCCGCCCAGGCGCTGGCCGCCAGACCCGGGCGACGTGGACCGATCGGCTCTATACGCTGGGGTGATGAGTCTGGTCGACACCTATGGGCGGGTCGCGACCGACCTGCGGGTGTCGCTGACCGACCGGTGCAACCTGCGCTGCTCCTACTGCATGCCACCCGAAGGTCTGCCCTGGCTGCCATCCGAGCGTCTGCTGACGGATGACGAGATCGTCCGGCTGGTCGGCGTCGCGGTGGCCTCGCTCGGGGTCACCGAGGTGCGGCTCACCGGCGGTGAGCCAACCCTGCGCCCGGGCCTCGCGGCGCTGGTGGCCCGGCTCGCCGCGCTGCGGCCGCGGCCCGAGCTGTCGCTGACCACCAACGGTCTGTCGCTGGCCCGCCTCGCCGCACCGCTGCGCGCCGCCGGCCTCGACCGGGTCAACGTCTCGCTGGACACGGTGGATCCGGAACGCTTCGCTCGCCTGACCCATCGGGACCGTCTGGCGGACGTGCTGGCGGGGCTTCGCGCCGCGGCGGCGCACGGGCTCGCCCCCGTCAAGGTCAACAGTGTGCTCGTGCGGGGCATCAACGAGGACGAAGCCCCCCGGCTGCTGCGCTGGGCCCTGAGCGAGGGCTACGAGCTGCGGTTCATCGAGCAGATGCCGCTCGACGCCCAGCATGGCTGGCGGCGCTCGGAGATGGTGTCCGCCGCGGAGATCCTCACCACTCTGCGGGAGGCGTTCGCGCTGCGGCCGCTGCCGGGGCGGGGGAGCGCGCCGGCGGAGCTGTTCGAGGTCGACGGCGGGCCCGGCCGGGTCGGCGTGATCGGCTCGGTGACGGCGCCGTTCTGCGCGGCCTGCGACCGGGTCCGACTCACCGCCGACGGCCAGGTGCGCAACTGCCTGTTCGCCCGCGGGGAGACCGACCTGCGCACCGCCCTGCGCGCCGGGGCCGACGACGACCGGATCGCCGCGCTGTGGCGGGCCGCGGTGTGGCCGAAACGGGCCGGACACGGCATCGACGATCCCGGCTTCAGCCAGCCCGGCCGGCCGATGTCGGCGATCGGGGGATGACCGCGCCCGAGCCCGGCCTGCCGGCGATCGCCAACGACCGCTGGAGCGCGCTGGTGCTCGCGGGCGGTGCCGCGCGCCGACTCGGCGGCCAGGACAAGCCCGCGGTCGTCGTCGGTGGCTCCACCCTGCTCGAACGGGTGCTCGGCGCGGCGTCCGGGGCAGGCGTGCGGGTGGTGGTCGGGCCGCGACGGGCGTTGTCCCAGGACATCCTCGGCGCGGGCCCGGTCCGCTGGCGGCGGGAGGATCCGCCCGGTGGCGGCCCGGTCGCGGCGATCGCCGCCGGGCTCGACGCCGTCGCGACGCCCTACGTGGCCGTGCTCGCCGCCGATCTGCCGTTCCTCACCCGAGAGGAGCTCGACCGGCTGCGCGCCGCCGCCGCGGGGCCCACGGTGGACGTCGCCGTCCTCGTCGATCCCCGTGGCCGCCAGCAGTACCTCGCCGCGATGTGGCGGACCTCCCGGCTACGCGCGGCGCTGCCGCTCGATCCGGTCGGCCGGCCGGTGCGCCTGCTGTTCGCCGGCCGGGCGGTGGCGGAGATCCCCGCGGACGCCCGTGCCTGCCTTGACTGTGATGAACCCGACGACCTCGCCCGGGCCCGCGGGTGGGCCGCACTGGCCGATTCAGCAGCTCCCGCTGCTGCGGGCGAGGCAGCCGGGCACCATGGGATGGTGCCTTCCGCCGCTGACCAGCCCGCCGCCCGCCAGCCCGCCGCCCGCCAGCCCGCAGCCGGGGACGCCGTCCACCCTGCTCCAGGCTCTCCGGCGGCCTCTGCCGCCTCCGCCGCGCCGGCGGACCTCGGCGATGTGCTCGATGGCTGGGTTGCCGAGGTCTGCTCCGCGCTGGGGTTGGACGCCGCCGCCCTCGACGTCGCCGATCTGCTCGACCTGACCCGCGACGTCGCCCACGGGGTGGCCCGGCCGGCGGCGCCGCTGACGGCCTTCCTGGTGGGGCTCGGCGCGGGCGGGGACCCGGCGGCCGTAGGTGGCGCGGCGCAGGCAGTGCGGGAGCTGCTGGCGCGGCGCGCTCAGCCCATCCGGCCGGGCCCTGCCTCGTCGAGGTAGCCGCGCATGTCGATCGCCATCGTGCGCACCGCGTCCTGGTCCGGTTCCTCGTAGGCGTCATCCTGGCCGCTGGCTCGGGCGTAGCCGAAGGTCAGCCGCGGCAGCACCTGGGTGGGCGTGTCGAGCCCGCCGTCCCACTCCGGTTCGTCGCCGGTGAACGCGGCGGGGCCGGACGGCAGGTCATCCGCGCTGGGTGAGGCGGTCACGATCGCCCAGTCGACCACACCGAGCACGATGATCACCCCGAGCGCCGGCAGCGCGGCGATGGGATTCCAGGCGGTCAGACCGACCAGAACGAAGATGGCGACCACCGTGACGGCACCGACGAGACGGCGGCGTCCGGGGCGTAGCGCAGGAACCTTGCGACCCCGCCGATAGTGCGCCATACCGACAGTGTGCCCCATGTCGGGGTGCCCCATGTCGGGGGTGATCCCGGTCGGGGTGTGTCCGGTGCGTGCACCGTCCATGGCCTGCTCAAGCGCTGCGCCCCGGTGTCCTGACGGTCACCATGGGGCGGCGCCGTGGTGCGGGGGCGGCGGTCATCCGCGACGATCGACCCGCGGTTGCCCGCCCGTCGGGGGTGACCGTGCGGCCGCGCGGGTCGGGTGCGGGTCGGCGCGGGTTCGGCTGGCGCGGCCGTGGGTATCGGAGCCGTGATCCGGCTTGGCGGGTGCGGGATTCGGCCGCAGGGCGCCCGGGGCTTAGGTCCTGGTGGGGAGGCGCCGGCGGTCCTCCTACCTGCCGGCATCCGACAGCGGAGGGTACGGGGCCTCACCCTTTCCGGTGAAGGTTGCGCACGTCGGCCGCCATCTGGGCCACAATTTCCAGGAATGCGAAGGACCATGGCCCGACGCCGCACCATGCGTTCGACCTCGCGAAGCTGGAGGTTTGCCGTGGAGGCTCGACGTCGGACGATCCGTCCGCGCCGAAAGTCCGTGCCGGGCACTCTGCTGCTGCTCAGCGTAGTGGCTGTGGTGCTTCTTGCTGGTGGCTGCGGGTCACCTGGTTACAAATATGTGACGAACAAGAAGGATGGTGCGTTCCTGCGGCTTCCGAATGCCTGGAATCACGAGGAGATGCCCGGTCCAGCCCTGTTCGGGATCGACGCCCGCAACGTCAGCCCGGAGATGCTGCAGGGCCTGATGTCGCGGGAATGGGTCGTCGGCATCGACGCGGGCGCCCGCTTCGACAACACCCGCCTGCTCGTCCCGGACGCGACCCGGCCGAAGGGGTTCGTGCAGGTCCGCCACCTGCTGCCCGAAGAGGCGAACGCGGTGTCCACGAACGACCTGCGCAACTTCGTGCTGTCCGTCGACGACGCCGAGGCGGCGCAGGAGAAGGCCGTGCGGGAGGACCCGTACGGCGCTCGACTGTCCCCGAGCTTCCTGCTGCTGGTGGACGAGATTGTGCGCAAGAAGGACGGCGTGCACGGCGTCCATCTCGTTTACCAGGTGCGGACCGACGCCGGTCTGGTCACGATCGACCAGACCAGCCTGCTCGACAACGCGCAGACCGTCCTGTATCAGCTCATACTCGCCTGTTCGTCGCTGTGTTATGCCCAGCACGGACAGCAGATCGGTGATGTGGCGAAGTCCCTCACCATCGAGCCGACGGACCGAGGGCAGTAGGGATGGGCGTGATGAACCACGCGAACGGAACGTCTGACGGCCCCGGCCCGATGGAGGATCCGGGCGTCACACCGGGGTCCACCGCGACGCGGGAACCCGCCCCGGAGGTGTCGGCGGCCGCTGGGGGTCAGGCCGGCGGCGATCGTCCGCGTCGGCGGCCGCTGCCCCTGTGGGACCGGGTGAAGTTCCTGCTCCTGCTCGCGGCGGTGTTCCTGTTCGTCGTCGCCGCGGAGGTCTCCGACGATCCGCTGATGACGTGGGGCGACGCGTTTCGCATCCAGTCCCGCAGGAGCGCCTGGGTGCTCGTGCTGCTGGGGCTGGAGGTGGTGCGCCAGTTGCACATGCTCGTTGCCGAGCGATGGTCCCGCTACCACGTGTTCTGGACCGATCGGGTGTTCGGCGGCGCCGAGCGGCGGATCCTGCGCCTGAACGACTGGAACCGCTACCGGCTCAGCCGCGCGGCCAAGTGGATCGTGACGCTGGCCATCGCACTGTTCGTCTACGCCCGGCTGTCCCACACCTCGGTGTTCGACGCCCTGGTGCAGGTGCCGAGCGACGTGTGGCGCGCCGTCCCGGTCGTGCTGCAGGTCGTGCTGTTGATGCTGCTCGTGGTCGGTCAGTTCGTGGTGATGTTCTGGTTCCTGTCCAAGGGCGGCGTCGAGACGTACTTCCCCGAGGACATCACCACCCGCTTCGCCGACGTCTGGGGGCAGGACCACGTCGTGAGCCGGGTGCAGGAGAACGTCTTCTACCTGGAGCGCCCGGAGGAGATCGAGAGCCGGGGCGGTTATGTCCCGGGCGGCATCCTGCTGTGGGGCCCGCCTGGCACCGGCAAGACGCTGATCGCCGAGGCGGTCGCCGGCGAGACGGGTAAACCCTTCGTCTTCGTCGATCCAGGCGCCTTCTCGGCGATGTTCGTCGGCGTCGGCATCCTCAAGGTGAAGTCGCTGTTCCGCAAGCTGCGCAAGCTCGCACTGCGGTACGGCGGTGTGATCGTCTTCTTCGACGAGGCGGACACGCTGGGCAGCCGCGGCTCGCTGGGGGGCGGCTTCGGTGGCGTCGGGGGTGGAGCGAGTACGGCCGCGGGCGCCCGCTCGTGGTTCGCCCGCCAGTCGCCACCCACGCGCGCCACGGCCGGGGCCTCGCCACGCGGGGTTGCCGGGCTCGACCAGAACGGCGACCTGTGCAACGGCATGTCCTACCTCAGCGGGGCGGCGCTCGCCGAGATCGCCCGTGAACAGGCCCGCGAACAGTTCGTCGTCGGTGGGGGCGGCGGTGGCGGGTTCGACGGCACCCTGCAGGCGCTGCTGACCGAGATGTCCGGGCTGAAGAAGCCGCGCGGGTTCCTCAACCGGGTGGTGCGCCGCACGCTGGGCATGCGCCCGAAGCCGCCGCCGAAGTACCGGATCCTGGTGATGATGGCGACGAACATGCCGCAGTCCCTGGACGAGGCGCTGCTGCGCCCGGGCCGCATCGATCGGCAGTACAAGGTCGGCTATCCCAGCAAGGAAGGCCGCATCCGCACCTTCGAGGGATACCTGGCGAAGGTGCGCCACGAGCTGACGCCGGAGCATCTCGACCGGTTGGCGGTGATGAGCCCCGAGGCCACCGGTGCGACGATCAAGGACACGGTGAACGAGGCACTCGTCCAGGCCGTCAAGGACGGCCGGGAGGTCATCACCTGGCAGGACATGCTCCGGGCACGGGTGATCAAGGAGTACGGCCTGCCCGACGACCACGAGCACATCGAGCGGGAGCGGCACAGCATCGCCCTGCACGAGGCCTGCCACGCCATCGTCGCCTACCGGATGCAGCGCGGCCGCATGATCGACCTCGCCACCATCGAGCGGCGCGGCGGGGTCGGCGGGTTCGTGGCCCACGTCGCGGTCGAGGACCGCATGTTCATGTGGAAGTCCGAGATCGAGGTCCAGGTGATGGTCTCCCTGGCCTCACTCGTCGGGGAGCGGATGTTCTTCGACGGCGACAACACGGTCGGCGTCGGCGGGGACCTGCGCACCGCCACCCTGCTCGTCGCGAACTACGTGTCCTCCGCGGCCATCGGGGAGACGCTGGCCTCACGCCTGTTCATGCACGAGCAGCAGATGGGCAACCTGTCCCTCGACTCGGACCGCCCCTTCGGCGAGCAGATCGAGGCGAAGCTGCGCGAGCTGTACGAACGCACCGAGGTCGTCCTGGCCGCGAACCGGCGCGAGATCCTCGCGCTCACCCACGCCCTCGAGACCCACAAGACGATCAGCGGCGAGGACGTCGAGGCCGTCATGGAGGGCACCCGCGGACCGACCCTGGACGGCAGCCGCTACCATGAGCCGGCCTTCCTGCACGTCGCGGAGCAGTACCACGCCGACGCCGTGCGCGCCCACCGCGGCCAGCTCCACGAGCTGCGCACCCTGCCCGACCTCGGCCGCGTCGCCGCCACCAACCCGGCGGCATCGAAGCCGGCCGCATCGAAGCCGGCCGCATCGAAGCCGGCAGCGCCGAAGCCGGCCGTGACCAAGCCGGCCGTGAGCCAGCCCACGCAGAGTCCGCCGCCGAGTAGTGCCACGTCAACCGCCCTCGACGTGAGCCCGCCGACGTCCGATCGCCCTCCCGTGACCTCCGGCCCGACGGACGCCTCGGACGACTAGCTCGGACGACCAGGGAGTGTCCAGGTCCGATCAGTGCGCCGTGGGCCAGGTGCTCCGGGGGATGGTCGAAACCATCGATCATCCTGCGGACACACGGCGGGGGCCAAGGGCGTAGAGCGCGGCGGCGAGGGCGGCGACGCCCGCGAGGACGAGTCCCGCGCGAGCGCCGTAGGTCTGCGCCACCCAGCCGGCGATCGGCCCGCCGACCGGCGTCGTGCCGAGGAAGGCGACTGACCACAGGGCCATCACGCGGCCCCGCATGACCGGATTCGCGGCCAGCTGGACCGTCGCGTTCCCGGTGGAGATGAAGGCGACGCTCGTCGCGCCGACCAGCACCAACATGGCGATCTCCAGTGGCAGCGTCGGCGCGGCGGCCGCGAGCAGCAGCAGGACGCCGAACGCCGCGGCGATGACGCCGAGCGGGCGGACGCCGGTTCGCCGCCGGCGTGCCACGACCAGCCCGCCCACCACCGCGCCCGCCCCCATGGCGGACGTCAGCATGCTGTAGGTCGTCGCCGTGCCGTCGAACGTCTCCCGCGCGATGAGCGGCAACACGACCTGGAACTCGTAGGAGAGCGCCCCGATCACCAGCATCATGATCAGCGGGACCCGGACGGGCGTGGTCCGGCGGGCGTAGGTGAACCCCTCGCGTAGCTGGCCGGGCGCCCGGTGGACGGGGGGTAGTTCGTGCAGCGCGGAGGCGTCCATCCGGCGCAGCGCGACCAGCACGGCACCAAAGGACGCGGCGTTCAGTAGGAAGCAGCCCGACGTGCCGACGCCGAGGATGAGCAGGCCGGCGATCGCCGGGCCGACGATGCGGGCCGCGTTCATCGTGACCGAGTTCAGCGTGATCGCGTTCGGCAGGACGTCGGAACCGACCATCTCCTGGACGAAGCTCTGGCGGGCCGGGTTGTCCACCGCGTTGACGAGGCCGATCAGGGCGGCCGCGACCGCCACCATCCACAGCCGCGCGCTGCCGGTCAGGTCCAGCACGCCGAGGCCGAGCGCGGCGAGACCGGACGCGGTCTGGGTGATCATCAGGAGGTGGCGCCGGTTCGTCCGGTCGGCGATCAGGCCGCCGTAGGGGCCGAACAGCATGACCGGGAGGAACTGGGCCGCCGTCACCAGGCCGAGGGCGGAGCCCGAGGCGCCCAGGGACAGCACCAGCCAGCCCAGCGCGATCGTCTGCATCCAGGTGCCGCACAGCGACACGATCTGGCCGCCGAGGAACAGGCGGAAGTTGGGGATCCGCAGCGCCTCGAACGTGCCACCTCGCCGGGTACCCGGGTCCGCGGCGACGATGTCGGCCGACATGGTCTCGGCCGTCGTGGCCGCAGGGGCCGGGGTCGTCTCAACCGCCTGCAGGGTCATTCATGCACCTCCAGCAGGTGCAACCCCCGAAGGCAGATCGTTATTTCGCATTAGCTAATTATATCGCCGGCCGTGGATGGTCACGGGGATGAGTCGCGGCTTGGCGGCGGGCGTCAAGTGATCTAATATCCGAACTGGTGTTCGATCCATGGGTCGGAGGTGCGGAGCGCTGCCCGTGCAGGGCGAGGGTGGGCGCCCCGCCCCGGCGCATCGGTGCGGGAGGAGCTGCTGATCGTGATCGATGTCGAGTCGTTGCTGGCGGGGGTCGTCGCGCCCGACGTCGACGAGCTGCCCGATCTGGAGGTCGCGCTGATGGTCGTCGACGTCCGCCGGCTGGTTGATGCCACGGATGCGTTGTGGATTCGGCTGCTCGCTGAGTTCGACCGGCGCGAGCTGTGGCGCCTCGACGGGGCGCGCTCGGCGGCGGCCTGGCTGCGCCGGGAGTGTCGCCTGGTACACCCCACCACGGCCACCGCGCTTGTGGTGGCGCGTGCGGCAGAGGCGCTGCCGGCGTCCGGAGAGGCCTTCCGGTCCGGGAGCATCAGCTTCGAGCACATGCGGGCCATCGCGCCGGCAGCCGAGCCGGAGCGGCGGGAGGTGGCGCTGCGGGCCGACCCGATCTTCGCGCGCGCCGCCCTGTGGATGAACCCGCGGCAGATGGGCAATGTCGTGCGCACCTGGCTGCAGCTGGCGGACGGGTGAGCGCGCCCGCCGCGGCGCCGCGGCCCGCCCGGGCGGGCTCCCGGCCTCGGCCCGGGGTCAGCGGGCACCTGGGGCTCGGAAGCGCCGCTCGAGCGGCGAGCCAATGGATCCGGCTACAGCGGGATGTTGCCGTGGACGTTCTTGTGCGGGCGTGCCTGCGCGAGCGCGTCCGCGATCGCCGACGCGGCGGCGGCGCGGGTGGCCGCGGGGGTGACGACCGCGTCGACCACGCCGATCTCCACGGCCCGGTCGATGCCGCCGACAGTGCGAATGTGCTCCTCGGTGAGCTCCGCGAGGACGCTCGGGCGCCGCTGGGCCGGGACGCCGGCGAGCGTGCGGCGGTGCAGAATGCCGACGGCCGCCTCGGCGCCCATGACGGCGATCTGCGCGGTCGGCCAGGCGAAGACGGCGGTGGCGCCCAGCGAGCTCGCGTTCATGGCGATGTACGCGCCGCCGTAGGCCTTGCGGGTCACCACGGTGACCCGTGGCACCGTGCACTCGGCGAAGGCGTAGAGCAGCTTCGCCCCGCGCCGCACGACTCCCTCCCACTCCTGGCCGACGCCCGGCAGGTAGCCGGGAACGTCCACGAGAACGACCAGCGGCACCCCGAAGGAGTCGCACATCCGCACGAAGCGGGAGGCCTTCTCGGCGGAGGTGGCGTCGAGGCAGCCGCCGCGACGCAGCGGGTTGTTCGCGACGACGCCGACGGTGCGACCGCCCAGGCGCCCGAGCGAGGTGACGATGTTCGGGGCCCACTTCGGGTGCAGCTCGATGCCCTCCTCGTCGAGGACGGCGTTGACCAGCGGGCGCACATCGTAGGCGCGCCGCGGGTTGTCAGGCAGCAGCTCGGCGAGTTCGCGGCCGGCCACCTGGCCGATGTCGCGCTGGTCGGCGAGCAGTACGGCGAGCGCGCGGGTACGCTCCATCGCCTCGTCCTCGGAGTCGCACGTCACGTGGACGACTCCGCTGCGCTTGGAGTGCACCTCGGGGCCGCCGAGGCTCACGGCGGTGCACTCCTCGCCGGTCACCGAGCGGACCACGTCCGGGCCGGTCACGAAGACCTTCGCTTCGGGCCCCATGATCACGATGTCGGTCAGCGCCGGGCCGTAGGCGGCGCCGCCGGCAGCCGCGCCGAGGACGAGAGAGAGCTGCGGGACGCGGCCGGAGGCGCGCACGGTCGCGGCGAAGATGCGCCCCACGCCGTCAAGCGAGGACACACCCTCCTGCAGACGGGCGCCGCCGGAATGCCAGATGCCGACGACGGGGCAGCCCAGCCGGACGGCGGACTCGATGGCGTGGACGATGCGGGCGCAGCCATCGCGCCCCATCGCGCCACCCTGGACGGTCGGGTCGGTGGCGAAGGCAACGACCTCGTTGCCGTCGACGAGGCCCTGGCCGGCGACCACCCCGGATGTGTCGGCAGCGGCGAACAGGGACAGGGTGTCGTTGTCGAAGAACCGGGCGAGCCGAGCCTCGGGCGTGCGCGGGTCGACTCGGTCGAGTGTGGACAGACTCACCGTGCGTCTCCTTGCCTGGACGGCGTCGGACTGGATCGGCGGGAGCGGGCGCGCGGCCGTCATGGGCACGTGTCGGCTCCCGACCGTTACTCGGTCCGGCGACCACGGGCACCCGCCGAAGTTGCGGGTGCGGCCGTGGCGGCGGTGGGGCGGCCGGCGTCACGGCGGTATGTAGGTGACTGCGATGTTCCTAGCGGTTCTCTCGTGTGGTGTACAACACCTGTGGAACCTTGGTGTCGATCGGCGCGGGGGCGCCGGGGTGACACCCGTACAGGTGCGGTGCACCGCCGTGAGCCGGCGGGGCCGGGGCTGAGCCGGGCAGCAGCAGGTGCCGCCCGGCCGCCTGGGCGGTCAGCGGGTGAAGGCCAGGCACACGTCGTGGCCGCCGAACCCGAACGAGTTCGACAGGACCGCGCCGGTGCTGATTGTGCGGTTGTCCACCACGGCGACGTCGAGCGCGATCTCGTCGTCGAGCGCGTCGAGGTTGCGGGTCGCCGGGACGATCTGGTCGCGCAGGGCGAGGATGCTGGCCACAGCCTCCAGCGCGCCGGCGGCGCCGAGCAGGTGGCCCGTCATCGACTTCGTCGAGGTCACCACGACCTGGTCGATGTGGCTGCCGAGCGCGGTCCGCAGTGCCACCGCTTCCGCCAGGTCTCCCGTCGGCGTCGAGGTGGCGTGCGCGTTGATGTGGATCACGTCCGTCGGCTCCAGGGAGGCGGAGCGCAGCGCCCCCCGCACAGCCCTGGCCGCACCGGCACCGCTCGGGTCCGACGCCGCGACATGGTAGGCGTCCGAGCTGATTCCGGCGCCGGCCAGCACGCCGTGCACCCGCGCACCACGGGCGGCGGCGTGCTCGGCGGACTCGAGTACCAGGATCGCCGCGCCCTCGCCAAGCACGAAACCGTCCCGCGCCTTGTCGAACGGGCGGGACGCCGTTTCCGGCGTGTCGTTGCGGCGCGACAGCGCCTGCATCTGCGCGAATCCGGCGATGGGCAGGGCCGCGATCGCCGCCTCGGTACCGCCCGCGATCACCACATCGGCTCGACCGGCCCGGATGATGTCCAGAGCGAGTGCGATCGCCTCGGAACCGGACGCGCAGGCGCTCACCGGCGCGTGTACGCCGGCCTTCGCCCCGAAGGCCAGGCCGACGGTGCTCGCCGGGCCGTTGGGCATGAGCATGGGCACCAGGTGCGGCGAGACCCGCCGGGGGCCCTTCTCCCGCAGCACGTCGTGCTGGGCGAGAAGGGTCGTCACCCCGCCGATCCCGGACGCCACGCACGCCGCGAGGCGCTCGTGGTCGACCTCGGGCGAGCCGGCGTCCGCCCACGCCTCTCGCGCGGCGACCAGAGCCATCTGCTGGCTGCGGTCGAGCGTGCGGGCCTCGACCCGGCCGAGCGGAGGCTCCACCGCGAGGGGAGCGGCGATCTGGACCGGGAGCTCCCCGATCCAGTCCTCGGTGATTCGCCGGACGCCGGAGCGGCCGGAGAGCAGCCCCTCCCACGTCGTGGCGACATCGCCACCGAGGGGAGTGATTGCCCCGAGGCCGGTGACGACGACCTGCCCAGGGGTGGTGGTCATGCTGCCACGCCCGCCCGCTGGATGTACGACACGGCGTCGCCAACGGTCTTGAGGGACTTCACGTCGTCATCCGGGATCTTCACCGAGAACTTCTCCTCGGCCGCGACAACGACCTCGACCATGGACAGCGAGTCGACGTCCAGGTCGTCGATGAAGGTCTTCTCGGCGGTCACGTCTGCCGGGTCGACACCCGCGACCTCTTCGAGGATGACGGCGAGACCGGCAAGGATGTCCTGGGACACGGTGCTTCCTCCTGTGGGAGCTGGGCTGGTGGCGGGGGTGTGGCGCGCGGTCAGTCGGCCGTCGCGGGCACCCGCCGGGATTCCGGTACCGGGGGCAGGGGGGTGGCGGTCATGGGCAGCGCACGACCTGGCCGCAGTAGGTCAGGCCGGCGCCGAAGCCGAACAGCAGGACGGGGTCGCCGCGGCGGATCTCGCCTGCGTCGACCAGTCGGGCGAGTCCCAGCGGAATACTCGCGGCGGAGGTGTTGCCCGAGTCGACGACATCCCGCGCGACGACGGCGTTCGTGGCGCCGACGCCGGTCGCGAGCGCCTCGACGATCCGCAGGTTGGCCTGGTGCGGAACGATACCCGCGAGCTCCTCCGGCGCCACGCCGGCCCGCTCGCAGATCTGGCGCACCATCGGGACAAGGGAGATGGCCCAGCGGAAGACGGCCTGCCCCTCCATCCGGAACAGGTTGTCGCCATAGCCCGGAACACGGATGACCTCCGGCCGGGAGCCGTCGTGGCCCCACACGGCCGGGCCGATCTCGTCGGTGTCCGCAGGGCCCACCACCGTCGCGCCCGCCCCGTCGGCGAGCAGGATGCAGGTCCCGCGGTCGTCCCAGTTGGTGTAGTCGGACAGCCGCTCACTGGCGACGACGAGTACGTGCCGCACACTGCCGGCACGCACCATGTCGGCGGCCACCGAAACCGCATAGCTGAAGCCGGCGCAGGCTCCGTTCAGGTCGAACGCGCCGGCTCTGGTGGCGCCGAGCCGATGGGCGATCTGAGGGCCGGCGCCGGGGATCTGCGACGGCGACGTGCAGGTGGCGCTGATGAGCAGATCGATGGTGTCCGCCGTCAGACCGGCCGAGGCGAGGGCCTTCTCAGCGGCCATCGTGCCCATGGCGACGGTGGTCTCCTCGTCGTCGGCGATCCGCCGGGTGGCGATGCCGGTGCGGGAGCGGATCCACTCGTCGGAGGTGTCCACCCGCTGGGCGAGGTCGTCATTGGTCACCAGGCGGGCGGGACGGTAGTCGCCGAGCCCGAGCAGGCGGGCCCCGGGGGCGCTCATGCCTGGGCTCCGGCGAGCGCCTCGTCCTCGAGCGACGCCCGCTGGGCCGGACTTGCTGGTGGTAGGCGCAGCGCCGTGGCCTCGACGTGCTCGGCGATCAGCTCCCGCGCCGCCGGCAGGTCGTCCGGGCTCTTGATGGGCAGGATCCGCACGCCGGGCAGCTCGCGGCGGGCGATCCCGGCGAGCGTGCCGGCCGGGGGTAGCTCGATGACCGCGGTGACGCCGAGGTCTCGCAGCGTCGCCAGGCACAGGTCCCACCGGACCGGCGCCGCGACCTGGGCCACCAGCCGGGCGAGGAGCTCGGCAGGCTCGTCGACCTGCGCGCCGTCCGCGTTCGACAGGGTGGTGACCCGAGACTCCGCCGGGCGGATTCCGCCGGCGACGGCGGCCAGGGCGTCCTGCGCGGGAGACATGTGGTGGGTGTGGAAGGCCCCGGCGACGGACAGCGGCCGCAGGCGGACGCCGGCGGGCGGATCCGCGGCGAGGCGGGCGAGGTCCGCCGCGGTGCCGGCCGCGACGATCTGGCCGGCGCCATTGCGGTTCGCGGCGGTCAGGCCAAGCTCCGTAAGCCGGGCCGCCACCGTGTCGGCATCCCCGCCGAGCAGGGCCGTCATCCCGGTCGCGGCCCGTGCGGAGGCCTCGGCCATCGCGCGGCCCCGCAGGGCCACCAGGACCAGAGCATCCTCCGCGGACAGGATGCCGGTGAGTGCCGCCGCCGTGATCTCGCCGACGCTGTGCCCGGCAAGGACCAGTGAGGTGGTGTCAACGGGCGCGGTGACCGGCAGGCCGAGCTGCTCGGCGGCGATCAGCCCGCTGGCCACGATCAGAGGTTGGGCGACGGCTGTGTCCCGGATCGTCTCGGCCGGCGCCTCGCAGCCGACGTCCAGGAGGTCGATGCCTGCTGCGGCCGAGAACCAGCGCAGCCTGTCCTCGGCCCCGGGGAGGCCGCGCCAGGCGGCGAGCTGTCCGGGGGTCTGGGCACCCTGGCCGGGTGCGAGGATCGCGAGCACGTCACTACCTAACCCTTCGGGAGGTCTCCCTGTCGCTGGCGGCCACTCACCGATGTGCCGACCCGCCGTTGTAGATGGCCTACAAATCGATCCCCGGGTGCCATGCCTTTGTTCCTGCTGCGCCCATCGGGGGGGATTCGTCTGACAGGCCAGTGAAGTGGCTGGATGTGACCGGTCTCGCATCGGGGTCGGGTGACTCCGAAGCGATAAGGACGATCATGGTCTACCTGTAGGTAAGGTACCGTCCAGCCGTCCGAGGACGAGCGCCACATGCAGGATGAAGCGCTCCCGGTGATCCGCCGGATCGAGGCCACAGACCTCGGCGGCCTTCCGCAGGCGATAGCGCACCGTGTTCGTGTGGAGGTACAGCGCCCGGGCGGTCGCCTCCAGCGATGAGCCGAAATCGAGGTACGCCCCGGCGGTCTCGAGCAGCGGGGTGCCGGCGTCACGCAGGGGGAGGTACACCTCCTCGATCAGCGCGCGGCGGGCGTCGGCGTCCCCGGCCAGGGCCAGCTCCGGCAGCAGGGCACGGGCGCGCACCGGGCGCGGCGCGGCCGGCCAGGCGGCGACCACGTCGGTTGCGGCCAGCGCGATCCGGGCGGCCCGGGGCGCGCCGGTCAGGTCGGTGACCACCGGCCCGACGACGACGGGCCCGGGCCCGCAGGCGGGCATGAGCGCGCGCGCCGCCTCCAGGGAGGTGCGCACCTCGTCACCGACGGGGTGTCGTGGGCCGGCGGCACCCGAGGTGGCGGCGCCGGTGTCGTCCGACGGGTCGGTGGCGGGGGTGTCGGGGCGACCGATGTCGTTGCCCGAGGTCGCGAAGTGCCCGCCGACGACCATCACCAGCCGGTCGTGGTGCACACCGGCGAGCACCTCGAGACCGGCCAGGCGGGCGAGCCGGTGTGCCTCGTCGACCACGACCTCCGGGGAGTCGCTGCCGGCGCGGCCGACGATGACGGTCACCGCCGGCGGATTGCGCCAGCCCACCGCGGCCGCACGCGACGGCAGCGCACGGTCGACCTCGCCGCGTACCACATGATCGACGACGAGGGCCTCGAGTCGGGCGTCCCAGGCGCCGCGTTCCTCGGCCGCCCGCGCGTAGACGACGGCCCCCGCGAACGCGATGTCCCGGGAGTAGCGCAGCACGTCGGCGAGCAGCTGCTGCTCCTGATCCGGCCCGGCCAGGTTGGGAACCTCGGCCTCGATCGCCTCCACGGCGACCCGGACCAGGTCGACCAGGCGGCGGAACGTCACCGCGCGCACGAGCTCGCGCGGCGCGACCCGGAAGACGTCCTCCGACAGTTCGCGGGCGTGCTCCGGGCGGCGGCACCACTCGACGAACGAGGAGATGCCGGCCTGCACCACGAGCTGGATGCCGGCCCGGTGACTCGCGGACATGCTGGGGAACCAGGGCAGTGCCTCCACCATCCGCGCCGATGCCCGGGAGGCGAGCAACCCGCTGGACAACTCGACCCGCCGGACGACATCCTCGCTGGTTCCACCACCCAGCCGCGGGACCGGTCCGACCGGCGGGTCGCTGGCGCCCTCGAGCTTCGGAATCCGCTGGTCGGGGAAGTCGTCAGCGGCCGGCAGTTCGCCCGGCGCCGCGGTGCCCAGCGCCGGCGTGCGCACTCCCCGCTGCGTGCCCCGGTCTCGCCCGGCGCGACGCCGACGAGCAGCCTTCTGGCCGGGGACGGCTTCCCGGCCTGGGGCCGCCGGCTGACCGGGCGCCGGGGACGGGTCAGGACTGGGCCGCGCTCCGTCCGCCGGGCCCGAGGAGTTACCTGCCACGCCGCCAGCATGCCTCAGCCCAGGGGCGGGGAGGGGGATTGCGGTCGGGAGTCGCCGGCGACGGGGAGGCGATGCACGCCGGCCGGCGACACCGGCGATGCTGGAACCATGCGCGAGGTAAGCATCCATGGGGACGCGATCCGGCTCGGCCAGTTCCTCAAGCTCGCCGACGTCGTCGGCGCTGGATCGGACGTCAAGGGGCTGCTGTCAGGCGGCATGGTGCGGGTCAACGGGGAGGTGGAGAGCCGGCGCGGGCGTCAGCTCGTACCCGGAGACGAGGTGCAGGTGCCTGGAGAGAAGCTGCGGGTGGGGTGAGCCGCGCCAGACCGCGCGCGGCGAGGGGTCAGAGCTGGTCGGAGAAGGTGGCCGCCCAGGTGTGGACCTTCGCGACGTACGTTCTGGTCTCGCCGAAGTCGGGAACGCCGCCGGCGGCGCGGACCGCGTCGGGGCCGGCGTTGTACGCGGCGAGGATGAGTGAGAGGCGGTCGCCGGGCAGGTGGGCGACGAGCTGCGCGAGCTTCGCTTCGTAGGCCGCGGCGGCCGGGATGGCGTCATGGGGGTCCATGGGATCGGCGACGCCGTCATGGTTGCCGTCCAGTCCGAAGGCGGCCCAGGTGGACGGCAGGAACTGCATGATGCCGCGGGCGCCGGCGCGGGACACCGCCCGCGGGTTGAACTTGCTCTCCACCCGGGCCTGGGCGGCGAGCTGGGCCGCGGTGAGGGTCCCGTAGGCGGTGGCGGCGGCCTGGAACAGCGGAATCAGCTCGTCCGGTACGTGATGGGGGCGCTGCAGGATCCCGCAGCCCGCCATCAGGGCGAGCGCGAGCAGGGCAGCCGTGACCACCCGCGCTGGCACCCGCCGGATCACGGCCGTGCCGGCCCCCCTCCCCGCTGGTCGGCCTAGCCGACGAGCGCCAGACGCAGTGCTCGTAGATCCCCCTCGCTGACCCCGGACTCGCGCGCCCAGCCCGCCGCGCTGCCCCAGCCGGCGTCGACTCCCTCGAGGAAGCCCGCCATGACCTCGGGGCGGCAGCTGAGCTGGTCGGCGGTCATCGGGTTCGTCGACCGGTTGTAGGACGGGCGGTGCGCGAGCCGGGCGTTGACCCGCTCGATCCGCTCGTTCGTCTGGGTGTAGTCATCGATGATCGCGGCACGATCGACCTCGGCGATGCTCAGGATCAGGGCGGCGAGGACACCGGTGCGGTCCTTGCCCGCCGCGCAGTGGAACAGCGCGGGCCCGGTGGAGGGCTGGGCGAGCACGCGCAGCGCCTGCGCCACGGCGTCGCCGGCCCGCCGCAGGTAGTTCAGGTAGTGCTGGATGCGGTCGGCCGAGTCGAGGTCGCGCACGATGGCGGGATAGCGCGGGTCGTCCGGCATCACCCACTCGCCGGGCAGGAACGACAGGTGATGGTAGGCGACGGCCTCGTTCTCCAGCGGCCCGCGGCCCTCCCGCAGCGCCTCCTCCTTGGCCCGCAGATCGATGATCGTGCGCAGCCCGAAGGTGTCCCGCAGGAAGATGACGTCGTCCTCGGTGGCGGTCTGCACCGAGTCGGCGCGCAGGAACACGCCGTGCCTCGTGAGCGACCCGTCGGCCGCAGGCAGGCCGCCCAGATCGCGAACGTTGTCACAACCCGTCAGATTGAGCCAGCGATCCACGTATGTGATCCTACGGTCGCGACGGGCGGACCACAGGTCGTCCGCGTTGTTTCAATGGATGAATAACGTCTTCGTCGGACCAGCGCCCGCGGGCGTGCGGTTGGCCGGGCGCGGTGTCGATGGGCCGGGCGGGCACGCCGGCGACGACCACGGCGGCCCCGATGTCCTCGGTGACGACGGCGCCGGCCCCGACGACGGCGCGGTCGCCGACCCGGCGGCGGCCGACGACACTCGCCTGCGTGCCGATCCACGCCTGCGCCCCGACCGCGACCTCGCCGGCCAGGCGCGCGCCGGGCGCCACGGTCACGTAGTCACCGAGCCGGCAGTCGTGGGCGACACCCGCCCCGACGTCGACGACCACGTGCCGGCCCGTGCGCACGTTCGTCGTGATGCTGGCCAGCGCGCAGATCACGGTGCCGGGACCGAGCCGGACGTCGCTGCCGATGCTCGCCCGGGGATGCACCAGCGTCGCGGGGCGGCGCCCGTGCGCGGAGGCGAACCGGTCGACCCGCTGGCGGGCCGCGGCGTCGCCGAAGCCGATGAGGTAGTCCGCGTCGAGGCGGCCGAGCAGCTCCTGGGCGCCGAGCAGGGGCGCGCCGCGGCGGGCGATCAGGTCGGGGTCGACGGAGCCGTCGTCGAGGAAGCCGAGGAACGTGTACCGGGCGGGATCGCCGGCCGCCACCGCGGCAGCGTTGACCGCCTCGACCACGTCGAGGAGCTCCCGGCCGAGGCCGCCCGCACCCACGATCACCAGGGGGCGCGGCTGGTCGGGCACGCGGCGAAACCTAGGCCGTCAACTCTATGAGTTCAACTCAACACTCATAGCGGTGGCCGCCGACGTGGTGTTCGCCGTTCCGGTGCGGAGTGTGTGCCACGGTCGGGCGCCCCGATCAACTACCATCAGTATCCTTCTGAACTCGAAGGGTGATGAATCGGTGAAGGTAGTCGTGACAGGAGGTGCCGGCTTCATCGGTGCCCACCTGACCAGGGCCCTGCTCGCCGCTGGCGCCGAGGTCGTCGTGATCGACGATCTCAGTACCGGTGCCGTCTCGAATCTCGCGGGCCTGCCGGTCACGCTGGTCCGGGGCAGCGTCACCGACCGCGCCACGGTCGAGGAGGCGTGCACGGGAGCGGACAGCATCGTGCACCTGGCCGCGCGGCCCTCGGTGGAACGGTCGTTGCTCGACCCCATGGCGACCCACGCGGTCAACGCGACAGGGACCCTCACGGTGCTCGAGGTCGCCCACCGGGCCGAGACGCATGTCGTCGTCGCGTCGTCCTCCTCGGTGTACGGGGCGGGCGGGCGGCTGCCGCGCCCGGAGGACGCGCCCTGCCGCCCGCTGAGCCCGTATGCGGCATCGAAGCTAGCCGCCGAGGGCTACGCGCTGGCCTACCAGAGCTCCTTCGGGCTGCCGGTGCTCGCGGTGCGGCTGTTCAACGTCTTCGGTCCCTACCAGGCGGCCGGGCACGCCTACGCCGCCGTCGTGCCGACCTTCGTCGACGCGGCGCTGGCGGGCCGCCCGCTGACCGTGCACGGCGACGGCAGGCAGACCCGCGACTTCACCTACGTCGTCAGCGTCGCCGGCATTCTCTGCGACGCCGCCAGGCGGCGGCTGTGCCACCCGGACCCGGTCAACATCGCTTTCGGTACCCGTACGGACCTGCTCACTGTCATCGAGGAGCTGGAGCGGATCCTCGGCCGACGGCTGGACGTCCGGCACGACGCGCCGCGCTCCGGTGACGTCCGGGACTCCCGGGCGGCCACCGACACGATGCGCCAGCTCTTCCCGGACGCCACCGGCACCGCGTTCGGCGAGGCCCTGGAGGCGACCGTCAGCTGGTATGCCGACCGGGGTGTGAGCGCGCCGGCAGACCGCCCGGTCAGGACGTGACCGGGCGCGCCGGGTCGGCGGTCGATGCGGGGTCGGCGGCCGGCGCCGGCCCATCCGTCGGCTGGCGCGGGATCAGGCCGCTGACGAGCGAGTTCCGCGCCTCGGCTGGCACGGGTGTGGTGGCGGGCGCGGGCGCGGGCGCGGAGGTGCGGGCGAGCGCGGCGAGCTGGCGGAGGACCTGCGCGGGCGGCGCCGACGGGTCGAGGGCCAGGGCGAGCGCCGGGTCCAGCGCCGGGACGTGGACGTGGGAGATGAGGGGATGATGCGGGCGCTGGTCGGCCTCGCCGTCGCCGAACAGCTCCTCGTGCAGCTTCTCCCCGGTGCCGAGCCCGGTGTAGACGATGTCGATGGGGCGCGGTTCGCGGGCGGCGAGCCGGCGGGCGACGTCGTCGATGCGCACCGGCTCGCCCATGTCCAGGACGAGCGCCTCACCGGGCGCGCCGATCGCGCCGGCCTGCAGGACGAGTTCGACGGCCTCGGGAATGGTCATGAAGTAGCGGGACACCTCCGGATGGGTGACGGTGATCGGCCCGCCCGCGGCGAGCTGGCCGGCGAACACGGTCAGCACCGAGCCGTTGCTGCCCAGCACGTTGCCGAACCGCACGCTGACGAACGTCCCGTCCGCCCGCTTGGCCAGGTGCGCGGTGAGCCGCTCGGTGATCCGCTTGGAGTAGCCCAGCGCGCTCGCGGGGTTCGCGGCCTTGTCCGTCGAGATGTTCACCAGCCGCTCGACGCCGCAGGCGAGCGCGGTGCGCAGGATCGTCAGGGTGCCCCAGACGTTGGTCTTGACGGACTCGCCGGGGAAGCGCTCCAGCAGGGGAAGGTGCTTGAGCGCGGCGGCGTGGAACACGACCTGCGGGCGGCGCTCGGTGAACAGCCGGGTTATCAGCTCGCCGTCGCGGATGTCGGCGAGCACGATCGCGTCGTCATCGAGCATCGCTCGCCCGGAGATCGACAGCTGGACGGCCCGCAGCGCCGACTCGTCCCGGTCCAGCATGATCAGTTTGGCGGGGGTGAAGCGGGCGATCTGGCGGCACAGTTCAGAGCCGATGGACCCGCCGGCCCCGGTCACCAGCACGCGGCGCCCGGTCAGGTAGTTCGCGGCGCCGCTCATGTCGGTGCTGATCTGGCGGCGGCCGAGCAGGTCGGCCAGATCGAGGTCGCGGATGTCGGCGACACCGACCCGCCCGTCGATCAGATCCGCGACCCTGGGCACGACCTTCACGGCAAGTCCGGCGTTCTCGGCGATTCCGCTTATCTCCCGGAGGAGGTCGGCATCGGCGCTCGGGATCGCCACGAGCAGCGTCCGGGCGCCGGTGGCGGCCGCCACGGGGCCGATCGCGTCCCGCCCACCGCGTACCCGCACGCCGAGCAGCTGCAGGTTGTAGAGCTTCGGGTCGTCGTCAAGCAGCGCGACGGGGTAGTAGGGGCTGTCCTGGGAGCGCAGCAGCGCGGTGATGAGGGACTCTCCGCCCTGGCCGGCGCCGAACACGAGGATCGGCTCGGCGCGGTCGCGGTCGGGGCGGCGCAGACGTTCCTCGAGCAGTCGCCACAGGTAGCGGACGCCGAACATGACCACGAGCGTGACCGTCCCGCCCAGCGGCGGCACGCTCAGTGGCATCGGCCGGGGGGTCCCGAACGCGGCGATGACGATGACCAGGCCGATGATCGTCAGTAGCACCGCGACGAGCAGCCCGAGCACCTCCTCGAACCCGCCGAACCGATATCGCCCGAGGTAAAGGTGCAGCGCGGTGCCCAGGAAGTGAAGTAGGCAGACCGCGAGAGCACAGATCACCCAGAACCCGAACCCGGACAGGGCGTGCAGGGTGTAGTCGAACCGTGCGATCTGGGTCGATGTGAGCCCGATGACCATTGCCAGGCTGTCGAGGGCGATCTGCAGCCCCACCCGCTGGCGGAGGTCCAGGCGCGACACGCGCCGCGCGAGGTGCGCTGTCCACCTGCTGCGGACCGTGCCGTCTACTCTACGTCTCCACATGAGGCCATAGCGTAAGCGTAGCGGAGAGTAAAATAATCGCTACTCATCGGGTATGTTGGGGGGGCATCGGTAACGGTGAGTGGTCATGATGTTCGTCCTGGAGGGTGGTCGACGAGTGGAACTGCGTGACTATGTCCGCGTCCTTCGCCGTAGCTGGATGCTCGTGCTCGCCTTCGTGGTGCTCGGCGGCCTGCTCGCCGCCGGTGCCACCTGGCGGTCCACGAAGGAGTACGCCGCATCGGTGACCATGGTCGTCTCCTCGCCGGACAACGCCGAGGGCGCCGCCTCCGCCTATCAGGGCGGCCTCCTCTCCCAGCAGCGGGTGAAGTCGTACGCCAACCTGGTCGCGAGCGACCGGGTCGCCTCGGCGGTCATCCATCGGCTGCACCTACGAACCACCCCGGATCAACTGCGCGGGCAGGTCACCGCCCAGGCGGTCCCGGACACAGTGCTGTTGCGGGCCACCGTGCGTGACCAGGATCCGCGGCAGGCGACGTCGATCGCCAACGCGGTCGGGGAGGAGTTCTCCGACGCCGTCGCCATGATCGAGCGGCCCGCGGACGACGGCCCGCCCTCCGTGCGGGTGAACGTGTGGGAGCGCGCCAAGCTGCCGACCTCGCCGGTTGTCCCGCAGCCGACCCGCAACATGGCGCTCGGCCTGCTGCTCGGCCTCGTCCTCGGGATCACCGCGGCGCTGGTCCGCTTCCGGCTGGACACCAGCATCTCCGGCCGGGATGACGCGCGTGACATCACCGACCTGCCGAACCTGGCCCTGATCAACTACGACTCCGACTCGGCGCGCCGCCCACTCATCACCAGCGCACGGCCGCACACCGCCCGGGCTGAGGCTTTCCGCCAGCTGCGGACCAACCTGCAGTTCGTCGACGTCGACGCCGGGCCCCGATCGATCCTGATCTCCAGCTCCGTGCCGGGAGAGGGCAAGACGACCACCGTCTGCAACCTGGCGATCAGCCTGGCGCAGGGCGGCCACAGAGTCTGCCTCATCGAGGGCGACCTGCGCCGGCCGTCGTTCTCCGGCTACCTCGGCGTCGAGTCCGCGGCGGGCCTCACCTCGGTGCTCATCGGCGCGGCCGACCTCGACGACGTCCTGCAGCCGTGGGGGGAGGGCCGCGTCGGCGCCGGCAAGATCGAGGTGCTCGCGTCCGGTCCGGTGCCGCCGAACCCGAGCGAGCTGCTCGGCTCGCAGAACATGGCCGACCTCATCGACCTGCTGCACACCCGCTTCGACTTCGTGCTCCTCGATGCCCCGCCGCTGCTGCCCGTCACCGATGCCGCGGTGCTCGCCACCCGCGCCGACGTGGTCCTGCTGGTCGCGCGGGTCGGGCGGACCCGGCGTGAGCAGCTGCGCCGCGCCACCGAGGCGCTGCGCGCGGTGGACGCCAAGATCGTCGGCACGGTGCTCAACATGGTCCCGACGAAGGGCCCGGACGCCTACTACTACGGCCAGTACAGCAGCTACATTCCCCGCGGCCGACACGCGAGGGCGGACTCGGTGCGCAGCTCCCGGATACCCGCCCCTGACGCCGGCATGCGCCCGGCAGGTCCCGCGACGTCGACCGATTCGGGGATCACCGGTGCCAGCGCGACGGGCGCGGGCGCGACGGTCTCGAGGGATGGCAAGCGGATCGAGGCGACCGGCTCGCCGACCGCCGGCGACGGGCGGGAGCACCGGACGGGACCTGGTGGCCGGGGGACCGCCGAGGTCCCGGCCGCCCGGGAGCCCGCGGACGCGGAACCTGGGCGGCGCCGTGCCGACGGCCGGCGCGGTCGGTCCGCGCCACGTGCTGACGCGGACCCGGCGGGAGCCAGCTCGGAGCACGGCGCCATCCACGCGCAGGCGCACGCCACCGAGAGGGTCGCAGGGACGGGGACGGCTTCGGGTGGCCAGGACGCCACCCGTGGGCCGTCTGGTCGGTGACGACCGAAGGATCGGGGAAGAACACCTCGGAGTCGGGCCCGCCGGCCCCTCGGGCGCCCGCGCGCCCGGCTGATCCACCTGTCATCCCGCGCCAGCACGGCGCCCGCTCCGTCCCGGACGGCCCGCAGTGGCTGCCCGACACCGGTACGGCCACCGACACCGGTACGGCCACCGACACCGGTACGGCCGACGGCATCGGCGCGGACGTGGGTGCGTCCGCCGCCGTCACGGCTGGCGCGCCTGCCGACGTCGACGGGGGTCCCGGCCGCGGTGGTGGCACCGACGGCACGGACGCGGCCGGTGGTCGCCCCGGGGGGCGCCATCGCTGGCTGGTCGCGGGGCTCGCGCTGGCGTTCGTCGTGGTGGTGGGGCTCATCGGCTGGGTCGGCGTGCGCGGGCTGCTGGCCCGGGCCCAGCTGGAGCAGGCCAGGAGCCGGATCGCGGCGTTGCAACACGAGTTGATGACCGGCGACTTCCCGTCCGAGGGGGACCTGCGCGCGCGGATCGCGGATATCGGGCGGCAGGCCCGGGCCGCGCGATCTCTCACCGGCGACCCGGTGTGGGCGGCGTTCGGGCACGCGCCCTGGGCGGGCTGCCCACTGCGGTCCGCGGCGAGCCTGATGCGGGCCGTGGACACGATGACGGCCGCGGGCCTGCCGGCCGTGGCCGACCTGAGCACCACCCTCAACCCCACTCGGCTGCGCCACCAGATGACCATCGACGTGGCGGCGTTGGCCGGCGCCCGGGCACCGGCGCAGCGGGCGGCCGCCGCTCTGGACGCGCTGCGGGACGTGGCCGAGCGCACGCCGTCCTGCGGGCGCCTGGGCCAGGTCACTGGCATCGCCGACGCACGCACGGAACTCGTCGATCGGGGCGGGAAGCTCGCCGATGCCCTGGCCAACATCACCCTTGCCGCGCGGATCGGGCCGGACATGCTGGGAGCCGCCGGACCGCGGCGGTACCTGCTCATCGTGCAGAACCCGGCCGAGTCGCGGGCCAACGGGGGGATCATCGGCGGCTTCGGCCTGCTCACGGCGGAGCGGGGCCGGTTGTCGCTGACCGACATCTCCGGCAACGGCTCGCTGCCCGGCGGGCCCACGCTGGGCGCGCCGGTGGCGGCGATGTCCAGGCCGTTCGCCGCGCGGTACGGCGCCTTCTGGCCGAACCGGGTGTGGGCTAACGCGAACCTGACTCCCGACTACCCCACCGCGGCCCGGTTCTACTCCGCGATGTACCGCTCGGGAGCCGGCATCGCCGTGGACGGCACCATCAGCCTCGACCCGACGACCATGGCCTATCTGCTCGCCGGGAGCCGGCCCGCGGTTCTGCCCGGCGGGCAGGTCATCAGTGCGGGAAACCTGGTCGACCTGGTCGAGTCCCAGGTTTACGCGCGGGTCCCGACAGTCCAGGAGCGCGACCGCTTCTTCGCGCAGGTCGGCCAGGCCGTGTACACGTCGCTGGAATCCGGTGGCACCGACACCATCACCCTGTTGACGGCGATGGCCCAGGCGGTTCGGGAGGGGCGGCTCACTGTGTCAAGCAACCACGCCGATGAGCAGGACGTTATCTCGTCGACGGCATTGGGGGGCGCGCTGCCCACCCGTGACGGTCCGTATCTGGCCGTCGTCACCCAGAACGCCACGGCGAGCAAGCTCGACTACTGGCTGCGACGGCGCACCAGTTACAGCGTGCAACGCCTGCCGAGCGGCGCGGGCGCGGCGACGATCGTGGTCCGCCTCACGAACGCGGCTCCGGCAGGTCTGACCGCGTACGTGCGCAACCGTGACGACGAGCCGCGTTCCGACGGCAATCCCAACGCTCAGAACAACATCTGGCTGTCGGTGTACACGGGACGGGACAGCCTGTTCGCGGGCGCCCGCCTCGACGGCCAGCCGGTCGGGCTGACCAGCGCGACCGAGAACGGCCTGCCGGTCGTGTCCACCTACCTGACGATCGACCGGGGCCAGACCCGGACGCTGGAACTGAAAGTGCTGGAACCACAGGCAGGCCCCGCGCTCGCCGTGCGTCCGCAGCCGCTGCCGGTGCCGGAGCGGCTCGTCGTCGAGGGGGTCCCGGTCACCTCCCCATGGTCACGCAGAGTCAGAAAATAACTGCGGAGGGTCGTGGACACGGAGAGTGATTATCGATACTCTCCGTGTCGACAATCGTTCATCTGCTTGACCTGATCTTCCGCAGGGAGAGTGCCTGTATGAAGTTCCGACCCTTCGGAGCCGCGCTGGTGGCAGGTGGCGGAGTGGCGCTCGCCGCGCTGCCTGCATCACCTGCTGCGGCTCTCAACGACAAGCCCCTCTTCAGTGACAAGCCGTATCCGCCCGTCCACTGCGCGGGGCCCATCGGGTCGGGCAACGTCAGCAAGTCGGTGGTCCTCGCCGGCGAGAGCGTGGTGTTCAGCGGCTGCGGATTCCTTCCCGGTTCCTACATCCGGATCGAGGTCAACGGCATCGGCCGGACCAGCACGATCGCGGGCCCCGGTGGAGCGTTCAGCGTGCCGCTGAACTTCCCGAACGCCGGTCAGCAGCATCTCGCCGCGATCGGCCAGGGCCTGTTCCCGGGCGGTCCTGGTGGTCCTGGGGGTCCCGGTGGTCCCGGTGGTCCTGGTGGTCCTGGGGGGCCGGGAGGTCCTGGTGGGATCCTCCCGGGGGTGGATGAGACGGGTCTCGACGACCCGGATCAGGTTCCGCCGGCTGACGACGGCTCGATCGTTACGCCCAGTGGGCTGATCTCGCCTGGTGGTCCTGGTGGTCCTGGTGGTCCTGGTGGTCCGGGCGTTCCTGGCGGTCCGGGCGGTCCTGGCGGTCCGGGCGGTCCTGGCCAGTGGCCCGGAAATGATCACCGGTGGCCTGGCAAGGATGAATGGCGCGGCAAGGACAAGCCGATCCTGCCGCCGATCAACATCAAGCTCGCGGACGCCCTCGACCCGTCGGCCCCCATCGACCCCGCGGCGCCCCTCGTCCCGCCGCCACACCCGGTGCCGAGAACCCGCATCGTCAACGCGGATGTCCTGGTGATCGGGTTCGGCAGGGACGGCATCGAAGGACTGCCCTTCGACCCGGGTTGGATCGGTAGCTGGGTCGGTAACTGGATCGGCCATGACGGCAAGGACGGCCGGCGCGACGGAGACGGCTGCTTCGGCGACGGCCTCGACGGCAAGGACGGTTTCAGGGACGGCAGGGACGGTTTCAGGGACGGCAAGGACGGCAGGATCGCCCGCGCCGACGAATTGTCCGACAGGGACGGCCGCGATGGTAAGGACGGCATCGGCGACAGGGATCGCCGCGACGGCAAGGACGGCCTGTTCGACGACAAGGACAGGGACCGCAGGGACGGCAAGGACCGCCATGATGGCGGGCCCTGCGTCGTGGCCGGCGTGGGTGTCGGTGTCGTCGGCGGTGGTGTGGGTGCCGGTGGTGCGGGTGCCGCGACCCCGGGTGGCGGGGCACTGCCCTTCACCGGTGTCGAGACCGGGGCGATGGCCTCGATCGCGATCGCCCTGCTCGGTGGTGGAGCGCTGCTGCGGGTCGCTGCCCGCCGGCGCCGGGTCGCCGCGATGGCGCCCGTGACCGCCACCCGTACCGAGGCCTGATCGGGGAGGCCTCGACCGGCCGTCCGGCGTGGGGCACGTGCTCCGCGCCGGACGGCACCGGCCGCGTCGAAATGCCCCATATCGGCTGTTGGCCCCCGCGGCCGCAGCACGTGCCGAGGGATAGGCACGCCTTCCAGACCCCGGCGTGCCTATGCCTCGGCACGTCTCGTCGCGCCGCGAGGTTGGCGACGTAGGTACTGACATAACTCCTTCGTGACGTATCCCCGCCTCCGCGGTGCCCGCCGCGCGCCTGTCGTGCCGGTCAGCGCAGCGGATCGAACGGGGCGAGCGCGGGGTTCGACCGGCCGTCGACGATCATCTCCGCGAGCAGTCGCCCGGTCACCGGGCCGAGCGTGACGCCCCACATGCCGTGGCCGCCGGCGACGAAGACGCGCGGCGCCGCCGTCCGGCCGATGAGCGGCAGGCCGTCCGGCGTGCAGGGCCGGGGACCGACCCACTCGTGGGTGCGCCGGTCGAGGTCCACGTCGCGCAACAGCCCGCGCGTCGCCGCGACCACCGCCTGGATGCGGCGCGGATCGAGCGGCGCGTCCGGGGCGCGGAACTCCATCATTCCCGCGACGCGCAGGCCCTCACCGATCGGCGTGCAGGCCACCCGGGAGGCGGGGAAGTAGATCGGCCCGGTCGGCGGCTGCGGGGTCGCGACGTGGAAGCTGTAGCCGCGCCCGGCCTGCACCGGCAGCCGGACCCCGAACGGCCCGGCCAGCCGCGGCAGCCACGCCCCGGTCGCGACGACCACCGCGTCGAAGGAGCCCGGGACAGCCGCGGCGGACGGGGCGGCGGCCCGCACCTCGACGCGATCCCCGACGGAACGCAGCGTGTCCACCGCCGTCGACTCACTGATGACGCCCCCGCGCTCGCGGATGCTGTCGGCCAGCGCCGCGACGAAGCGCCCGGGGTCGATGTACCGCTGACCGTGTACCGCGACGACATGCCGGACCTCGTCGCCGAGCAGAGGCTCCAGATCACGGGCAGTGAGCGCGTCCAACACGTCGACGTCGGCCCGCTGACCGGCCGCCCGGATCTCGGTGAACTCGGCGAGCAGCGCGTCGAGGTCGGCCTGGCGCCGGTAGCCGGCGAGCAGCGGTGCCGCGGCCCGGGTCGGCGCGCTCACCCCACCGGCGGCGAGGACGTCGAACGCCTCCAGCGCCGTGCGCGTGAGCGGGGCGAGGGCGCGCATCGCCGTCCGCCAGTGCCGCTGGGTGCTGTGCCGCACGAAGCCGGCGACGAACCGGGCGAGGCCCGCGTCGGCGACCGGTGGCACGTACACCGGTGAGTCCGACCGCCACAGCACCCGCAGGCCGTAACGCAGCACCGCCGGTTCCGGCAGCGGCGTGGCGAGGGCGGGGGTGAGCCAGCCGGCGTTGCCCCAGGAGGACGCGGCGCCGGTCGGGTCCGGGCCCCGGGTCAGCCGGTCCCGGTCGAGGACCGTGACGCGCACGCCGCGATCCTGCAGGTACCAGGCCACGCACAGGCCGACGATCCCGCCGCCGACGACGGCCACCTGGTCGGGTGCATCCCGCGTCCGGTCTCCCACCGGAAGAATTGTCCGCCCGTCGGTGCCGTTTCGCCCGACATCGCGAGGTGAGCCGCGACCCACCCCGGACACACGACCGGCCGCCCCGCGACGGTGGGGACTCCCTCCGTCACGAAACGGCCGGCCGCGGTCAAGCGGGTCAAGCGGGTCAAGCGAGTCAAGCGGGTCAAGCGGGCGAGGCTACTTGCGGCCGCTGAGGGATGCGCGCAGGAACTCGCGGTTGAGCGTGGCGATGCTGGCCATCGGGATGCCCTTGGGGCAGGCGACGGTGCACTCGCCGGTGTTGGTGCAGCCGCCGAAGCCCTCGGCGTCCATCGCCTCGACGAGGTTGAGGACGCGCTCGGTGCGCTCCGGTGCGCCCTGCGGCAGGATGTTGAGGTGCGTCACCTTCGCCGAGGTGAACAGCATCGCCGAGCCGTTCGGGCAGGCCGCGACGCAGGCGCCGCAGCCGATGCAGGTGGCGTTGTCGAACGCGGTGTCCGCGATCGGCTTCGGCACCGGCGTGGAGTGCGCCTCGGGGGCGCTTCCCGTCGGGGCGCTGATGTAGCCGCCGGCCTGGATGATCCGGTCGAGGCCCGACCGGTCCACCATCAGGTCCTTGACGACGCCGAACGCGACCGAGCGCCACGGCTCGACGTCGATCACGTCGCCGTCGTTGAACTCGCGGACGTGCAGCTGGCAGGTGGTGGTCCGCTCGCGCGGACCGTGAGCCTGGCCGTTGATGACCACGCCGCAGGCACCGCAGATGCCCTCCCGGCAGTCGTGGTCGAAGGCCACCGGCTCCTCGCCCTCCAGGGTGAGCCGCTCGTTGAGCACGTCGAGCAGCTCGAGGAAGGACATGTCGGGGCTGGCGTCCGGCACCTCGTAGGCCACCATGCGGCCGGGTTCGGCCGGGCCGGCCTGGCGCCAGATCCGCAGGGTGAGCTTCACGTTCCGCTCCTTGCGCTGTCGCTGTGGGGTAGGGATAGGAAGGTCATCGCGTCTCGTCCCGCCCTACGCGTAGTTGCGCTGGGCGAGGTGGACGTAGTCGAAGGTCAGCTGCTCCTTGTGCAGGATCGGCTGCTCGCCGGTGCCGCCGAACTCCCAGGCGCCGGCGTAGGCGAACCGGTCGTCGTCGCGGCGGGCCTCGCCGTCCGGGGTCTGGCTCTCGACCCGGAAGTGGCCGCCGCAGGACTCCTCGCGGTGCAGCGCGTCGACGCACATGAGCTCGCCGAGCTCCAGGAAGTCCGAGACGCGGTTTGCCCGCTCGAGGCTCTGGTTGAGCTGGGCACCGGTGCCGGGCACCTTCACCGAGCGCCAGAACTCCTCGCGCAGCTCGGGCAGCCGGCCCAGGGCCTTGCGCAGGCCGTCCTCGCTGCGGGCCATGCCGCACTCGTCCCACATGATCTCGCCGAGTTCGCGGTGGAACGAGTCCACGGTACGCTCGCCGTTGACCGAAAGCAGCTTCGTCAGCCTGCCGGTCGCCTCGTTGACCGTGTCGACGACGGCCGGGTGGCTCGCGTCGATCTTGTCGAACTTGTTGCTGGCGATGTAGTTGCCCAGCATCGGCGGCAGGACGAAGTAGCCGTCGGCCAGGCCCTGCATGAGCGCGCTCGCGCCAAGCCGGTTCGCGCCGTGGTCGGAGAAGTTCGCCTCACCGACGACGAAGCAGCCCGGGATGGTGCTCTGCAGGTCGTAGTCCACCCACAGGCCGCCCATGGTGTAGTGGACGGCGGGGTAGATCCGCATCGGGACCTTGTACGGGTCCTCCCCGGTGATGCGGTCGTACATCTCGAACAGGTTGCCGTACTTCTCGCGGACCTTGTCCTCGCCCATCCGACGGATGGCGTCCGCGAAGTCGAGGTAGACGCCGAGGCCGCCGGGGCCGACGCCGCGGCCCACGTCGCACTGGTTCTTCGCGGCGCGCGAGGCGATGTCGCGGGGGACCAGGTTGCCGAAGCCCGGGTAGATGCGCTCGAGGTAGTAGTCGCGCTCGTCCTCGGGGATCTGGTCCGGGGGACGGTGGTCGCCGGGGTTCTTCGGCACCCAGATCCGGCCGTCGTTACGCAGCGACTCGCTCATCAGGGTGAGCTTGCCCTGGTACTCACCGGACCGCGGGATGCAGGTCGGGTGGATCTGTGTGTAGCACGGGTTGGCGAAGTACGCGCCGCGCCGGTGCGCCCGCCAGATCGCGCTGGCGTTGGAGTTCTTGGCGTTCGTCGACAGGTAGAACACGTTGCCGTAGCCGCCGGTGGCGAGCACGACCGCGTCGGCCAGGTAGGTCGAGATCTGCCCGGTGATCAGGTCGCGGGCGACGATGCCGCGGGCGCGGCCGTCGATGACGATCAGGTCGAGCATCTCGGTGCGGGCGTGCATCTCGATGTTGCCGGCGTCGATCTGGCGCGACAGGGCCTGGTACGCGCCGATCAGCAGCTGCTGGCCCGTCTGACCGCGGGCGTAGAACGTGCGGGCGACCTGCACACCACCGAACGAACGGGTGTCGAGCAGACCGCCGTACTCGCGGGCGAACGGCACGCCCTGGGCGACGCACTGGTCGATGATCTGCGTCGACGTCTGCGCGAGCCGGTAGACGTTGGACTCCCGGGCGCGGAAGTCGCCGCCCTTCACCGTGTCGTAGAACAGCCGGTAGACGGAGTCGCCGTCGTTGCGGTAGTTCTTTGCCGCATTGATGCCACCCTGGGCGGCGATGGAGTGCGCGCGCCGCGGGGAGTCCTGGTAGCAGAACTGGATGACGTGGTAGCCCTGCTCGGCCAGCGTCGCGCCCGCGGCGCCACCGGCCAGGCCTGTGCCGACGACGATGACGGAGTGACGGCGGCGGTTCGCCGGGTTGACGAGCTTGGCGTCGAAACGGCGCTTGTCCCAGCGCTGCTCGATCGGGACGTCCGGCGCGGTGGTGTCGGCGATGTCGTCGCCGAGTTTGTAGAACGTCATGTCAGCCTTCTTCGCGTCTTCAGTCCACGAGCCCGGCGAGGACCGCAATGGGAACGACGAGGAATCCCGCGGTAAGGAGTACGGCGAGTCCCGTCGCCGTCGCTTTGAGCGCACGATCGCGGCTCGGCCGGTTCACGCCGAGGGTCTGCGCGGCGCTCCAGAAACCGTGCTGGATGTGAAGTCCCAGGCTGATCATCGCGAGGATGTAGATGAGGGTGACCCACCACACACTGAAACTCGACACGACGTTGTCGTAGGCCGCGCCCTCGACCCCGTGCCGGTTCAGCGTCAGGGAGGTGAAGTCGAGGATGTGGTACACGATGAACAGCGCCAGGGTGATGCCGCCATAACGCATGACATGCGTCGCATAGCCGGCCTTGGCCCGTTGGTGGTGGGAGTACTTCGTCGGGCGGGCCTTGAGGTCACGCCGGCTGAGCTGGTAGGCAGAGACCACGTGCAGGACCACTACGACTACCAGGACGAACCGCTGGATCCACAGATACCATGCTCCGTGCAGGACCGGATGACCGATCGTGCGCAGCCAGTGAGCATAGTGGTCGAAGTCGGTTCGGCCGAAGAAGATCTTCAGGTTCCCGAGCATGTGCACGATCAGGAACAGCAGCATGAGCGCACCCGTGACGGCCATCACGGTCTTCTTGCCGATCGTTGAACGCCAGAAGTTCAACGGGGCGAAGGACGACCGCTTGGGGCGCGGGGGGCGCGCGGCGGGCGCCGGTCGCGTCGGAGTTGTTACAGCCACGCACGCACCCTAGAGCTCCGCTGTCCAGTGGTCCAAGACATGATAAAGCTGGACTCCATAGCCGCCCCCTATGAGGGTCTACGCTGGCGGGCGTGCAGCTCCACCAGCTCGCCTATTTCGTCGCCGTCGCGGAGACCCGGCATTTCACCCGGGCCGCGCAGCGGATGCATGTGGCGCAGCCCTCACTGTCCCAACAGGTTCGGGCTCTCGAACAGGAGTTGGGAGCACCACTGTTCAACCGCGCCCGCGGCAACATCAGCCTCACCGCCGCCGGCGAGACGCTCCTGCCGCTCGCCCGCCGTATCCTCGCCGACACGGAGACGGCACGCCAGCGCGTCACCGAGCTCCTCGACCTGCGCCACGGCACCGTCCGCCTCGGCGCCACCCCCAGCCTGTGCACCGGCTTCCTGCCCGACGTGCTGCGCCTGTTCCACCAGCGCTACCCCGGCATCCGCCTGCTCGTCGAGGAGGGCGGCTCCCGCGACCTGATCCGCGACCTCGCCGGCGGCGGCCTGGACCTGGCCCTCATCATCCTGCCGCTGCACAGCTCCGACCCCGCGCTCGCGACCTCACCACTGATCCGCGAGAGCCTCGTGCTCGTCTCCTCCCTGGACGAGCCGCCCGTCGTCACCGGCCGCGCGCTGGCCGTCGCCGACCTGCGCGACCACCCGCTGGTGATGTTCCGCCGCGGCTACGACCTGCGCGAGGCCACCGTCGGTGCCTGCCGCGAGGCCGGCTTCGAGCCGACGTTCGCCATCGAGGGCGGCGAGATGGACGCCGTCCTCGGCTTCGTCACCGCCGGGCTCGGCAGTGCCGTCATCCCGAGCATGGTGGCCCGCCGTCTGGGTATGCGCGTCACCCCGTTCGTGCCCCCCGGCCTGCAGCGCACCATCGGCCTGGCGCGGCGCCGCGACGTCGAGCCCACCCGCGCCGCCGTCGAACTCCAACGCGCCCTCTGGGAGTACCTCCGCGACATCTCCGCCGCCGGCAACCTCCCCGACGGCACCCGCCTCCTCGCCACCTCACCCCCCGCCACCGCCCCATCCCCGCCGGACGCGGAGCCGTGCCCGCCGGCCGGGAACAGCCAGTCCGTTCCCCTCGCACCCTAGGCTCAGGCGCGGCGGCCGGATCTCTCTGCGCAGAGCCGGAGCCAGCCGCGGTGTGTGTAGTCGGCGATCGGTGCGGTGAACCACTGCTCCTGGTCCGGTCCCGTCGACCCGCGGGCGTCCGGCGTGTCGTGCGTGACGTCCATCGTCGAGTTCATGGCGGCGACGACGAGGTTCAGGTCGTCGATGGGGAACAGCGACCACTCCTGGCCGACGGCGAACACCCCGCCCTGGGCACCGGCCGCGCTCGCGTAGAAGCTCTCGATCATGACGGCGAAGTGGCGCCACTTCGGCCAGTAGGGCGATTTTGGCTCGACCTCGTCCGCCTCGCAGGTGTCGAAGTAGGAGCGGCAGGCCGCCATGTTCACGTCCCGCGCTCCGGGCACCATCACCAGGCGGGACCGGGAAAGACCGAAGCCGCCGAGCAGGTCGTCGAAGGCCTGTACGGCCGCCTCGTACTCGCGTCGCCGACCGTGCTCGGCGACGTCACCGGTCACCACCACCAGGTCCGGTGACCAGAGCGAGCCGAACATCGCCACATCCTCGACGATCCGGGCGCGGAGCTCGGCGATCGGTATCGGGGCGTCTTCTCGACCGGCGCGTAGCTCGGGCAGATGCAGCACGGTCACGCAGGCCGGAAATGAGACGGGTGGTCGCCTCACGCTCGTCGCAACCGACGAAGTCGATGAACGACGGCGGCTGACCAGCGGCGTCAGGTCGCAGGGGGCGACGCGGACGGGGACGAGGAAGCCGTCACGCTGGTGGGCGTGGCGGCGAGCTGTTCGGTGACGGGGTCCTCGATGGTCAGGGCCATGGCGGGAGTCTGCCCGAGCGGGAGGGCGTGTCGGGGGGCTCTCTGTCCAGTTCCTGTCTGGTTCCGGTCCGTGTCCGATACCTGCATGGTCGCCGGACGGACGGGGATCGGTTGGTTGTACGTGTACTGATGTTTCCGATTGCGTTGATCCGCGGCCATCTTGGGCTGTGAGCGTTTCGCTTCGGCGCCGCAGGGACGCGGCGAGGGAGAGGACACGCATGTCTGTGAATCGTCGACAGATGCTGGCCGGCGCGGGGACCGCCGGCCTCGGATTCGTGCTGGCGGGGGCGGTGGACTCCGTCTTCGCGGGGACGGCGAACGCCGCCACCCCGCAGGCGTTCCGCGGCTACGGAGAGCTCGTCGCGGACCCGAACGGAATCATCGACCTGCCGAAGGGCTTCCGTTACACGGTCTTCTCCCGCGCGGGGAAGGACACCCTGACCGGCGGCGGCGTGGTGCCGGCCGCGCATGACGGGATGCGTGCGTTCGACGCCGGCAAGGGACGCAGCCTGCTGGTGCGCAACCACGAGCTCTCGCCGGGCACGAAGGACCCGATCGTGCCGCAGCGCCCGGGCCTGGTCTACGACCCGGCCGCGCCGGGCGGGACGACGACGCTCGCCGTCGAGGGTGACAGGCTGCTCAGCCACGTCCCGAGCCTCGCCGGCACCTACCGCAACTGCGCCGGCGGCGGCACGCCGTGGGGGACCTGGCTGTCCTGCGAGGAGACCGAGGCCACGCCGAAGAGCGAGGCCGTCCTGACGAAGAAGCACGGGTACGTCTTCGAGGTCGACCCGTTCGGCCGGCTGCACGACGCGGCGCCGGTGCCGCTGACCGCGCTCGGCCGGTTCCCGCACGAGGCTGTCGCCGTCGACCCGCATGGCGGCGAGCTGTACCTCACCGAGGACGCTGCCAAGCCGTACGGCCTCGTCTACCGCCTCCTGCCGAACCGCCCGCACGGTGGCCCGGGCAGCCTGCGGGCCGGTGGGAAGCTGCAGGCGCTGCGGGTGCCGGACACGCACGACCTGTCCGCCATCCGTGACCTGGGCACGAAGCTCTCCGTGACCTGGGTCGACGTGCCGGACCCGGACGCGACCACCGTCTCGGTGCGCGCCCAGTTCGAGGACGCGAAGGTCACCCGGGTGCCGAAGGCCGAGGGCATCTACTGGGCCGAGGGTGCCGTCTACATCGTGTCCAGCTACGCGAAGACGTCGGAGGGTGCGGCCACCAACCACGTCGGGCAGGTGTGGCGGTTCGAACCGAAGAAGTCGACCCTCGAGCTCGTCCTGCGCCTGGAGCCGGGTGGCCGGTTCGACTCGCCCGACAACATCACCATCTCGCCGTCCGGCGGAATCGTGCTCTGCGAGGACGGCGACGGCGAGAACTACCTCGTCGCTCCGTCCGCCGACGGCACCCCCTACCCGCTGGCGCGCAACGCGGCCAGTGACAGCGAGTGGGCGGGCGCGACCTTCTCCGCCGACGGGCGCTGGCTGTACGCCAACGTGCAGGGCGAGGGCATCACGGTGGCGATCACCGGCCCGTGGTGGCGCGGCTGACGGTCATCACTGGTAGGTGATGAGGTCCGGCGGAGGCGTGAGCGCGAGCGTCTCCGTCGGGCTGAACATGTCGGTGTCCTCGTCGAGGAACAGCTTGAAGCCCGTGAAGAACGGCGGGTGCGCGGCGAGGAGGGCGTACTTCGCGAGCTTGTCCGCCCGGACGCCGAAGCCGTCGATGTGGAAAACCGTGGCGAGCTCCGGATGGGCGGCGATCGCGGGACGGTCGGGCAGCATCGACTGCGTGAACTGGTGAATCACGAACAGCTTCTGCGGAAGATGCCGTGCGCGGGCGATTCCGGCGAGCCAGGCGGAGACCTCGTTCAGCCCGGCCGCGTCGCTGCTGCCGATCTGCTTGCCGGGAATCTGGGTCGGGCCCATCTTCCATTCCGGGTCGAGGGCCAGGCCGACATCTGGTTCACGCAGGAACCGCTCGTAACGCCGGGCCTGGTCGAGGAAACGCCCCCGGCCTGGCTGCAGGTCCAGGACGAGCAGCAAATGGTGCCGGCGCGCGGCATCGAGATACGGCTGGACGGCGGATTCGGGCAGCGCTGAACTGTACAGCCCGTCCTGGCCGGGTGAGGCCGACGCGACGGTCGTGATGAGCTCCATCGCCGGCTGCACCGGCCGCCCGCCCGGGGCGAACGGGGCCGCGGCGGCAAGCACCCGCGCGGCGGCCTGTTCGGGCGTGCCCTCCCCGAGCACGCCCAGCGCGCCGCCGCCCGCCGAGCCGTAGTGCGCCACGATCCGATACGTCGGCAGCAGGGTGCGCCCGCCGAGCGGAAGCTGCGGGCCGTCGTCGCCCCCGCCCACCGGCCGAGCTGGTGTGGCTGGGTGTCCTGGTGTGGCGGCCAGGCGGCCGGGGCCGGTGCCGGTGCCGGGACCGGCCGGGTGATGCGGAGCCGCCGGAGTGCCCAGCCGGTCGGGACCAGCGGCGAGGGCGGCCCCGCGGGACCGGTCGCCCGTGCCTGCCCGGGCGGGATCGTCTGCCGCGTCAGGGTTCTCGGCGACGTTCGCAGCGGAAGTGATGCCGGACCTCCTGTCGTCCTGAGACGGCCCACCGCACCCCGACCCCAGCAGCGCGGCGCCGAGCAGGGCCGCGATGGTCGCCATCAGCGCCACCCGACCCGGCCGGCGTCGCGGGGGCCGGGGTGGGGAGTGGGACGAGCGCCGGAAGGCCGATCCGGGCGCCAGCCGCGTCGAGTGCGCCCGCGGTGCGGCGGAGGGTGGCCAGCTGTGGTCCGTCGCTCCCTGGTCGACCATGGCGGCGCTCCTACCCGCGGAAGCGATGCTCCTCACCGCCGCAGTGGAGGAGCTGGGCGCGAGTTGCCCGGGGCAGGTCCGTGCCCGGCCGGCGAGTGCGGCTGCGAAGCGAAGCATCACATGAATGTTTTTATCAGGTATCTAATTTTACCTAGTCTATTCAGAATGTACCGATATTGATGGTGACGGTGTTTTCTCCGTACTCATCGGTGCTGACTTGCGAGTTGTTGCCTGATTGGGGATGTTGCCTTCGTGTCCCCAGGGATTTCTTTTTCCTCCGCTCTGGTGCTGACCTGGCATCGTTGGCTAAGATCTGCCCGAGCAGTCGTGGATGGGGCGGTTTCAAGTCTGCGAGGGACTGTGATGCGGGGACGTTTGTCGCGCGGTTCGCGTGAGCCGGTGTCAGTGCACGGCGAGGGCGGAGTCGCGGGACCCGTCCACCTCAAGAACGCTGGAGGCGATATGAACAGTGTGGATATTGCGCTGAAGGAGTCGCTCGAGATCGGTGGCGCCGTAGGGGCCGCCCTCGTGGACTTCACCAGTGGAATGACCCTGGGCACGGCCGGCAGCGCACACGCGCTGGATCTGGACGTCGCCGCCGCCGGGAACACCGAGGTCATCCGGGCCAAGCTGCGCACGATGGAGAGCCTCGGCCTGCAGGACACGATCGAGGACATCCTGATCACTCTCGGCCGTCAGTACCACCTGATCCGGCTGCTCCAGAGCCACTCGGGCCGCGGGCTGTTCCTGTACCTGGTCCTCGACAAGAACCGGGCGAACCTCGCTCTGGCCCGCCACCGCCTGCGCGCCATCGAGAGTCAGCTGGACGTCTAAAGGGTCCGCCGATGCGCGGGCGCCTCCGGTTCGTCGAGGAAGGAGCAGACTGGGTCTCGACGGACAGGAGGTGCCATGGTGGCAGCGGCGGGGTCGTGGTGACCGGCGGGCCGACGCTTCGGATTCGCGGATCCGTGTTGGTCGGGCCGGAGGAGGTCCGCGACGAGCTCTGGGTGGTGGGCGGTCGGGTCACCTTCACGGCGCCGAGCGCCGACGCGGCGAAGGACGTGCGGACGGTCACAGGCTGGGCCCTGCCCGGCCTGGTCGACGCGCACTGCCACGTTGGCCTTGATTCCCATGGCGCCGTGGAACAGCCGGTCGCCGAGGAACAGATCACCACTGACCGAGCCGCTGGCGCGCTGCTGCTGCGAGACGCGGGTTCGCCCGCCGACACCCGCTGGATCGACGAGCGTGACGACCTGCCCCGCCTCATCCGCGCCGGCCGGCACATCGCCCGCACCCGCCGCTACATCCGGAACTATGCCGTCGAGGTCGAACCTGAGGACCTCGTCGCCGAGATCGTCACCCAGGCCGCCCGGGGTGACGGTTGGGTCAAGATCGTCGGTGACTGGATCGACCGTGAGCGCGGGGACCTCGCCCCCTGCTGGCCCGCGGACGTCACGAAGGCGGCGATCGACGCCGCGCACGCCGTCGGGGCCCGGGTGACTGCCCACTGCTTCGCCGAGGACTCCCTCGCCGATCTGGTCCTGGCCGACATCGACTGCATCGAGCATGCCTGTGGACTCACCGCGGACACGATCCCGCTGTTCGCCGAGCGTGGCGTCGCGATCGTCCCGACTCTGATCAACATCGCCACGTTCGAGAGCATCGCCCGGGGTGCCGAGGCGAAGTTTCCCGCCTACGCCCGGCACATGCGGGACCTGCACGCCCGGCGCCACGACACGATCGGCGCCGCCCACGACGCCGGCATCCCGATCTACGTCGGCACCGACGCCGGGGGCAGCCTGCCGCACGGCCTCGTCGCCGACGAGGTCGCCGAGCTGCGTCGCGCCGGCCTGTCCGCGCAGGCGGCCCTGTCCGCCGCGACCTGGTCGGCCCGGGCCTGGCTCGGTCGTCCCGCCCTCGAGGAGGGCGCGCCCGCGGACCTGGTCGTCTACCCCGCCGACCCGCGTGCCGACCTCGGCGTCCTCGCCGCCCCCGACCTCGTCGTCCTGCGCGGCCAGCCCGTCGCCGTATGACAGACGCCCCGCCGCGGCGCTACCCCGGGTGGGCGGCGGCTCAGTAGGACTGGGGCGGGGTGCCGAAGACCTGGGTCCAGTAGGTGTTGTACTCGCCGCCGATGGCGTACCCGACGCCGATCTGGCGCAGCTGCGGGATGAGGATGTTGGCGCGGTGGCCGGGGCTGGCCATCCAGCCCGCGACGACCTCCTCGGGGGTCGTCTGGCCGGCGGCGATGTTCTCCGCGACCCGGGAGTAGCGGTAACCGAACGCCGTCACCCGGTCGGAGACCATCCGGCCGTCGGGGCTGGTGTGGGCGAAGAATCGGCGGGTCGCCATGTCCCGGCTGTGCGCGTCGGCGGCGGCGCAGAGCGTCGGGTCGACGCTCAGGGGGGCGAGCCCCTCCCGCTCGCGCTCGCGGTTGGTCAGCGCGACCACCTGGGCGAGCATCGGCGTGAGCCCATCCCGCCCCGCCGCCGTCACCGCGCCGGACGCCGCGGCCCCGGACACGAGCGGGGCCGGTGCCGGGGCCGGAGGCACCCCCGGCCGCACGGGGGCGGGTGCGGGCGCTGCGGACCGCGGTAGCGGCGCGGAGGAGGGCGGCCCAGACCGGTCGCGGCCCAGCGGTACCGGCGCCGCGGGAGTCGGTGCGGGGGCTGAGCCGTCGTCATCGACAACGACGCCGTAGTCGCGGGCGAGGCCGGCGAGGCCGTCGGCGTAGCCCTGGCCGACGGCGCGGACCTTCCAGTCCGTCCCACGGCGGTAGATCTCGACCAGGGTGAGGACGGTCTCACGGGTGAGCGGCGGCGGCCGGAAGTGGACGAGCACGGTCCGACGGGCGTTGTGCACGGTCACGAACGGTGACGGCAGCCGCCCGAACGGCGTCGTCCCATCCTCGGGACTCGCCGTGATCACCACCCGGTCGGCGCCGGGGCGCAGGGCGGCCGGGTCGACCGTCACCTCGCCGCTGGCCACGGTGACACCGGCCGTGTGCGGCTGGTTGTAGAAGACGAAGTCGTCGTCCCCGTCCACCTTGCCGTGCGCCGAGACGACCAGCGCGCAGAGATCGAAGGGTCCCTCCAGGCGCACCAGGACGGGGCCGTGGGGCAGGGGCGCGTTCGCCCCGGGCACCAGCTCTGTCATCCGTCCCCCTCCCGGTCCTGCCCTCTGCTGTCCTGCTGTCCTGCCGAGTCCGGTACAGCCTGCCGGCGGCGGCGCCGCGACCGGTTCGTCCCTGCTGAGCCTCACATGGTTCTAGATGCAATGGCCGCCGGACGCCATCCCCACCTGCCGTTTCGGGTGTTCGGGGGTACCACGATACGAAGCCGGTGTTGTGGGTGGTTTGCTTGTCATGTCGGAGAGTTCCGCCGTACGGTCGCGTTCGGTTGCCGTGATCAACGGCTTCGGGGTCCCGGAGGGAATTTCGGGCCACCCGTCGTGATCGGGTGGGGCGGCGGGCCGCCGCGCAGGGATCGCCACGAGGATGACGCAGGGCGCCGTCGTGCGGCGGTGCCCGGAGCAGGGTGGAACCGGTCGTGAACGACGTCATGGGCCTCGCGCTGCTCAGCCTCGGGTCGGGTGCGCTGTACGCGCTGGTCGCCGCCGGCGTGGTGGTGATCGCTCGGGGCGCCGGCGTGCTGAACATGGCGCAGGGGGCGCTGGTGGCGTGGGCGGCGTACGCATTCCACGGCCTGCACGGCGCCTGGGGCCTGCCGAAGACGCCGGCGGCGCTGCTCGCGGTCGCCTCGACGGTGGCCATCGGAGTCGGCTTCCACGTTCTGGTGATGCGGCCGCTGCGGGAGGCGACCGCACTGCTGCGGCTGATGGCCACGCTCGGGCTACTGATCATTCTGCAGTCATCGTTGACCCTGATGTTCGCCGGGGCGGTGCGGACGTCGCCGCGGGTGCTGCCCACCGGTGCGGTGACGCTGTTCGGAGAGTCCGTCGGGGGGGACGTGTTCGTCCGGCTCGGCGCGGTCGCCGTGCTGATCGCGGGGCTGTGGGCCGTGTTCCGCCACACCACCCTGGGTCTGGCCGCGAGCGCCGCGACGGACAACCCGCGGGCGACGGCCGCGCTCGGCTGGTCCGTCGACGCCGTGGCCGCCGGCGCCTGGGGCCTCGGGGCGGGCCTCGCCGGGCTCGCCGGGGTGCTGCTCGCTCCCCTGCAGAACCCGTTGTCCTCGGCGAACCTGCTGCTGCTCATCGTCCCGGCACTGGCTGTGGCGCTGGTGACGCGGTTCCGCTCCTTCCCCGGGGTGCTGGTGGGCGGGCTCGTCCTCGGCGTGATCGAGGTGGAGACGCAGTACGAGCTCGTCGCCCACCACCCGTTCTGGCGGGGCATCGACCGGGCGGTGCCGCTCGCCGTCATCGTCTTCTACCTGGCCGTGCGCGGGCGGGCGCTGCCCGAGCGGGGCCATCTCGCCGAGCGCCACCCGGTGCTCGGAAGTGGCCGGGTCCATCCGCGTGCCCTCGCCGTCACCGTCGCGGCGACGCTCGCGGCGATCTGGTGGGTGCTGCCGCGGGAATGGGTGGACGCCCTCGACGCGAACGCGCTGTGGGCGCTGATCATCCTGTCGGTGGTGGTGCTCGTCGGCTACACCGGGCAGCTCTCGCTCGGTCAGCTCGCCTTCTCCGGCATCGCGGCGCTGATCGCCGGCCGGCTCGTCGCGACCCAGGGCTGGCCGCTGGAGGCCGCGATGGCCGTCGGCGTCGCCGGGACGGCCGTCGTCGGTCTGCTGTTCGCGCTGCCCGCGCTGCGCACCCGGGGCCTGCAGCTCGCCGTCGTGACGCTCGGTCTCGGCGCCGCCGTCGACGCGCTGCTGTTCCAGCGCGGCTACCACTCGCCGCCGCCGGCCGGAGCGAAGGCCTTCGGCTCGCTGTTCGGCGACCTCGCCTCGCCGGAGGGGACGGTCGTCGGCCGCCAGCGTCTCCTCGGCGTTCCGCTCGACACGGTCACCGACGCGCGGGGCTTCGCCACGGTGTCGGTGCTCGCGTTCGTCCTCGTCGCGCTCGCCGTCGCGAACCTGCGCCGCGGCCGGGCCGGGCGGCGACTGATCGCCGTGCGCACCAACGAGCGGGCTGCCGCGGCGCTCGGCATCAGCGTCGTCGGGGCCAAGCTGTACGCGTTCGCGCTGTCCGCGGCCATCGCCGGCTTCGGTGGCGTGCTCTACGCGTTCTTCGTCTACGGCCAGCGCGGCAACATCGATTACGGGGACGGCACCTTCTCGCCGTTCTCGTCGATCCTGCTCATCGCCTACGCGGTCGTCGGCGGCGTCGGCTGGGTCAGCGGTGCGTTCGCCGGCGCCACCATGGCCGTCGGGGCGCTGACGACGCGGCTGGGTGCGGCGGTGGGGGAGTGGCTCGCCCGGCTCGGGACGCTGCTGCGGATCATTCTGGCGGCCGTGGCCGGGCTGCTCGGCCTCGCCGGGGGCGCGTCCCTCGTCGCCCACCCGCGGGTCCAGGTCGTGATCCGGCTCGGCGCGCGGGCCCGGCGCTGGGCGCCCTGGGTTCTCGCGGCGGCGGCGGCCGTGCTGGCCGCGGTGTTCGGCGGCGCGGTCGGTCGCTGGCTTGCCAGCCTCGACCGGTACGTGCCGCTGATCGGCGGGATCGTGCTGGTCGCCGTTCTGTCACGATCCGGCGGCGGGATGGCCCCGCAGAATGCCCGCACCGCCCGCCTGCTCGGCGACCGCTTCCTCCCCGGCGCCGTCGAACGCCGTGCCCGTGCCGACACCGCCCGCCTCACCCGCGCCCTCGGCTCCAGCTCCCCTTCCGACTCCGGCTCCGCTGGCCCGGGCTCCCACGACGGCGGTCCGGTGGTGCTCGTGGATGGCGGGGCGACGACGCCCACTGGAGGGTCAGCCCGGCCGCAGGCGACCTCGGCGGTGCTGTCGGTATGGGGGCTCTCGGTCCGGTTCGGGCCGGTCGCCGCCGTGCGTGGGGTGGACCTGCGCGTCTCACCCGGCCAGGTCGTCGGCATGATCGGCCCGAACGGGGCGGGCAAGACCACCATCATCGATGCCATCACCGGCTATGTGCCGGCCTCCGCCACCTCGATGACCCTCGGCGGGGTGCGGCTCGACCGCCTGCCCGCGCACCGGCGGGCGCGCGCCGGCATCAGCCGGTCGTTCCAGAACCTCGAGCTCTTCGAGGACCTGACCGTCCTGGAGAACATCCAGGCCGCCAGTGACGACCGCGACGCCCGGGCCTACGCGAGCGACCTGCTGCTGCCCCGCTCCCGACCGCTGCCCGCCCCGGCCCTCGCCGCCGTCGACGCCTTCGGCCTGCGTGCGGACCTGCTCCGCGTCGTCTCCGACCTGCCCTACGGACGACGACGCCTGCTCGCCATCGCCCGGGCCGTCGCCGTCGGCCCGGCGGTGCTGCTCCTCGACGAGCCCTGCGCCGGCCTGGACGAGGCGGAAAGCGCCGAGGTCGCGACGCTGCTGCGCTGCCTCGCCGACGACTGGGGCCTCGGCATCCTGCTCAACGAGCACGACATGAACGTGATCATGGAAGTCTGCGACCGGGTCGTCGTTCTCGACGCCGGCGAGCTCATCGCCGAGGGCACGCCGGCCCAGGTCGCGGCCAACCCACGTGTCCGCGCCGCCTACCTCGGCGAACCCGACCCACCCACCCGTTCGACCCGCCCGCCGTCCCCCCGAGCCACCCCCACCCCCACCCCCACCCCCGCTCCCACCGCAGCCCACTGATCCGCCTGCCGCCCCTGCCACTCGGCGCCGCCGCCACTCGCCGCCGAGCGCCACGCGGCCGTCGCCACTCGGCACTCGGCACTCGCGACCGGCTGGCGCCCCGCCGCCACGTGTAGATCAAGATAGCGCTCCGCGACCGCACATCTCCGACATATATGGATGATCCGTGACTGCTGCCGGGATGCGGCCACATCGTGCCGAGGGGTAGTGACGTTCTGCGGCGTCACAGCGTGCCTATCCCTCGGAACCATGCCGGGGATCCCAGGCGAGCCGTGTGCGAGGGATCCCCGGCATCGACGCGCGGTAGGCGTCGGCGGTGCGGCTCCACCATCCATAGCCACGCGAGCGTTGATCGACACGCTCGGTGAAACGGATCGGGGAAGGCCGTGAGAGGCGGGAGAGCTCAGGGGAGAAGGAGGATCAGGACGCGGCGTGGCGCAGGATGTCGAGGCCGTTGTAGGTCTCGGTGCCGAGGGGGACGAACGACTTCGAGGCGCTGTCCCACCGGGCGCCGCGCAGGGTGGCGTTGAAGATCCGCTCGGCGCCGGGGATCGGGGTGGTCGCCGTCAGGTCGAGGGGCGGGATGATGCCGCCGAGGTCGAGGTGCTTCGTGCGGCCGAGCTGGGCGAGAAGGTTCTTCGCGGTCAGCGCGCCGGAGACCTGGTTGCCGACCTTCTCGGCGATCTGCACGGACAGCCACGCGTCGGTGGAGGTGGTCGTCGTGCGCAGCGCGGGGGCGGCGTCGGCGTCACCGCTGGCCTGCTCGGCGTCGAGCTCGCGGACCATCCGGGCCACCTCCGGGAACTGCGCGCCCTGGCTGAGCTCGGGGAACGCGGTGGCGATGACCAGCTTGTCGGCGGCGGGGCCGAGGGTGGAGAGGTACGTGGGGGACAGGGTGCCGGCGGCGTGGCAGGTGCGGATCTGCTGGCCGGCCTTGCCGATCACCGCGTAGGCGGCCTGGTCGAAGACGACGAGGACGGCGCCGTCCGCCCCGGAGCGGGACAGCTGGGAGATCGCCGGGGTGAAGTCGCTGGTGGTGATCGGGATGCGGACCAGCGGGGCGATCGGGTGGTTCACGGCCTTGCCGCCGGCCTCGGCCATGCGGATGAGCCGGTCGCTGGCGCTGAGGTCGTAGCCGACGAGGCCGATGTGGCTCGCCCCGGCCTTGGCCAGCAGCGACGGGCAGACGGCGGGGTAGAACGTCAGCGGGCTGATCACATAGCTGATCGGCGAACTGAGCTCGGAGCCGTCGGCGGAGACACCGGCCGAGCCGATCGACGGGATGCCGGCGTTCTGCAGGATGGGCATGATCCCGCCGGTGCCGCTGACCTCGCCGACGACGGCCAGCACACCGTCGTCCACGGCCTGCTGGGCGCACTTCTTGGCAGTGGCGGCGTCGTTCTTCTCGTTGCAGTGCTCGAGGACGACCGGGTGGCCGGCAATCCCACCGCGGGCGTTGACCCCGCGCACGGCGGCGCGGGCGGCGGCGACCATCTCCGGGTAGTTGGTGCCAGCGGTGCCGGTCGGCGCGATGATCATGAGCTTGACCGGGGAGCCGGCGGCGGACGTGCCCCCCGAGGCGCTGCCGCCCCCCGTCGCGCCGCCGTCAGCCGAGTCGCTACCACCGCACGCGACGAGCGTCGCCGCGAGAACGGCGGCCACCCCCGCTCCGGCGAGCCCGCGCAGCCCACGCGATCCGCGCAGCCCGCACCATCCGCCTCGTCGTCGCACCCTGCCGCCTCCTTGACCGTCCGTCCACGCGCGGCCGTCCGTCCACGCGCGGCCCGGCTGTCTCCGCCGGGCCGACCACCTCGCCGGTCCGACGTCACCGCCCGGTGGTCGAGCGGTGTCGGGGCGTCGAGGTCAGGTCACCGTAGACCCGGGCGGTCCGGGCGGATTCGCCAGGGTGAGCCGGATACGGGTGGCGCCGGGCCGGAGGGGTTCCGGCTCGGCGCCGTGGCGGTGCGCACGCCGGGACACGCGTCCCGAAGGGGTGGGTCAGATCACCTGTGACCAGGCATAGGTGAAGCCCATGATCTGGTCGACGAGGGTCTCCAGCTTTCCCACCGTCTCCGGGTCGTGGACCCGGCCATGGACGTCCACGACGGCGTCGGTCGCGCCGAACGTCACGCCCAGTGGTGTCGGCCAGCCGCGCAGGGCGTGCACGGTCGAACGCAGGGCGGCAAGCGTGGCACCCGCCGCCTGGGAGCCCTGGGCGGCGACGATCAGGCCGACCGCCCGCCCGTCGAGGAACGGCCGCGGTGCCGCGCGCAGATCCTCGAGATAGTCGAGGGCGTTCTTCACCGACCCGGACATGCCGCCATGGCCGCCCGGGGTGGCGATCACCAGCGCGTCGCAGCGCTCCACCGCCGCGAGCAGCCGCAGCGCCGCCGGGGTGCGCTCGGGGCGGTCGTGCACGTACAGCGGCAGATCCAGCTCGGCGGGGCCGAAGGGGATCACCTCCGCGCCCGCCTGGGCCATCGTGCCAAGCGTCGCCGTGAGCACCCGATGGGTGACGGAGTCGGTCCGGGGGGCGCCCCCGAGCCCGACGATCACCGGCCGGCGGCGCCGCGCGCGCACCGGCCCGACGCCCGCGGGCGGCACCTCGGCCGGGGGGCGGGCCACCCGGCTGGGCAGGGGCGGGCCCGCCTGGGCGCCGGGCCCCGCACCACCTCCGCCGATGCGCTCACCAGGCCCCCCATCGGACCGCACCGTGCCGTACGAATCCCCCACGACCCCTCCTCACGACCCAGGTCCTGCCGATCGGCACACGTGCGCCAGGTGCCCCTGCCGCCCGCCGCCGTCACTGTCCTACCGGACCCGGCCTGTCACCATGTCGACCGGGGTTCTCCACGGCCCCGGCCGCGGTGGACGGGGACCGGTCAGGTAGCCGCGCCCGGCGGCGCGCACGAGCCCGTCCACGACGTGCCCGACGGGTCGTCGCACGGGTCGTCGTGGAGGTCGGCCGCCTCCGGCAGGTTCCGCGGGACCGTGGGGTCGGCCGGGGCTGTGCCCAGCGGGCCAGTGGGGCCGGTAGGGCCCGTCCGGCCTGGGGGCGATGCCCGGCCGCCTGGCCCGGGGTGGTGGCCGCCGTGGTGGTGCTGGGGGGCGCGACGCAGCGCCACGGGCAGTGCCTGGGCACCGGAACCGCGGGCGGAGATCCGGTCCTGGGGATTGGCGATCCGGCACCGCCGCAGGGACAGGCAGCCACAGCCGATACAGGCGTCGAGCCCGTCGCGCAGGGCCGTCAGGGCGGCGATGTCCTCGTCGAGGCGGGCCCGCCAGTGGCGCGAGATCGTGGTCCAGTCGGCCTTCGTCGGCGTGCGCGTGTCGGGCAGGGCGGACAGGGCCTCGGCCACCTCGTCGAGGCTGAGGCCGACGGCGGTCGCCGCGCGGATGAAAGCGAGCCGGCGCAGCACATGCCGCTCGTAACGGCGTTGGCCGCCGCTCGTACGGCTCGCGCTGAGCAGGCCCTGCCGCTCGTAGTACCGCAGCGCCGACGGGGCGAAGCCGCTGCGCCGCGACAGCTCGCCGACGGTCATCAGATCGGTGGGGAGCATGCCCGCGATCATACAGGTGAAGTTGAAGTCAGCATCCGTTTTGGGCGGCGGGGCGGCGGCGGGCCGGTGCTGTCAGGCGGCCGAGGCGCGGAACGGGCCGGTGACCTCGAAGGTGACGCCGGCGCGGTCATGGCCGGTGGTGCCACGCCGGGACGAGAAGTACAGCCGGCTTCCATCGGGGCTGAAGGCGGGACCGGTGATCTCGGAGCCGCGGTGGTCGGGCAGCCGCAGGAACGGCGAGGCCGCGCCGGACGGGGTGAGAAGTGTCAGGACCGGCTCGGGCCGTCCTTCGGCGAGGAAGAGGTCCCCCGAGCGGGACGAGGTGAGCTGGCCGATCGGCGCGGGCCGGGCGCCAGCGGAGACCGCGGGAGCGTCGTGCAGGGCCGTCAGGCGCCCGCCGTCCAGTTGGCCCGCGGCCATGCGCAGCGCCCACAGCCGCTGGTCACCGGTGGTGGACAGGTAGCAGACGCCGCCGGCGTACCAGCAGCCCGCTGCGCTGTCGAAGACGCGGGCGTCGCGGGCCTGGCGGCGAAGGGCGTGGGGAAAGCCGTCCGCGTCCGCCACCGGCGCCCAGCGCACCGCGCCCGGGCCCGGGCCGGGATCATCGGTCAGCACGTCGAGGGCGCCGCGGGACAGGTCGCCCCAGCGGGCGGGCCGGAACCGGTAGAGACAGCCGTCGTCGCGGTCCTCGGTCAGGTAGACAACGTGACGGTCGGGGTCGCAGGCCGCCCCCTGGTGGGCGAAGCGGCCGAGCGCCGGGCGATCCTGCGCCGCGCGCGATCCGTCCGGGTGGACCTCGTGCACCCGTCCCAGAACGGAGCCCGAGCAGGCCAGCCAGGTTCCCCACGGTGTGACGCCGCCGGCGCGCAGCTGGACGGCCGCCCGCAGGACCCGAGCCGCCGACGCGACGGAGCCGTCCGCGCGCATCCGCAGCACCGAGACGGCGGCCTGCAGCGCCGACCCCCCGTTGACGACGTAGATCCAGCCGCCGCCGGAAGCCGGCAGGCACCCGCCGCCGCACGGACCGTCCGGCCAGATGTAGTCCGTCGGCGCGACCTGCACCCGGGAGTGGGCGAGGACCCGGCTGGTGAATCCGGCCGGCAGCGCCACGCCGTACCGGTCGGCCGGACGAAGCGGCCCGTACGGGCCCGGCACGTACCCGCCCGCGCTGGCAGTCCCGCCCGCGCCGCTGGCACCGGCGGGGGAGGCGCTGGCCCCCGGAGCCGACCGGCGCTCCGGGACGGACGGGTCGGCCTGGCTCGGCGGATCGGTCGGGTGACGGTCGGTTCGGGTCGTCGGGCCGGCGGAGGCCGAGAGGTCCCGGCAGGCGGCTGCGGCGCCGGCGAGGGCGACGGTGCCGAGCGTCGCGGCGGCCCCGCGGAGCATCCTGCGTCGGTCCATGTCGAGCCCCTCCCGTCGTGGCACGTTCGTGCCATCGCGCTCGGCGAGCTTCCACCGCCATCCCTGACCCTAGAGTGATGGACACGCCGCGCCAGGTAGCGGAAGGCCGGAGCGCGGCATCAGTGTCACCCTTCGTTGATCCCCTGGGTGGCCCGGTGGGGACGTCCGGCGGCCCGGTCATGGCAGGCTGTCGAGGCGATGGACGACACCACGCATCGGCGGCTCAACCCCCTCACCGGCCGTTGGGTCCTGGTCTCCCCGGGCCGCGTCCGCCGGCCCTGGCGCGGCGGGCAGGAGACGCCCACGCCGCCCCCGGCCGTCTCGCATGACCCGACCTGCGAGCTGTGCCCCGGCAACCCGCGTGCCGGCGGTGTCACCAATCCCGACTACCGGGACACCTACGTCTTCGCCAACGACTACCCCGCCCTGCGCCCGCCCGCCGACGATCATCCCTCGGCCCGCCACGCCACCGGCGACCATGCTGCCGAGGGCCGGGCTCCGCTCGATCCGGGTTCGGGGCTGCTGCGCAGCGCTCCGGCACACGGAACCTGCCGAGTGATCTGCTTCGGGCCCGACCACGGCCGCGGCCTGGTGGACATGACGCACCCGGAGGTCCGCTCGGTCGTGGACACCTGGGCCGCCCAGGACGCGGAACTCGGCGAGCGGTGGCGCTGGGTCCAGATCTTCGAGAACCGGGGCACCGCCATGGGCGCCTCGAACCCGCATCCCCACGGCCAGGTCTGGGCCTGCGACGGCCTGCCCGACGAGGCCGCCGCGGAGGACGGCCACCAGCGGGAGCATTTCGCGCGCTCGGGCAGTTCGCTGTTGCTCGACTACGTCCGCGCGGAGCTCGCCGCGAGGGAACGGATCGTCCTCGAGGAAGCCGACTGGCTGGTGGTCGTCCCGTACTGGGCGATGTGGCCGTTCGAGACCCTGCTGCTGCCGCGGCGCCCCGTCGGCCGCCTCGCCGACCTCGACGCCGCCCAGCGGGACGGCCTGGCGCACGTGCTCGGCCGGCTGCTCGTCGGCTACGACGCCCTGTTCGCCCACCCGTTCCCGTTCTCGATGGGCTGGCACGGCGCCCCCGGGCCGCATCCCGCCCCCGTCGGCCATCCCGGCAGCGCGGCCCCGCCCGGCGGGGGAAACCGACAGCCCCCGGAGGACATCTGGCAGCTGCACGCGCACTTCTACCCGCCGCTGCTGCGCTCGCCGACGATCCGCAAGCACGTCGTTGGTTACGAGATGTTCGCCGAGGTCCAGCGCGACCTCACCGCCGAGGACGCGGCGAGCCGGCTGCGCGCCGTCGTGGCGGCGTCCTGGGACAGCGTCGTCACGCTGCCGCCGTCCGGGATGTCGGCGCTGCCTGACAGCCCCGGCCCACTGCGCCTGCGCGCGACGTGACGACGCCCGCGGCGCACGGGCCGCCCGGGCGGCCACCGGCGGCGGTGCGGGCGGTGCGGGCGTTCGTCGCTGCCTACGGCCGGCGGCCCACCCACCTCGTCCGGTCGCCGGGGCGGGTCAACCTCATCGGCGAGCACACCGATTACAACGACGGACTGTGCCTGCCCATGGCGATCGACCAGGAACTGTGCATCGCGCTGCGCCGCGGCGAGCCCGAGGGCGGCGGCTCGGGTGGCGGCGACTCGGATGGCGATGGACCGGGTCTGCGGCTGGTGTCGGAGCAGGAGCATCTCCCGGCCGTCGTGCGGTTGCCGCCGCCGGGGGCGGACACAGCCGTCGAGCGGCGGGCGCCCGGATGGGTCCGGTATGTCGAGGGGGTGGCGGTCCAGCTTGCCGGCAGCGGCGCCGGCTTCGGCGCTGGCGACGAGGGCGAGGGCGGGGGCGGAGGCGTCCGGGGGGCCGTCGGTTGGCACGGCACGCTCGCCAGCGACATCCCGGCCGGGGCGGGGCTGTCGTCGTCGGCGGCGCTGGAGCTCGCCGTCGCCGTCGCCAGTACCGGCCTGGCCGGGAGGGTGCCACCGCTGGTGGAGCTGGCCAGGCTCGCGCAGCGGGCGGAGAACGACTGGGTCGGCGCCGCGACCGGCCTGCTCGACCAGCTTGCCTGCGCCGGCGGGGTGGCCGACCACGCGCTGCGGATCGACTGCCGGACCCTCGCCGTCACCCCCGTGCCGCTGCCGGCTGGCCTGGCTGTGGTCGTCATCGACACCGGCAGCCGTCGCGAGCTTGTGACCAGCGCCTATGCCGAGCGGCGGGCCGAGTGCGAGCGGGCGGCGCGGGCGCTCGGCGTTCCCGCTCTGCGCGACCTCACCCGACTGCCGGCCGACGCCGCGGAGCGTCTGGATCCGGTGGCGCTTCGGCGCGCCGCGTTCGTCATCGCCGAGAACGGCCGTGTCGACGCGGTCGCCTCCGCCTTCGCCCGGGGTGACGCGGCCGAGGCGGGACACCTGCTGCTGGCCGGGCACCGCGGCATCCGCGACGAGTTCGAGGTGTCGGGGCCGGAGCTCGACGCGGCGGTGGAGGTGGCCGCGGACGCGCCGGGCTGCGTCGGTGCCCGGATGACCGGTGGCGGCTTCGCCGGGTGCGCCGTGGCACTCGTCGACCGCCGCGCGACTGCGGCCTTTACGGAAACGTTCGTACCTGCTTATTTCGCCCGCACCGGCCGGAATCCCGTGCTACATGTGTGCTCGGCGGTGGCCGGCACGTCGATCACGTCCCTCGGCTAGGCCCCATCCGGGGTTGCGGTCACAGCCTTGTTCCAGGCACGGCAGCCATGAACCGCCTGGTGCGGAGCGCGGCGATCCACCCGCCTGAGTACCGCCCGGACCGCCGGTACGCCAGAGCCCGATCGATGGTCCCCGTCCGGGGCCCGCCGGATGCGGCTGCCGCTGGACGGGCTGGTGGTGCCGCACCACCGAAGGGAGGGACGTGCGGGTACCCGGTGGGTGACGGCCGCGGCCCGGTCGGGCCCGTCCGGTCGGGTGGGAGCGAGACGCCGCCATGACGCATGGACGCGCTCGGTGTGCTGTTCTGGCCCGGTATAGGAGACCTTGATGGGAAGCGGGCTACCATGACCGCTCTGACCGGGCGGAGTCGAGGAGTTGAGAGGCCGATGTCCGTGCTGGGCCGGGTGTGCCGTGGATTGTCCGGGCGCCGTCGCGTCCGGCGCGCGGCGGCGATCGCGGTCGTCGCCCTGGTGGGGCTGGTCGGGCTCGTCGTGGCGACCTTGCCATCGCTCTCGGCCGCATCCGCCGCGTCGAGGGTCGCCGCGTCGGGCGTCGCCCCGGCGGGCGTCCCCGCGGCCGGTGCCACCGCGTCGGCGTCCACCGCGGGCGCCGCGTCCGGCGGAACCCGGACCACCGACCCGGCCCGGAGCCGGGCCGAACCATCGCTCCCACGGCCGGCCATCCCCGCGGCCACCGGCACCTCAGCCACCCGCGCCGCAGGCCCATCCGGCGCCGCAGCCCTGTCCGGCGCCGCAGGCCCATCCGGCGCGTCGCAGCCCGGTGCCTCCATGGATGTCCCGTCCGCCGGCGTCGCCACCACGGGCGCGGCCTCCTCGCCAGTGACGTCCCTACCCGCCGCGCCCGCGCCGAGCGACGTCCCACCCGCTGTCGCCCCACCGGCTGTTGTCCTGCCATCGGTCGCCGCGCCGTCCGTATCGGTGGGGGTTTCCGGGGGTGCGGCCGTCCCGGAAACCGTGGGTGGTGCGCGGGCCATGCCCGAGCTTGGCCGTACGGCGGGCGCCGCGGCGGCGACGTCGCCGGCAGCGGGCGCCGCGGGGGCGAGTGCCCTGCCCGACCCGCTACGCCGGCTGGCCTCGGGACGGACCTACGAGCTGCATTCCAACGTCTGGCTGACGCCCGAGTTCCGCGGCACCGCCCGACCCCTGGTGATCATGCTGCACGGTCTGGTGAACACGGCGGACAGCCTGCGCGAGGACTCGCATGCCGACCCGTTCGCCGACACGCACGGTTTCGCGGTGGCCTACGGCGTGGGCGTGCACGGGGCGTGGAACGCGGGCGCCTGCTGCGGTGGGGCGAGGACGGACGACGTCGGCTACGTCCGCCAGATCGTCGACGACGCCGCCCGCTATGTGCCGGTCGACCGCAGCCGCGTCTACGTCTGGGGCTTCTCCAACGGCGGCATGCTCGCGGCCCGGATCGCCTGCGAGGCGCCGGACCTGGTCGCCGCCGTCGGCATGGTCGGCGGGCAGGTGATGGAGTCGTGCCCGACGGTGCCCGTGCGCCTGCTGCACATCCACGGCACCGCGGACGCGACGGTGCCCTGGCGCGGCGGCTGGTCGGACTACCTCAGGATGAACCTGCCCGACGGCGAGACGGAGGCCAGCCGCTTCGCCCCGGGTTCCGACGTCCGCCATCGGCTCTGGGAGGGCGACCACAGCTGGCCCTGGTGGGCCGTCGGCGCCCTGTGGGACTTCTCCGCGCCCGCCTCCCTGGCCCCCGTCGGCCTCGGCGGCCTCGTCTCCGTGCTGTCCGCGGGCTAGCCCAGCAGCGCGTCGATGGCCCGGTAGACGCGTTCCTCGGACACCGGGTAGGGGGTGCGCAGGTTCTGGGCGAACAGGCTGACCCGCAGCTCCTCCAGCATCCACCGCACCCGGCGGATCTCCTCGCCCGGCGCCCGCCCGGCGGGCACGGTCGCAAGCAGCTCCCGGTACGCCTCGGCGGCCCGCCCGACCGTCGCTGTGTTGATCCGGTCGCGGTTCGGGTCGCGGGGGAGGCGTTCGAGGCGCCGTTGCAGCGCGGTCAGGTATCGCGCCAGGTCGCCGAGCCGGTCCGCCCCGGTGTCGGTGACGAAACCACGGTAGATCAGCCCGTCGAGCTGGGCGCGGGCGTCGGCGACCGAGGCGGCGAGCGCGGAGGCGCGCACGTCCCGCAGCGCCAGGTCGACGGCGTGCGCGAGCCCGAGGACGTCCTGGACCTCGCGGACCACGGTGAACGATGCCTGCGGCAGGTCGGCGCGCACCGCGGCGAGCAGCCGACCGAAGGCGGCCTCGTCCCAGGCGGGACCGCCGGCGGCGACGATGAGCCGGTCGACGGCGGCGCGCACGCAGTCGTCGAGCAGGTCGGCGGCGTCGCGGTGCGGATTGTGACTAAGCGCGAGCTTGGCCGCGTTGGACAGCCGCCCGTTCAGGCCGCGGATCGGCGAGGCGACGCCGAGCAGCACCAGCCGTCGGGTGCCGGCCCACATCGCGGCGCGCTGGTCGGTCTCGGTGTCGGTGGCGCGCACGGCCACCGAGTCACCCTCGTCGACGAGCGCGGGGAAGGCGCGCACGACATGCCCGCCGCGGCGTAGCTCGACGACCTTCGGCAGGGTGCCGACGCCGTCCCAGGCGCGCAGCCCGGTCCGCTCGACACCGTCGGCCGCCGCGGCGACCGCCGCCCGGGTGCGCGGGCGCAGCTTCGCCTTGATCGCGTCCAGGTCCTTGCCCTCGGCGAGCACCTCGCCGCGCCCGCCCTCGACCCGGAACGTCATCCGCAGATGGTCCGGGACGGCGGTGAGCGACCAGGAGTCGCGGGGGATCTCCGGGCCGCCCATCCGGCGCAGCTCGTGCTCGACGGCGACGAGCAGCGGCGTGCCGGCGTCCGGCGAGACGTGAGACAGCACGGTGCGGGCGTAGTTCGGCGCGGGCACGAAGCTGCGCCGCACCGCCTTGGGCAGCGCCCGGATCAGCGCCGTCACCAGCTCCTCGCGCAGGCCCGGTACCTGCCAGGCGAAACCCTCGGCGTCGACCTGGTTGAGCACTGCCAGCGGGATGTGCACGGTGACCCCGTCGGCGGCCGCGCCGGGCTCGAACTGGTAGGTCAGCGGCAGCGCGAGCTCGGGGCTCACCCGCCACTCGTCCGGGTAGTCGGCCTCGCGCACCCCGCCCGCCCCGGCGGAGACGAGCAGCGAGGTGGTGAAGTCGAGAAGGTCGGGGGTGTCCCGGCGGGCACGCCGCCACCAGGCGTCGAAGTGGCGGGCGGAGACGACGTCGGCGGGGACGCGCTGGGCGTAGAAGTCGAACAGCGTCTCGTCGTCGACGACGATGTCGCGCCGGCGTGCCCGGTGCTCCAGCTCCTCGGCGTCGGCGAGCATCCGCCGGTTGCGGTGGAAGAACTCGTGCCGGGTCTGCCAGTCGCCCTCGACGAGCGCGTGGCGCAGGAACAGCTCCCGGCACAGCGCCGGCTCGATCCGGCTGTACTGGACGGGCCGGCCGACCACGAGCGGCACCCCGTACAGCGTCACCCGCTCGTCGGCGAGCGCCGCCCCCTGCCGGCGTGACCAGCGCGGCTCGCTGTAGGTGCGGCGCACCAGATGCCCGGCCAGCGGCTCGATCCAGTCCGGGTCGATGCGCGCCGCGGTCCGCCCCCACAGCCGGGACGTCTCCACCAGTTCGGCGGCCATCACCCAGGCCGGGGGCCCGGACGGGCGCTGCTTCGGCGCGTCCGGCTCGCCCGCGGCACCGTCCGCGCCCTCACGGCCGTCGCGGCCCGCCCGGTCGGCGGCGCGCGCGCCCCGGCGGGCCAGCGCCGAGCCCGGCCACAGGGCGAACCGGCCGCCGCGGGCGCCGGAGTACTCGCGCCGCTCCGCGTCGTACCGGCCGATGTGCGACAGCAGGCCGGTGAGCAGGGCCTGGTGGACCGCCCGCGGATCGGCGGGGGCGGCGTCGGCGCCCGCGACGGCGAGCTTCAGCTCCCGGGCGACGGCGCCGAGCTGGCCGTGGACGTCCTGCCACTCGCGGATGCGCAGGTAGTTGAGGAACTCGGTGCGGCACAGCCGGCGGAACTGGTTCGCAGAGTTCTCCTCGCGGGCGTCGCGCAGATAGGTCCACAGGTTCAGATAGGCCAGGAAGTCCGACGTGGGGTCGGTGAAGCGGGCGTGGCGCTCGTCGGCGGCCTGCTGATGCTCCACCGGGCGTTCCCGCGGGTCCTGGATCGCGAGCGCGGCGGCGATGACCAGCACCTCGCGCAGGCAGCCCTGCTCGTCCCCGGCCAGCACCATCCGGGCCAGCCGCGGGTCCACCGGGATCCGCGCGAGCCGCCGCCCGAGCGCCGTGATGCGCCGCCCGCCGCCTTCGCGCCCCGCACCCGCACGAGCACGGGCGCCCGCACCCGTGGCCTCGCCACCCGCGCCGCCGCCCACCGCCGCACCCGCCGCCGAAGCGGAGTCGAACGCTCCGAGCTCGATGAGCAGCAGCTCACCGTCGTGGATCTGGCGGGGGTCCGGCGGGTCGAGGAACCCGAACGTGGCCATCTCGCCGAGGCCGAGGTCCGCCATGCGCAGGATCACCGAGGCCAGGTTCGTACGCAGGATCTCCGGATCGGTGAACTCGGGGCGACCGTCGAAGTCGTCCTCGCTGTAGAGCCGGATGCAGATGCCGTCGGACGTGCGCCCGCAGCGGCCCTTGCGCTGGTTCGCCGACGCCTGTGACACCGGCTCGATCGGCAGGCGCTGCACCTTGGTCCGATGGCTGTACCGGGAGATCCGGGCGGTGCCCGGGTCGATGACGTAGCGGATGCCCGGCACGGTCAGCGACGTCTCGGCGACATTGGTCGCCAGCACCACCCGGCGCCCGGTGTGTGGCTGGAAGACCCGGTGCTGCTCGCCGGCGGACAGCCGGGCATAGAGCGGGACGATCTCGGTGTGCGGACGGTTCTCGCGGGTGAGCGCGTCGGCGGTGTCCCGGATCTCCCGCTCGCCGCTGAGGAACACCAGGATGTCGCCCGGGCCCTCGGCGCACAGCTCGTCGACGGCCTCGCTGATCGCCTGCGTCTGGTCGCGCTCGGCGTCGGATCCGCCGCCGCGGCGCCTGCCGTCCCCCCTCCCCTCGTTGCCGGTCCTTCCCTCGCCGTCACCCTCGCCGTCGTCGGTGAGGTCGGGCAGGAGTGGGCGGTAGCGGACCTCGACGGGATAGGTGCGCCCGGAGACCTCGATGACCGGCGCGTCACCGAAGTGCGCGGAGAAGCGGTCCGTCTCGATCGTCGCGGAGGTGATGACCACCTTCAGGTCGGGCCGGCGCGGCAGCAGGGAACGCAGGTAACCGAGGATGAAGTCGATGTTCAGGCTGCGTTCGTGCGCCTCGTCGATGATGAGCGTGTCGTAACGGCGCAGCGCCCGGTCCGAGGAGATCTCGGCCAGCAGGATGCCATCGGTCATCAGCTTGACCAGGGTGTCGTCGTGCACCTGGTCGGTGAAGCGGGTCTGGTAGCCGACGACGCCGCCGCCGGTCTGCGGTGCCGGGGTGCCGAGCTCCTCGGCGATGCGGTCGGCGACGGTCCGCGCGGCGATCCGCCGCGGCTGGGTGTGACCGATCATCCCGCGTACGCCGCGGCCGAGCTCCAGACAGATCTTCGGTAGCTGGGTGGTCTTGCCCGACCCGGTCTCGCCGGCCACGATCACGACCTGGTGGTCGCGGATCGCGGCCAGGATCTCGTCCTTGCGCTGCGTCACCGGCAGGATGTCGGGATAGCTGATCGCCGGGACGCGGGCGCGGCGCCGCTCGACCCGGACAGCGGCACGGTCGACATCCGCCGCGATCGTGCGCAGCACTCGCGCCCGCGCGGAAGGTTCCCGGGTGCGCCGGCTGTCGGCGAGGCGCCTCCCCAGCCGATGGGCGTCGCGCGGCCCCAGTTCCGCCAGCCGGGTGCGCAGCTCGTCGGCTGTGGTATCGCGGGTCTCGCGATCGGGGGTGGACGGGGACGCGGGCGGCGGAGGATTCACGGGCGTTCCTTCCACACACCCCCCAGCCTAGGGCACGCGCGGACGGTCGCGAACGGTCACGAGGACGCCCCGAGTCCGACGGTCGCCCACCCGACGAATGTTCCTATGCCACCCATCACGGGCGTGGTCCCTGTACCCTGCCACCTGTTCGCCGGGGAGCCGGTGCCCGGGACGGAGGGCCACGATCGCGACGCCAGTCACAGCGGTGATGCCCAGCCCGGGGCCCCGTGCGGACAGGTCGGGCCGCGGCGCGTCCTGCCGGCTGGGATGACCTCACCGGGCGTGGGTGGATGCCCACCGAACGAGGCCTGCCCACCCGGTCAGCCCGATGCCGGCGAGTCGTATGCCGGCCAGCTACAGGCCGGCCTGGTCCATGCCGGCGGGTGTGACGCCGGCGGGTGTGACGCCGGCGGGTGTCATGCCGATCAGAGCGACGGTGCCGGCCCCTCCGGGCTGATCGGCTCGGGGGCGTGGGCAGGGGCGGATGTCGTCGGGGGCATGGGCGTGACGGACACCGCCTTCGGAGCCGCGGTGCTGGAGCTCGGGCGGGCATCGGTCGAGCCCGGCCGGGCCTGGCAGGCGCTGGAACGGGTGATGGCCAGCGTCCTGGTCGCGCTGCGCGGCGTGGCGCTCGGGTTGAGCCTGTTCTACCTGGTCGTCTGGGACTGGTACGACACCAGGCCGGCGGCGACCGCGGTGGTGGTGGCCACGGTTGCCTGGGACGTGGTGTTCTGCGTGGTCGGCCTGCGGCGCGGGGTCGGCCGCCCGATCGCCGCGGTGAGCGTCGCCCTGGCCCTCGCTCTGAACCTGACCGCCGAGCACTGGCTGCCGCCCGAGTCGGTCGGGGACACCGGCAACTTCGTGTTCCTCGCCGTTATCAACGGCGCCGCGGCGGCCGTCTGGGCCTACCCGCCGGCCGTCGCCACCGGCCTGGTGCTACTGCTGGGTGGCGGTGCCCTGGCCGGCGGCTGGGGGCACTTCCCTCAGGTCATCGCGGACACGGTGATCCTGGTCATCACCCCGGGCCTGTTCGGGCTGTCGGTCGGACGGCTGCGCGAGATCGCCCACACGGCGGACCGGCGGTGGGCCAACGTGGTGGCCCGCCACCGCGGCGAGGCGGTCGTCCTCGCCGTCGTCCGCGACCGGCGGGAACGGGAGCGGATCATCCACGACACCGTGCTCAATACGCTGACCGGCATCGCCTGGGGCGGCGGCCGGGATGTCGCGCTCGCCCGGCGCCGCTGTGAGCAGAGCCTCGTCGCCGTGGAGGACCTGCTCGATCCGGACGGCGTCGGTGGCCCGACGATCGACGAACGTCTGGCGGAGGTCGTCGCCGAGGCCTCGGGCCGCGGCCTGGGCGTCGACCTGGACAACGCGCTGCCCGCCCGGGACGGCGGCGACGCGGCCGCCCGGCCGCCGGCCGTGGTCGTCGCCGCGTTCGTTGGTGCCGTGCGGGAGGCGCTGGCGAACGTCGAGCGGCACGCGGGTACCGGGCGGGCCCGTGTCCGCGTCGACGGCGGGCCGGACGTGCTGGCGGTGTGGGTGTCCGACGACGGGCGGGGCTTCGATCCGGGCCTGGTCGATCCGGCCCGGCTCGGGCTGCGCCGCTCGATCGTCGGGCGGCTCGAGGATGTCGCCGGAACCGCCTCGATCAGTTCCGTTCCCGGCCGGGGCACGACCGTCGAACTGCGCTGGCACACGCCGCTCCCGCCACTGGACGATCCCGACGACCGTGCGGCGGCGACCCGGCTCCGCGCCGCGGGGTACCGGGTGGCCGCCATCCTCACCGGCTCCGCTGGCCCCACCGCCGTCGGCCCCACCGCCGTCGGCCCCACCGCCGCCGGTGCCGGCGAGGCCGGGGCCCGCGGCGGGTTCGTCCCGGATCGGCGCGGGGTCACGGCGATCGCGGCCGACCTCGTCGCCGACTACTCCACCGGGGTGCGCCGAGCGGTGGGGCATGTCGCCGCCCTCTGGCTTGCGATCATGGCGGTGCCACTGGGGGCAACCCTGGGCTGGGTGCGCGTGCCGCTGCTGGCCGGTGCGTTGTGGACGGCGCTGGCGGCGCTGATCGTGGTGACCGCCGTGCGGATCCGGGCGCAGCCGCTGCGGCGCGCCGAGGCCGCCGGCCTGCTCGCCGCGAGCCTGATGATCGCGGTGGTCGCCAGCGAGAACACCACCGGGGCGGACATCGTCCGCATCGCCGACTGGCCACTGCTCGTCGTGCCGCTGCTGCTCGCGTTCATCACGGCCTCCCGCCCGACCAGGGAATGGGTCGGTGCGCTGGTCGTGACGGTCGCGTTGTACATCGGCCTGGTGCTCACCCGGGACGCGCACGATCCGCTGGTGCTCGCCCGTCTCGGCTCGACCGTCTACGGCGTCTGCACGGTCCAGATCATCACCGCGATGCTCGGTCCACTGCTGCGGGGCACCGCTGTGGCCACCGCACGCACGCTGGCCGCCGAGGCGGAGATCGCCGCGCATGCCGACTCGGCATCGATGATCCGTCGTGAGCGCCTCGTCTGGCTGCGTGCCGTCGAGCACGACGTGCTGCCGCTGCTCGCGGGCATGGTCGACGGTCGGCTCGATCCGCGGGCGCCGGCGGTGCGCAGCCGGTGCGCGGTGCGGGCCGCGGCGATCCGGCGGATGCTGACCGGCGGCGGCCCGTCATCGGCGCTGGCCGATCTGGACCCGGTGCTGGCGGACGCCGAGAGCGCGGGAATCATCATCGCGATCCAACGGGACGGCGATCTGAGGACGGCGCCGAGGGCGGTCCGCGTCGCCCTGGCCGACCGGGTCGGCGAGGTGCTGGCCGTCTCCCAGGGCGGGCAGGTGATCGTCACGGTGCTGTGGACGCCGGCCGGCGGCAGTGTCGTCGTCGGGATGCCCTGGCCCGACCAGGGCCCCCCGGCCCTGTCCGAGCGCCAGCCCCAGCCTGCTCGCGAGTCGCGGACCGGGGCGCTGTCGTACCTTGACGTGCGGGTCGAGGTGGCTGACGGCTGGCTCAGCCTGGAGCTCACCTGGCCGCCCGCGGCCACCCGCCCCGACGACGGCGGCTGAGCCGCCAGGCCCGCGCGGGCCCCCGGCCCGAAGCAGGGCCGGGCGGTCCTACAGCTCGTTGACGATGCGCCGGAGCAGGTCGGGCGTCTCGCCCGGGGTCGTGCTGTCGACGCTGAGGCGGTTGTAGACCTCCATGTACCGGTCGACCTCCTCGCGCTTGTCCAGGTAGGAGGAGCTGGTCAGCTGCTCGAGGTAGACGACGTCGGGCAGGTCCATCTCCGGGAACCGCAGGATGGTGAACGCACCACCCTCCGCGGCGTGGCCACCGAACGCGAACGGCATGATCTGCAGGGTGAGGTTCGGTAGCTCGGAGAGCGTCACCAGGTGCTCGATCTGGGCCCGCATGACCTTCGGGCCGCCGATCGGCCGGCGCAGCGCAGCCTCGTCGACGACTACCCACAGTCGCGGAGGATTGTGGCGATAGAGCAGTTTTTGCCGATTGACGCGGACGCTGACCCGCCGCTCGATCGTGTCCACCGGCAGGCCGCTGCCACCCTGAGTGATGATGGCTCGCGCATAGTCCTCGGTCTGCAGCAGCCCGGGAATAAACTGCACCTCGTATGTTCGGATCAACTGCGCCGACTCCTCCAGCCCGACGTAGGGCTGGAACCAGGCAGGCAGAACATCATTGAAGCTCTGCCACCAGCCGGCGGTGTTCGCCTCACGGACGAGCGCCAGCAAAGGCGCGCGGTCAGCTTCGTCCGTGACCTGATAGAAGGTCAGGAGGTCGGCGACATCGCGTTCTTTGAAGCTGACCCGCCCCAGCTCCATACGGCTGATCTTCGACTCGGACGCGCGGATGTGGTATCCGGCGGTCTCTCGGCTGATGCCCTTCTCCTCGCGAAGTCGACGGAGCTGGGAGCCGAGCAGGATCCGACGAACAGTCGGTCCACTTCCCGGCTGAGCTGTCGTCACGGTCGGCCCCCTCGCCATCGGTCAACGCAAGAGTATGACATCTGATCTTCTGGATCCGGTTAGGTCTCTGGTTCTCATGCCTGATCGACTGTCGCTTGTTTAGCGTAGTGAGGGTTATTTGTATACTCGCTCACGGAGAGTTGGTGGGGCGGCTGTCCGGCCGTCGGCTGGGATAGATGAGCCCGCCTCCCGGGAGTTGGCCCGGCCGTTGCGCTGAGTGACACCGCTCGTTCGGTCCGTTTCTGGCGGATGGGCCCAGGAGGGCCGCCCGGCGAAACGAAACTCCACCCGGCCTTCTCCACTCGTGTCCCACGCGATGCCCCTCCTTCTCCCTGCCCTCACCTGTTCTCCGGTTGTTTCCCCGCAGGGGCTCGTGCCCACCGCTCCGATCCCGCCGACCACCCGGGCCCCGGTGCACCCCGGCCGCCGGCCCCGCGGGTGGGCCGCAGCCGCGGCCGTGGCACCGATTCCACCTGACACGGCCGCGCGGGCGGAATTGCCGGCGGCCCACTCGGGTAGGTCGGTGCTGGTCACGTGGGCGTGCGGGCCCGTGGGTGGCGGCCGGTACGGGCTGGTGGCCGCCGGACCCGGTGAGAACGCCGTCGGCGGTCGGATGCGCGTCGACATTCCTGCCGTGGAGCGGAGATGCGGTCGCCGAGTGGCTGTGTCGTGCGGTGTCCTCCCTGTTGGTGCGGTGATGGGTCCTCGTTGCGTTGCGCCTGTCGTTGTGTCTGTCGCGATCGGACCGCGTCACGAACCGCCCGCTGGGAGCAGGAAGGCGCGATGCCCGATGTGCGCAGCTATGAACTTCTACACCAGGCGGGCTCCCCCGAATGGGCTCCCCGGGGCGCCCGAGGGGCAGATCCCCGAGAGCGCTCAGGCAGCATTACTGCCGGTCAGGGGCATATTCGGTGCCTTTGTCCGTTCCGGGCGGGGTGTCAGGCAGATGGCCAGATGCGCCATTTCCCACTCTATGGAAAGTGGCCGCTGATTCGGTGCCTCCTTCGGGCTATCGGCGTCGTGCGCGGGTCCGACGTGGTGGGTGCGGCCGCGAGGTGCTGGAGCGCGGCCGTGGTGCGCGAGGGCGGCCGTCGGCCGGTGGGGCCGGCGGTGGCCCTGGCCGCCTCGCGGTGGGAGGACACGTCCGATCGATGGCGATAGGACCGGCCGCACTCGACGATCGCACGTGAGGTTGTCCCGCGCACATGCGCCCCGCTTGATGCACGTGCACCTGACCGTGCTGTATCGTGAGCCGAAGTTCGTGCAGGCGCACACGCGGACACGCCGGGCGGGATCTACGGGGCGGCCCCCCGGCAGTGGTCGGCGACGGGTCCCCCGCGGCGCGGCGGTGCGGCAGGCGGGCTGCGTGGGGTGAGGGGCCGTTCCGGTGCGGCCTCCTCGGGTTTCGGGAGAGCGCATGAGCAAGATTTACAGCGGCATGTCGGCGTCGGCGCTGGAACGCGTCACCTGGCAGAAGAGCCGCCGGAGCAACTCGCAGGGCAACTGCGTCGAGATGGCGAAGCTGCCTGGCGACGAGGTGGCCGTGCGGAACTCCCGCCACCCCAACGGTCCCGCGCTCGTCTACACGCGAGCGGAGATCGAGGCGCTGATACTCGGCGCCAAGGACGGTGACTTCGACAACCTCCTCCAGTAGCCGTCCCGCGTCATGGTCCTGCTGACTCCGGTCGTCCCGTCGAGGCAGGCGCGCGCCCTGGCGGTGACGGAGCCGCCGTCGCGTGTCGATACCGCCGGTTCCGTACCTCCCGGCCTGCTCGACCGGATGGACACGCGGTGCAACGAGGCCCGCACCGTCCCTTCCCGTACCAACCCGCCCTCGCGGTCGACGGTCGCCTTCGCGTGCCTGCCGGCCTCCCGGACCGGAGACAGCATGCCCACGCCGCCCGCGGAACGGATCTTCAGTTCTGGGGATCTCCCCTTGCTCTCCCTACCGGGCGCCGATGGGCTGATCACCTGCCAGTGGACGCACGAGACGGTCGGCGTGCCGGCCTCCCTTGAGCAGGGTGGGGACTCGATCGCCGAGCGCCGCCGCGCCCAGGTCGGCTTCGTGCTGGTGGAGCCGGCGTGGCTGGTCCGCGCGGCGGCGGAGCGGGTGCGGGCGCCGGGGATCGACGCCATCGTCCTGCACGCCCACGCGAGCCCGCCCGGGCGCAGTGCGCTGGCGTTGGCCTTCGCCTCCCACCTGCGCAACGTGCTGCGCCGGCCGATCGGTGGCGTCGACCTCGTGCTCGGGACCAACGTCGTCACCTCGGGGCTGCGGCCGGACCTGCGAGGGTTCACCGATCTGGTCCGGGTGCCCCACCTGGTGACGATCACGGACGGCACCGGTGCGGTCGCCGACACGATCGTCTGGGAGATCATGACGGGCGATCAGTTCGACGTCTGGCTCGAGGGTGCCCCGCGGCCGGACCAACGGGCCATCGAGACGCATCTGCCGGGCCTGCTGCGGCTGCGCGGCCTGCTGCGGCTGGGCCGGCTCGACCATCGGCGGGCCGGTGCCCTCGTGGACATGCTCGGCGGGGGGCCGTTGACCACCCGGCTGATCCATCGCTTTCCGCGCGTGGTCCTCCCTCTGGCCGCCGCGGCCTGAACGGGCCAGCGGACCCAGGACCCACCACGGCCGACCCGCAACGGCGCGGGTCGGCCGTGGTGCCGTACCCGCCGGGCCCGTGGGGGCATTCGTGGGGGCTCCACGGGGCCCGGCGGGACACGCCGGCGGTGGCCCCCCTGGCCCGTGAACGGTCGGGCTCGGGACCAGGCTGCGACCAGCCCGGACGGCCACGGCACCTGCCCGGCAACGTTGCCCGCGACGGCGCGCCGACGGGTGATCCGCCGCCCGTCAGCCCTCGCCGCCTGCCACCCGCGGCCGGGTGCCGGACAGTCCGCGACGGCCTTCGGGCGCGACCCGGGGCTGGGTGTGTCCTTCTGTGTGCCGTGGCCCGCATGGGGAACCGCGGTGAGCGACGGTTGTTCTGCGGCGCGCCTTCCACCACCAGACCGGCGTTCTGGGCCTATGGTCAGGCGCACCGGAACGCCGCTTTATGGGGAGAGTCGCGGATGACCGTATCGCTCGAGGATGCCCGCCGGATCATCGCGGCTGGCGAAAGATATGCCATTCACCTCGGCCAACCGGTTAACCTCGCCGTCGTCGACCATGCGGGCATTCTGGTCGCTCATGTCCGCATGGACAACGCTCGCCTGAGCACCGCCGACATCTCCGTCGACCGGGCCTGCGCCGCGCGGGCGTCGGCGCTGCCTGCCCGGTTGGTCAACCACACCGGCGGGGAGCCGGGAGGGGAGCCGGGAGGCGTGGAGGAGGGCATCGAGCAGTGGTCCCCGCGCCCGGCCGGCTCAGGCCTGACCGGCGCGGTCCCGCTGTGGCGGGGCGGCATGATTGTCGGCGCCGTGGGGGTCAGCGGCGGCCCCACGCCGCATGACGAGGCGATCGCCCGCGCGGCGGCCGCTGCCTACTGATGCCCAGACCCGATAGTTGCCCTCGCCGGGGAATCTCACAAAATCAACGGATCCGCACCAACGTGCGTGCTCGAATGCCTAGCGTGGGGCTGTGGGGAGCGTCACGGCCAAGCCGGTCGGACCGCACCGAGCCCGGCGGAGAGTGCGCGCACGGCGGGCGGTTCTCGCCGGCCTCACCAGCCTGACGCTGGCGCTCGCGGCTGTCGCATGCCGGGTGACCAGCGACAATGCGCCTGCGGCGCCGACCTGCGACGAGCCCGGCGTCACCTCCGGCGCGGTTCGGGTCGGTCTTGTCTATCCTGACACGGGCAATTCGGCGACCCTGTTCCAGCCGTTCCGCTCCGGCGTCGACGCGCGGCTCGGAGTCGCGAACGCCGCGGGCGGGGTCGGCGGGCGGCGCGTCAGCTACGCCTGGCGGGACGACGCCTCCGACCCGAACGGCAACGAGTCCGCCGCCCGTGACCTGGTCGGATCCCAGCACGTCTTCGGGCTCATCGAGTCGACCTCGGTGGCCACCGGCTCGGCGGCCTACCTGCACGGGCTGGGCGTCCCGGTGACCGGCACCTCCCTGGAGGCCGTCTGGACGCAGAACGACACCATGTTCAGCTACTCGAACATGGTGTCGGACGGCCCCTCCGTGACCACCTGGGGCACGTTCGTCGCGCAGCGGGGCGGGCGCCGGGCGGTCATCGCTCAGTCGGGCTTCTCCGCGACGTCGATGAACCTGGCCGACAAGCTGGCACTGAGCCTGCAGGCCGCCGGGGTGCAGGTGGTGGGAAGGGTCGACGCCACCGGTCCGATCGACGTGGGAGGCATCGGCGCGAAGGTGCGCGACAGCGGGGCGGACGTGCTCGTCGGCGCGGTCACCGGCGCCGCGTTCGGCCAGGTCGTCCTGGGTGCCCGGACCGCGCGCGCGAACCTCCGGGTGATCCTCTCCCCGGTGAGCTACGATCAGCGGCTACTGCAGCTCTACGGCCCGGTGCTTGCCGGCGTCTACACGTTCGTCGACTACCAGCCGTTCGAGGTCGACACCCCGACGCACCGGCGCTTCCTCGCGGCCATGCGCCTGTACGCGCCGCAGATGTCGCCGCCGGCACAGCAGGCCGCGCTCGCCGGCTGGATCGCCACCGACATCTTCCTGCGCGGGCTCGAGGCCGCCGGCTCCTGCCCGAGCCGGGCGGCGTTCATCCACGGTCTGCGGGCGGTCAGGGGGTATGACGCCGGGGGGCTGCTGCCGGCTCCCATCGACTTTTCCGAGCATTTCGGGCAGGTGAACCGGTGCTACACGTTTCTCCAGGTAAACGCGGACGCGAAGCGTTTCGACCTGATTCGGCCCGCACCCCTGTGCGGCACCGAGCTCACCCAGTAGCCGGGCCAGCGCCTCGGGGTACTGGCCGACGTGCGGTCACAGGCGCTGCGGTGCCGGGTGTGAGCGGCTCGGCCTCGCCGGGTTCCCCGCGTGGCGGGCGGTCGGACTAGCATCGCGAGCGCGACGAAAAAACCGCGTACTTCGGTGGTCCGGTTCACGATCGTCCGTCGGTCGGCCCGGTCCGCCCCGCGCGCTTCCGGATGACCCGTACCAGGAGATGCCAGTGAGCTCAACGCCCGTCAACGTCACCGTCACCGGCGCCGCCGGTCAGATCGGCTACGCGCTGCTGTTCCGCATCGCGTCGGGTCAGTTGCTGGGCGCGGACACGCCGGTCAAGCTGCGCCTGCTGGAGATCCCGCAGGCCGTCCGCGCGGCCGAGGGCACCGCTCTCGAGCTGGAGGACGGCGCGTTTCCGCAGCTCGCCGGGGTGGACGTGTTCGACGACGCCAAGCGGGCGTTCGAGGGCGCGAACGTGGCCCTGCTCGTCGGCGCCCGCCCGCGCACGAAGGGCATGGAGCGCGGCGACCTGCTCTCGGCCAACGGCGGCATCTTCAAGCCGCAGGGCGAGGCGATCAACAGCGGCGCGGCGGAGGACATCAAGGTCCTCGTCGTCGGCAACCCGGCGAACACCAACGCCCTGATCGCCCAGACCCACGCGCCGGACGTGCCGGCCGAGCGGTTCACGGCGATGACCCGCCTCGACCACAACCGGGCGATCGCGCAACTGGCCAAGAAGCTCGGCGTCCCGACCGCCGAGATCAAGAAGATCACTATCTGGGGCAACCACTCGGCGACCCAGTACCCGGACATCTTCCACGCCCAGGTCGGCGGCCGCAGCGGCGCCGAGGCCGTCGGTGACCAGAAGTGGATCGCCGAGGAGTTCATCCCGCGGGTCGCCAAGCGTGGCGCCGAGATCATCGAGGTGCGCGGCGCCTCGTCGGCCGCCTCCGCCGCCTCCGCGGCCATCGACCACGTCTACACCTGGGTGAACGGCACCGCCGAGGGTGACTGGACCTCGGCGGCGCTGCCGTCGGACGGCTCCTACGGCGTGCCCGAGGGGCTCATCTCCTCCTTCCCGGTCACCGCCTCCGGCGGCCGGTTCGAGATCGTCCAGGGCCTCGAGCTCGACGCGTTCTCCCGCGAGAAGATCGACGCCTCGGTGCGCGAGCTCGCCGAGGAGCGCGAGGCCGTTCGGGCCCTCGGCCTCATCTGAGCCTCGCCGGTCCGGCGGCGGCGCACCCGCACCCCGCGCCACCGCCGGACGACGGCAGCCACCCCCGCCAGAATGGGCCCTTCTGCCGTATAGCCCTGCCATGTCGCTGTCCTGTCACGGCCACTGGCCGCGCGGGGACGGGGCGGCGTTTCGCGTGGACTAGAATGATCTGGTCGGCGCACCCGCCGAGGTGGTTGGTGCACGTCGGCGCAGGCCGTCCACCGGTTCGGGGGAACTGTGACGCAGAGGCTCAGCGACCAGGAGATCGAGGAACTCGCTCGCTCCTACAGCACGTACAGCAGCGCGGTACATCTTCTGGAGCGCGCGGGCATGTCCCGCGGTCGCCTGCCGGCATACCAGGGCACCTCCCGGGAATTCTGGTGGGAGGTGGCCTTCGCGGTCGAGTCCGGAGTCATCGTGGATGGCCGGGCTCGCATTCTCGCTCACGCCGCCGCGGATTTCCCCGTCAATCGTGTCTTCTCTGCCGCCGTGCCGCCGGCCGGCGCATCCCGTGGTTCGCCGCGCGGCGCGTCTCGTGGCTCGGCCGGCATGCCGTCGGGCCCGCAGGTGGTGGACGACCTACCGCGCCCGGTCAGCCTCTTCTCGCTCGACGCCCGCGGCTACAGCAAGAACAAGCTGCTCGCCCAGATCAACTGGCGCGACGGCCTCCGCGGCATCCTCGACAAGGCGATGGCGAGCACGGGCCTGGTGGATTCCGCTGTCGTCCTGTACCAGGACCAGGGCGACGGCTGCCTGTGCGCGATTGACGCGTCGGTGCCCGCGGCGACCCTGGCCAGCGACTTCGTGCGCGAGCTGCGGATCGCGCAGAACGCGTTCAACCGGCTCGGGCCAGCGGAGAACCGGCTGCGCCTGCGCATGTCCCTGCATCGGGGGGATATCGTGCCGCACGGCAGCGGTGCCGCGGGCGACGCGGTCGTCGTGACGGCGCGCATCCTCGAGGCACAGTCCGTGCGTCAGCTCCTCGAGGACCATCCGAAGGCCGACCTCGTGCTGGCGATGTCCCCCGTGTTCTTCGAGAGCACCGTTGCCGAGCGGCTGCGGGATCTCGACCCCGACCAGTTCACCGAGATCTCGGTGTCGGTGGCCGCCAAGTACGCGGGCACGGCCTGGGTCACGCTGCCTGGCTATCCCGGAAACCCACCGCGCCTGTCCGCCCCTTCTCCCGCACCCGCCGCGGCCGGTCCGGTCCGTTCCGGCGCCGCGTCCCGGGCTCGTCGCACGGCTTCCGACGGCCCGCCGCCCTACCCTGGCCGCCCCGGCTGAGCCCCAGCCCGGGCTGGGGCTCAGCCAGCCCGGGCGCGGTACGCGGTGATCAGTAGTCGTCGGCAGGTGGGGTGACACCGGTCGCCGCGGACAGCAGCTGGCGGAGGCCCTGGCCGTAGCTGGTGCTTCCGTCAAACCGGCTCCACTCGGCCAGCGCCGTCATCATCGTGCTGAGCTCCATGGTGGACGCCTCGCCGGTACGGGCCCGTTCGATCAGGCTGTGCAGCCGGGCGGTCCAGGTGAGGGCGTCATTGCCGGCGGACCGAGCTCGGCGGGCCGCCTCGTCGATGCGGGCTCGCCGCAGGATCGGCCGGCCGGTCGCGGTCGGCGCCTCGGCGAGACGGAGCAGCCCGGCGGCTCGCCCCGAGTCGGAACCGATCCGCCCGTAGGCGGCGAGGGAGCGCCGCCACAGCTCCTCGGCCCGGTCCCGGTAGGCGGGCCGCGCGGTCGGGATCAGCGATCCGTCCCACCGCCGGCGCAGCGTCTGGGCGCCACCGTCGGGGAAGCCGGCCCAGTCGCCACGCACGAGCGCCACGTGGGCCAGCGTCGCGTCGTCGATGTCTCCCGTCGTCTCCACCAGGTCCAGAGCCCGACCGGCGTCGGCCTCGCGGCCCAGGCGGAACAGCAGGTCGGCGCGCAGGATCCGGCCGTACGCGCCAGCCTGGCGTACCGGGAGTTCGGCCAGGCGCCCGACGAACGCATCGGCGGCGACGAGTACCTGGCCCGCCACCTCACCCGCGGTCGGGGCGCGCTGCGCGCCGTCTCGGCCCACCTGCGCCGGACTGTCGACGCGTGCAGGGCTCCGCTCCTGACCGGCACCCGCGTCCCGGGCCGCCGGGCGAGGTGCTGATGACGCCCTTTCCACCGCCGCACCCCCTCTGGCCAGCCCTCCGTCGGACGGCCCCTGGCCGGCCAGCCCCCTGTCAGACAGCCCCCTGTCAGACAGCCCCCTGTCAGACATCCCCCTCGCAGACAGCCCCGTGGCAGCGGCCGGCGCGACGGCCGACTCGGAGCCGACAGGGGTGAGGACCGCTCCCTCGCCGTTCGGCGACGTGGGGCGTGGTGCCGCAGTGCCCTCGGGGGCAGGGCCGGATGGTGTGAGGTCCGCGGCGGGACGCGGCTCCGGGCGAGCCGGCGCCGTCCGGGAGCGTGCTCGCAGGGAGGGAAGCCGTGAGTGGCCGCGGGCGCCTGCTCGGCTGGAACGTGCCGCGACATCCCCGGTGGCTGGCTCGGCCTGGTCCCAGGAGGACCGTGCGCCGGTCTCGGGGTAGGGGGCCGACGGCGACGGGGTGGCTCCCGCGCCGGCCACGGCGAGCGGAAGCGCGAGGGTATCGGTGGTGGCGACGGCGCCCGCGTCGGGCCCCGGAGCGCTGGCCTCGGTCGGCTCGGCCACGCGCTGCCCGCCCCGGACACGCACCACCGGCAGCAACCCGCGCCCACCCGGGCCTGTGACGGGCCCTGGCGGTGGCTGGTGGGCGAGGCCTGAGCTGCCACTCCACCCGAGGTACATCGGCATGAAGGACTCGGCGGACGGAAGATCGCCGCTGGGTCGGGAGACTGACGGCAGAGTGATCACTGCCGTCGCCGGCCTGGCCTCGACGGCGGGAGGAGGGAGGGCGAGCGGCCCTCCGTGGCCGGTGAGGCCGCCATGCGGGAGATCGGCGGGAGGAGGGAGGTCGGTGGGAGGAGGGAGGTCGGTGGGAGCGGGAGTTGTGGGGCGAGGGGGGATGGTGGGGCGAGGGGAGAGGGCGGGGAGGGTGCCGGGTGCCGTGGGGGCGCCGGCGGTCAGCGCGCGGGGTGACGTGGCGAAGGCCGGTGGGGCAAGCGGCGGCGGTTCGACGGGGAGGGGATCGATGGGCGGGGGATCGGCGAGCAGTTGGGCCCGCGCGATCCGGATCGTGGGGATCACCTCGGCGCCAAGCACACAGATGACCGCCGTCGCCGGGTCGAGCTCGTCGCTGCGCTGGCGGTGGATCGCCTGCGCCGCCCAGGCCGCCAGCAGGCCGTGGTCGTGCACGGTGGCGGCCCACGTGTCCAGGCCGCCGCCGCGGGACGGACCGCCCGGGCCCTCGGCACGTACCAGGCCGGCATCATCCGGGGCCCAGTTCAGATCGAGGGCGAGCGCGGCGAGGTAGAGCGCCTCATGCACGGCGACCTGGTCGGGGTCCTGCCGATCGTGCTCGCTCTGGCGAAGCTCGCGGAGCGCCCCCTTGGAGCGCCCGGCCGCGACCGCGGCGGCCGCACGGACGAGGTGCCTCTCGGCCGGGGGCGGGAACGGATACCGGACAGGCACCCAGGCGGGCTCGACGCGGTACTGCTCGGGCATCAGGAGAGCGATCAGAAGCCGGGCTGACGAAAGCGGCATCGGGGGAGCGTTCCTTCACGGGGCGACGCGGGAAGCCCGGCAGGTCCGACTGATCGGACGGGCCGGAATAACTCGGGGGCTTCCGACGGTACCGAGCATTCCGCCGCGAGGAAACGGGTTTCGCCCGTTCAATGGCGGATCAGTTGTGGCATCCACGGTATCTCGCTGGAATGGTCGTCAGCCGTGCGATAATTCGGGATAGGCGTAAAACGTGTAACGAATTGCATTACCTTGACGCAAGGATCCGCTCGCCCGGTTGGCGGGTGATCGCGTGCCGCTCGGCGTCCGCCGGCCTGCGGCGTCCCGGCGTCAGATGACGTCGAACGGGATGGACTGATAGCACCGGATCAGCTCGGCGACCAGCTGCGTCGACCCGGGAAACCGGTGGCCGCCGATGACGGAGACGGGCGCGACGCCCCGCGAGTTCGTCGCCAGCGCCGCGTCGAAGCGGCCGAGGTCGGCCAACCGCACCGGCTCGCGCGTGCTGTCCGTCCGAGATTCCAGCAGCGCCATCGTGACGCCGTGCAGCATCGGGGCCTGGGGCCACACCAGCGTGCCTCCGGACAGGAATCCGACATTGGTCGTAGCGCCCTCGGTGATGGTCCCGTCGGGACAGGTCAGCAGTGCCTCGTCGAAGCCGCGGTCGCGTGCGACGCGGTTGTACTGGAGCTGTCCGAACGTTCCCAGGTGTTTGATGTGCGCGAACGGCCTGGTGTATGGAGCTGGCAGCAGGCGCAGCGGGCTGGCCGAGGGCTCCGCCGGGGCGCTGACCACAACGATGATCCGGACAGCGCCCCCACCGGGCTCCTGCGCGACCACGACCCGGACGGTGGCGTCGGCAGCCGCGGCGCCGGCGAGCGCGTGGCGGATCCGGGCCCGCAGCAGCTCGCCGCCCAGCGGTGCGCCATAGAGCTCGCGGTTCGCCGCGTCGAGACGGTCGAGGTGCTCGGTGAGGCCGCGCACCCCGACGCCGCGCACCTGCATGACCGTGTAATGGCCGTGTGCCGCCAGGGTCGGGGGGCGCGACGCGCCTTCGGCGCGGACGGCCTCGCCGTCGACCTCGACGTGGGACGGCGTGGGCTGGATCACCCGGCAGACGATAGCGCGGACCGATCTCCACGGGCCCGAGGTCGCCGAAACCGGCCACCGGCGACGGAGGGCACATCTACGTTCGCTAGCGTGCTGGTACGTACACGCTGCCGCCACGCGGCTGATCCCAGGCTTGTCCGTAAATGGCTCGTCGAACTGATTGCCCCGCGAACGAATGGAGTCGAGAATGTCCGACCTTGCTGTTGACCCCACCGCGGATCCGGCCAAGCTGGTCAGCGCTCTGTCCGCCATGTCGGAACGGGAGATCTCGGATCTGATCGGTGGTCCGTCCGGTGAGCACGTTCTCGACGAGATCTTCCGCCAGATGCGGGACACCTTCCGGCCCGACCAGGCCGGCGACGAGAGCGCCTCGGTCCGGTTCGCCCTCACCGGCGGCCCCGGCGGCTCGACCCGCACCTACGAGCTGCGCATTCTCGACGGCGCCTGCACGCTGGTGACGGAGCCCGACGCCGGGTCCGCGACCACCGCGGACCGGTCCCTGACCATCACGACCGACCGGGTGCGCTTCGTCCGGGTGCTGACGGGTCAGGTCAGCGGCGCCAAGCTCTTCCTCACCCGGAAGATCAAGGTGGACGGCGACATGAAGTTCGGCGGCAAGGTGATGACCTGGTTCGGGATCAAGCAGGAGGACTGAGCGGGATGGTGCGGCTCGTGCTCGATGGCCGGGAATACGACCTGCCGCCGGGCACGGACGCGGCCGCACTACGCCGCCGCGCCGCCGAGGTGATGAGCGGCCGCGCCGGTAACATCGGGCTCGACCAGATCACGCTCGCCGACGGCGGCACGCTCGAGGTGAACTGGCGTGTGATCACCATCGTCCAGGTCCTGGGCACCGACGGCGGCACCGGTCCCTGACCGGCGCCGGCGTCAGGACCCGGACGGCGCCACCAACCGGGACGCTCCACCAAACCGGACGCTTGACCAATCCCGGACGGCCCGACGTCAGAGGGCGAACTCGGCCGGGTCCAGACCGAGGGTGAGCGCGGCCTCCCGCACGACGGCCCGCTCGCTGGCGACGAACTCCCCGTCGACCAGGCCGATGACCTCCCCGAACCGCACGACGGCCGCGGCCTGCGCCACTCGGCCGCGCACCTTCGCGATCTCCTCGAGCGCCACCCGCCGCCCGGCCGGCAGGTCGGTGGACAGCCGGTCCAGATGCTCCTCGAACAGGCGGACCGTCTCCTGCTCGGGGAACTGGGACAGCACCGGGTCGGTCGCGGCGAAGGCACGCAGCCCCTCGCGCTCCGTCGGGTCGATGCGGCCGTCGGCGACGGTGACCAGCGCACATATGGCGATCGCCGCATCGCGGAACGCCAGCGTCCGCAGCTCCTCCCGGCGGGCGAACAGCTGCGCGCGCAGCGACGCGAGCGACGGCAGCCGCCGAGTGCCACCAAGAGGGTCGAGCCCGCGCCACAGCGGCCAGCCCTCGGCCAGCCAGCGGCGCACCATCTCGGCGATCGACAGCGGCCGCAGCCGGGTCGCGAGCAGGACGTCGACGTTCACCGGCACGAGGCTGTGGTCGCCCCAGCGGGACGGGGTCGGAATGTCGGTCGGCCAGACGCCGGCGAACAGCACGCTGAGCACATGGTCGTCACGGGCTCCCGGGGCGCGGCCGGACAGGCTGCCGTCATGCTCCACCGCGCCGACGAACTGCCGGGACACCACCCGAGGGCCGGCGAGCCGGCCGACCTGGCGCTCCAGCGCGTCGTCCGTCGTCTCGCCGCCTTCGACGGGACCGCCGGGCAGCACGTGCCAGACGTCATCCGGCGGACGGGCGAGCAGCACCCGGTTGTCGATGCGCAGCAGCAGCCGGACATCGAGTCGAACAGCGGCCTGCGATGGCATCCGACAGCCTCCCGAAGACACACGGCACAAGGTGGGTCACCCGCTGGGAGCATCATCCACCAACCGGGCGAACGACTCGCCGCCGCCGTTCGTCCGGGTCACCCGGCGCGGCGACGTGTCCGGCTCGGGTGGCCCATCGGTGCCAGCGGTGACGAAGGTCCTTCGATAGGCGCGGGGGCTCGTGCCGACCAGCGAGCGGAACCGCTCCCGGAAGGCGGTCGGGGAGCCGAAGCCGACCTGTGCCGCAATCACCTCGACGGGCGCCGAGGTCGTCTCCAGCAGCGACTGGGCACGGCGCAGCCGGCTGCGTCGCAGCCACGCCATGGGTGTCATTCCGGTCTGCTCGCGGAACCGGCGGTTGAGCGTGCGCGGACTGACCGCCGCGTGAGTCGCGATGTCGGTGACAGTGAGGTCGCGGTGGGAGTTCTCGGCCAGCCACCGCAGCACCGGCTCCAACGCGAGGCCGTCCGCCGCCGGCAGCTCCCAGTCGATGAACTGTGCCTGCCCGCCGTCGCGTTCCGGGTCCTCGACCGCTGGCGGGAAACCGGCGAAATCTGGCAGCTCCCCGTCCGCCGGGACCGGAGATATCTCGTAGCGTCGGGGACGTATCGTCCGTCCGCCCTCCCGGATGCGCGGACCTGCGCCGCGTGGGTGCCTCTCGTTCCCCGCGTGGGCCGGGAGACGCCGGGTGGGTCCGCTCGCGGTGAGGTGCCTGTGAAACCTCGTGTGTCCCCTCGGCCGTCACGGTCACTGCCTGGTCGGCCCTGCGAGGTGGCGCGGTGACCAAGTTCCTTCTCAGCGTGCACGTCCTCGCCGCGATCGTGGCGATCGGCCCGGTCACCGTGGCGGCGAGCATGTTCCCGCCCGCCGCCCGGGCCGCGCTCACCCGCCCGGGTGACGCCCAGGCGGCCGGCGTCGTCCGCACGCTGTACCGGATCTGCGGCGTCTACTCGGCGCTCGGCCTGGTCGTGGTCGTCTTCGGCTTCTTCACCGCGCAGAGCCTCGGCGTGCTCGGCCAGGGCTGGCTGATGGCGGCGATCGCGCTGACGGCACTGGCCGCCCTCGTCCTCGCCTTCGCCGTCCTGCCCATCGAACGCGACCTGATGGACGCGATCTCCGCCGCGCTCGCCCCCACGGACGCCGCGCCCGCCGCCACGGGTGACGCCGCCCTCGCGCCGGCTGGTGATGCCTCGCCCGCATCGGCTGGTGACGTGACCTACGCGCCCGCCGCGGGCACCGTCCCCGCGCAGCCCACCGAGGCGCCGGCCCTCGCGACGACGGAGACGACGATGGAGGCGACGACGGTGGGAACGGCCGCCGCGATCGCGCGCAGCCGGCGCCTTGCGATGACGGTCGGCATGTTCAACCTGCTCTGGGTCGCCGTCACGGTCCTGATGATCGTCCGCCCCGGCTCGACCACCGGCGCCTGACCCGTCACACCACCCATCCGCATCGCGCCAGAGCCGCACCGCGCCCATCTCGTCACGCGGGGACCGGGGCCTCCCGTCGCCAACACCCCCTTTTATGTCCGGTTTGCCCGACCGTTCGCGACTTACGCTGCCGCAACACGGCCACGATCCCCGGTTGGCGGCCGGGGCCGTGAAGATCTACGTCCCATGCGTGGCGCGGTCCGGGACTTTCGGCTGTGACCGTGGAGGTTCCGGCGGCGGTGGGGGAGCGTGGAATGGGAGGATCCGGGCGCTGGCGGAGTCGGTGCGGCGAGGGCGGGAGGCCCGGATGGGCGAGGCGTTGGACACGGTCAAGCGAGCGCTCGACGCGTTCGACGCGGGTGACGAGGACGCCGTCCTCGCCCTGCTGGACGAGAACCTCGTCGTCGAGGCGCCTGGCGGGGTGCGGATCGAGGGGCGGGATGCCGGCGCCGGGTACAGCGCGGCGTTCCTGGCCGCCTTCGGTGACCTTGACGTCGACACGCACCTCCTCGCCGAGCAGGGCGAGCTCGTCGTCGAGGAGTACACCCTGTCGGCGACACACACCGGCCTGCTGCGCACCCCGGACGGCACCGAGCACCCTCCGACCGGGCGGCGTGTCACCCTGCGGGTCGTCGAGGTCTACCGGGTCGAGGGCGGTCTGATCACCGAGAACCGCCTCTACTACGACGAGACCCGCCTGCGCGAGCAGGTGAGCGCGGACGCGGCGCCCTTGCCTACGCCTACGCCCGCGTCACAGGCGGTGGGGTAGGAGCGGCGCGGGGGCCCGGCTCAGGAGGAGGCGGGCGCCGTGGCCGTCGGTGCCCTGGCAGCCGACCAGGAGCTCGTCGTCGCCCTCGCGCGGCGGTTCGCCGACGCCGGCACGGGCCCACCTCGTCCGACGTCCCGCTCACAGCACGCCGCGGGAGTCCGGCCGTGGCAGTGATGTCGGCGGCCCGGTGTTCGGCGGCTGATCGTTGTGGACATACTGCCCATCGGGAACACGGCGGGCGGGACCAGTCGGAGCCTGACGGATCGGGCTCCGGGGCTGGGTTCGCACGGTCGGCGTGGGGTGCGGCGGAAGGCGGGACATGCGGTTCGACGACGAGCAGGTGGATGCCTCCGAGCTGGACGACCAGCGCGGCGGTGGCGGCGGGGGTCTCGGCCGGATCGCGATGGGCGGTGGGGGCGCGGGCGTCCTCGGGCTGGTGATCTACCTGCTCGTCTCGGTGCTGGGCGTGGGCGGCGGGTCGACGGGAGCGCCGCTGTCGGGCGGTGGGTCGGGCACCGGATCCGGGCGCGGGAGCGCCAGTGACGTCGCCCAGCGCTGCAACACGGCCGGCGCGATCGACCAGTATGACGACTGTTTCGTCCTCAAGGCGTTCAACGAGGTCAACGAGGTGTGGTCGGCGCAGTTCGCCCGCTCGGGGCAGACCTACACCAAACCGCGGCTCGTCTACTTCTCCCAGGCGGTGCGCACCGGCTGTGGGGCGGCGTCGTCGCAGGTCGGGCCGTTCTACTGCCCGCCGGACCGCAAGGTCTACATCGACCTGGGCTTCCTCGACCAGCTCCAGCGGCAGTTCGGGGCCCAGGGCCGGTACGCGCAGGCCTACATCGTGGCCCACGAGGTCGGCCATCACCTGCAGACGCTGACCGGGACGGAGGCGCGGCTGCGCCAGGCGCAACAGGCCGCGCCGTCGCGGGAGAACGCGCTCAGCGTCCAGCTCGAACTGCAGGCGGACTGCTACGCCGGGGTGTGGAGCACGCTGGCGAACACCGGCGGCAACGTCACCATCGGCGAGGCCGACCTGGACGAGGCCCTCGGCGCCGCCCAGGCCGTCGGCGACGACCGCATCCAGGCCCGCGCCGGCGAGGTGAACCCGGAGACCTGGACCCACGGCTCCGCCCAGCAGCGCCGCGACGCCTTCCTCACCGGCTACCGCGGCGCCACCATGTCCGCCTGCGGCACCGTCCCGCACGCCTGACGGTCTGACCGCCTGGCCGCCGGCGCCGCCACCCCGAGCTGCGGCCATCTGCCGCCCACGACGCCGAACCTGGCGTCGGTCAGGTCGTCGGACGGCGACCGTCCGCACCACTCGCACCGGGAGTCTCCCGACCGGTCTGCCTGGGTACTTATCTAGCGGCACTTCTCGGTCGTGGGCCGAATCGGTTCCTTCGGGAGGATCTGATGGAGCTGGTAGGCAGGACTGCGCAGCTTCGAGCCCTTGCGGAACAACTGGGCCGGGCGCGCGACGGGCGGCTCGGCCTCGTCGTCGTCCACGGGGAACGCGGTACGGGCAAGACGACGCTGTGCCGCGCGTTCCTGGCCGAACCTGGTACCGAGCATGTCCTCATGGCCAGCGCGGACCAGGCGGAGGCGACGGTCGCCTTCGGTATCATCGTCCAGTTCATGGCCTCGGCCGGCGAGCAGCTGCCTCGGCTGGCGACAGCGAGAGCGACGGCGACGGCGACGGCGGCGACGGCAGCCGCAGGGGCGGCGGCGGGCGGGTCGGCTGATCCCACCAGCGCGCCGAGCCGGGTCGCGGAGGTGGGGCTGGCGGTCCTGCGCCTCATCCAGCGGCTCCTGGCTGGCGACCAGACGGTCGTTCTGCTCGTCGACGACGTCCACTGGGCCGACGACTTCTCCCAGCAGGCGCTCGCCTTCGCGCTGCGCCGCCTGCGCAACGAACGGGTGCTGTGCGTCCTCGCGATGGCCGGGGCTCCCTCGGAGTTGTCCGACGGGCTGCGACACCTGGTCACCGCGCTCGCGAGCACGGTGCGGCTCACCGGGCTCGACCCGGACGAGCTGCGCGCCCTCGCCCAGGGAATGTCCGTGCCGCCCCTGTCACACTGGGCTGCGGCGCGTCTGCACGCGCTGACCGGCGGTAACATCCTGCACGCGCGGGCCCTGCTGGAGGAGCTGCCCGCGCAGGCGCTCGACAACGACGCGGACCCGCTACCCGCGACGAGCGCGCTCACCCAGGATGTCCAGGGCAGACTGGCTGCCTGCGCCGACGACGTCCAGCGCATCGTTGCCGCCGCCGCCGTGCTCGGGCCGAGCTGCCGGCTGGCCGACGCGGCCGGGATCGCGATGGTGGACGATCCGGCGCTCGCTCTGGAAGGCGCCGTCGCGGCTGCCCTGCTCACCGAGAAGACCACCGCTGTCGACCGGACGGTCGCCTTCACCGAGCCTCTCGTGCGTTCGGCGGTCTACCACGGCCTCGGCCCCGCCCAACGCTCGGAGCTGCACCTCTGTGCGGCAAGCCTGATCGACGACCCCCGGGCCCGGCTGTGGCACCGCGTCGTCGCCGCCGTCGTGCCGGACGAGGGGCTGGCCATGGAGGTCGAGCACGCCGCCCGGCAGCTTGCCGAGGGCGGCCGCTGGCGCCCGGCGGCGGAACACCTGCTGGCCGCCGCGCGTCTCAGCCCCCACCGGACGGCCCGCGAACAGCGGTTCACCGATGCCCTGGACTACCTGCTGTGGGGTGGCGAGCTCGCGTATGCGGCAAGCCTGCTCGCCGATCTGGACAATTTGCTCGACGATGCCCGTGGCGGCTACCTGCGGGGCCGACTCGCGATGCTGCGCGGCTCGCTGCCGGAGGCAAATGCCCACCTTGGTCGGGCGTGGCTGGCGGTGGACCCGGAGATCCGCCCGGCGCTGGCCCGCGCGATCGGGGAGCAGCTCGCCTGCTGCCACTTCTCCGGTGGGGACGTCGCCGTCGCCGCCCAGTGGGGACGCCGCGCACTCGATCTCGGGCCCGCCCCGCCGGGCGACCCCACGCATCTTCTCGACGTTCTCATCCTGTCGCTGTCCGACTCCGGTGCGGCGGACGAGGCCGCGAGCCTCGCCGCAGCGGTCCCGGCGCCCGACCAAGATCCGGCCCGCGCGCCGGTGACCGAGGGATCGGTCGGCGGTCGGGCAGTCGGCGAGACCTGGCATCTGCCACCCGATGGCCTGGTCGGACGGGGCATCGTGCGGCTCGCCGCGGACGACCTGCCCGCGGCGCGGGAAGCGTTCCTGGCGGCCATGGCGATCAGCGACGGCCAGGAGTGGAAAGTACCTTCCGGCCTGTTCGCCCTCATCCAGCTCGCCGGAACCGAGTTCCTGCTCGGCCTCTGGGACGCTGCCATCGCGCACGCCGAGACGGCCGTCGCGCTGGCGTCCTCGGCCGGCCAGGGCTGGCTGCTGCCCGCCTGTCATGCCGCTGCCGCATGCCCGCTGGCCGCGCGCGGCAACCCGAAGGCCGTGGAACACCTGGAGAACGCCGTCCGGCTGCCCAGTGCCGCCGTTCCCTGTCTTGAGGCGGCGGTCATGAAGGCCCGGCTGTGGACGGCCCGGGCCCTCGACGACCCCGAGGCGTCCATCGCCGCCCTGGAAGGCCATCGCATCGCCGACCGGCGGGAACCGCCCGAACCGCGGTGGATGCTGTGGCGCCCCCTGCTCGCGGAGGCCCTGGCGCAGACGGGTCGGCCGGCAGAGGCGACGGACGTCCTGCGGCCTGTCGAGACGGCGGTCGAACGCCGTGGCCGGCGCACGGAGCGCCTGTCCTGCCTGCGTGCCAGGGCCGTGATCGAGGTGGCCAGCGGACGTGGCGAGCGGGCCGACCAGACCTACCGGGACGCCCTGCGGCTGGCCGCCGAGCTGCCCCTGCCGTTCGAGCGAGCGCTGCTGGAACTCCAGTACGGCGCGACGCTGATGCGGACCGCGCGGATGTCGTCCCCCGCCGGCGATCTCCTGGAGGCGGCACGCGGACGGTTCGCAGCTCTTGGAGCCGAGCCGTATATCGCCATGTGTGACCGCGAGCTGGCGAGCTGCGGCCGGCTGTCCCCGCGACACCACTGCGGCGCGCTGGACGCCCTCACCCCGCAGGAGATCCGGGTGGCGAGACTGGCGGCGACCGGCCGGTCCAACGCGGTTGTCGCGCGCGAGCTGGTGCTCAGCGTCAAGACGATCGAATACCACCTCGGCAACGTCTACGCGAAGCTCGGTCTGCGTTCACGCCGCGAGCTGGCCGCAGCCCTGCCCGCCGAAGTCGTGGAGCGCGAGGGCTGACGCGTTCCCCACGCTGCCGGGCTGCCCCTGGGAGGGCATGGGGCGGCGGCAGGTACGTGGTACCGGAGGTGGTTTTAGCGGGCGCCGGGATCGGACAGCAGATGCCAGACGATGGTCAGGATGGAGCGGCCGACCGCGACGATCGCTTTCTTCTTCCCGCGGCGGCGGGCGATGCGCCGGTAGCGTTCACCGAGGAAGGTGTTGGTCCTGCCCGCGGTGACAGCGGCCTGGCCGAGTGCCTGGGCCAGGTAGGGGTTGCCGTGCCCGGTGGATCCTGAGCCCTTCTTCTTCCCCGCGGATTCCTTGACGCCGGGGGAGAACTTCGCCCAGGAGGCGAGGTGGGCGGCGGTGGGGAAACGGGACATGTCGACACCGATCTCGGCGATCAGTACCCAGGCCACGGCGTGGCCGACCCCGGGGATCTCATCGAGCTTCTCCACCGCTGCCGCGAAAGGGCGGAGTGAAGAACCCACACGCGGTTCCCAGCGCCCGACCAGGCCACGGCCTCACCGACCAAGCAGCACCGGCGTCAACAGGCGGCCACCCCCATTTTCAGGGCCGGAACGGACCACCCCCACGGGGGGATCGAAGACTAGCTAGGCCGTGTATGGGTTGCGAACACGCTCCTGGTCCAAGCGGCCTGTCGGTTCGGAGGATGGCGGGCGCGTCGTGATCCTTCGTGGTGGACGTGATCACTGTGACCACGAACACGACACGCGCTGCCGCAACGCTGTCACAGCACCCGTAATCACAACCATGGTGATCGCCACCCGAGGTGCGCCCCAGGGGAGTAGCTCCGCACCCCGGACATCCCCCTGGGTGAATTCAGGACAAATCGCTTCGCGGCCTCGGGGAAACCCAGGGTTTTGACCGCGACCCCGGGGTGCTGTGGGCACCTTGGCAGCGCCGTTCCCGGTGGATCGACTCAGCTATCCCTTACATCCCACCGTCGGCTCGGGGATGACACACGAGGGCCATCCGGTCCTAACGCCCTGCCTTGCGGAGAGCCACACGGAGGAATCCGCGGGGACGCGATTGCGATGTGAGGAGTGTCATGACTCTGAAGAGGCGAGTCTGCGTGATGCTGGCTGCGATCCCAACGGGTATCGCCATAGGTGTCGTGCCACCCGCGGTCGCGCAGGGGCCAGCAGCTTTCGGTAACACGGCTGGCGGCACCTCGGTCAGCGGCGTCGGCAACACCGCCGGTGGTACGACTGTTGGTGGCGGTGGTGGTAACACTGCCGGTGGTACGACGGTCGGCGGCGGTGGTAATACCGCTGGTGGTACGACGGTCGGTGGTGGGCCTGGTGGTGGTAACACTGCTGGTGGCACGACTGTCGGCGGCGGTGGCGGTGGTGGTAATACCGCTGGTGGCACGACTGTCGGCGGCGGTGGCGGTGGTGGTAACACTGCTGGCGGTACGACGGTCGGTGGCGGTGGTGGTAATACCGCTGGTGGCACGACTGTCGGCGGCGGTGGCGGTGGTGGTAATACCGCTGGTGGCACGACTGTCGGCGGCGGTGGCGGTGGTGGTAATACCGC